>Ga0335078_10000355_pt1 | contig 72823 bp, 63 predicted proteins | sample Lox_Sample_32_FD_206711 | JGI IMG/M metagenome (GOLD analysis project Ga0335078, IMG submission 206711) | Soil microbial communities from Loxahatchee National Wildlife Refuge, Florida, United States - Lox_Sample_3.2 | ecosystem: Environmental > Terrestrial > Soil > Wetlands | place: USA...
ACCACGAGCGTCCCGTAGTTGCCGGGACCGTGAGCCGCGTCGCTGTCCAGGCGGATCCCGAGCGTGATGCTCGCCTCGGTCTCGCCCGAGGGGAGCGGCGCGCCTCCGGGGCCGGTCGTTGCCGGCACAATGGTGATCTGATTCAGCGGGGGGAAGGTCGTCGGCATCGCGGATCTCCTGGTGGAGTGACTATCGTAACGCGGCGAGCCGTGCGCGGCAGAGTGCGAGTGCGGCACGGGTCGCTTCGAGCTCGCCGATCACCGCCTCGACGGTGAGCGGGCCGGACGCCGGGATGACTTCCGCCGGCGGGCAGTCGGCCGTGAGCGCGGCATCCGGCTTCACGACGACCGGCACCGGCACGTCGACCGTCTTAGTGACCGTGACCGGTGGCGGCACGCTCGCGCAGGCTGCCAGCAATGTCAGGGCAGACAGCAGCGAGATCAGCGCCAAGGAGCGCAGCACATTGTGGGGTCCCACGGTCCTTTGCCTCCGCCGCAGTGAGCGCGGCCTGTGATGCATCGAGCCTTCCTTCGAGGGCGGTAAGAGCCGATTCGGCCTGCGAGAGCTTGGCGGAATCCTCCGCGCAGGCGCTCTGCCAGCGCGCTACGTCGGCGAGCGCGGCAGTAAGGGAGTCGCCCGATGTCTTGAGCGCCGCCGCGTCCTGGGCAAGCTGCTGCGTCTGGGCGCCGTTTTGCGTGCGGGCCTTGGCGAGGGCGTCGGCCTCGAGCTTCACGGTGATCCCGAGGGCTGCGATGATGAGCCCGACCGCGATCGCGAGGATGCCGTCAAGGCTCATGGCTGGGGATGGAGGTTGCGGCGCACGCGGGCCCACATGGCGGCAATCGCGAGCACGCCAGCGGCCACCCCGAATCCCACCTTGAGCCAGTGCGTCTCGGGCAGGTGCTGCTGCACGTCCGGGAGCTGCCCGCGGATCGTGTCGGCGTTATCGACGAGACTATCGATCCAGGTCGGCACCTGCGAGGCGACACCGGCCGCAGCGGCTAACCACACGGTGAGCTTGTCCTTCGCCTCGGTCCACCAGCGCTTGAGGTACGCGATCATGCGGAACTGAGCCTACAGCGCGGGCGCCGCACCCTCAAGGCGCGTTGCCCACCTCGTTGCAGTTCGGGATCCGCCAGTCGGCGCCGGTGATCGCGCGGTAGCGCTGCAGGAGGTCCGCGAGGCGTCCGAAGTAGAGGCGCTTCGCTTCCGCGTTACGCGCCGTGCAATTCTTCTCCCGCACCCAGAGGAGCTGCTGGTCAAGACGCTCGACGCGGTCGTCGTGGAGTGCCCTGGTCTGCGTGTCCTGGTTCGCCGAAATCTTGTCCACCTCCGTCTGCACGGCCGTGATCGTGCTCGCGAGCTGGAGCTTTGCCTCTTTCACTTGCTCGCGCACCTCCTGGGCGGTGGCCGGGCGGATGAGATCTGGCAGCCCCCTGCGGTATGCGAGCCCGTAGTAGAGCAGCACGACCGCGAGGAAGGTGCCGCAGAGGATCCCTGACATCCGCCACCGGTAGGCGAGCTCGACCGCCGGGTCGTGCCCGACGGGCGGGACCATCCAGGTCGCGAGCCGTTCGAGCAGGGCGAACACGGCGGCCGCCCTACTTCACGATCGAGCGGATCGCGTAGCCCAAGAGCGCGCCCGCGACCGTGCCGCAGAGGATCCAGACGGCGTTCGCGCGCACGCGCGCCTCAAGCGCCGAGATATAGGTCATCACGTCCGCGTGCACGCTTCCGAGCTTCGCGGTGGCCGCGGCCTTGAGATCATTCAGTGTCGACATGGTGAGTCTCCTTAAGCGACGAGCTGATACTGCCACGCGCCGGGGTTCCCCGTCGCGGTGAGCGCCTGGCGCCGCGGCTCGGCTCCCGGGGGCGCGATCGCGAGGTGTATCCAGGCCGCGCACTCGAAGATGATCTGGTCATAGGGCAGGTCCGCCTGCGTGCGCAGCGTCTCGAAGGCGGTGGCGAGCGGCACGCCGATGGGGATCAGGTCGGCGGCACGCCCCTCCATATGAGCGCTTGCGCTCGCCCCGCCTATCCGGGAATTCAGTTCCGGGCACCGGTAGCCGGAGTCCACGTGCAGCGGCACGCCGAGCACCGTGCGCGCGGGCTCAAGGAGCGTTGCGCAGAGGCGCCCGAGCTCCTCGAGCGCGACCGCCGGCGGCGTATTGTCGATGCCCAAGCGCGATGCCGTCTGCGAGAAGACGAGCTCCTCGAGCGTGAAGTTGGGAGATAACTGCATCACTCGCTCGTCCTTCACTCCCGGTCACTCACTTCGCCTCCAGCGCCGCGACCCGCGCGAGGAGGGAGGTGATCTGGAGGTACTGTTCCTGCACCGCCTTGATGAGCGGCGCGCTGCAAACTTCTTAACCGCTACGGGTCCGGCGCCCTGGGCGGCCCGCAGCGTCGCAGGCCCGAGCACCCCGTCTGGCGTCACCCCGAGCGCCTGCTGCAGGATGATGACGGCGCGGGAGCACTCACCGCAAGAGGTGCCAGTCGGTCGAATTGCTGTTCGCGGCCGAGCAGTTGATGGTGAAGCCTCCCGTTCCCTTCGCCGTCACCCAGCAGTAGCCCGCAGCGTTGCCGCCCAGCGCGACGAGGTAGCTCGCATCCGGCTCGGCCGTCGCGAAGGAGACCGCTACCGAGGTCGCTGCGGCGAAGGTCGCCGTTCCGCGCAGGTTGTTCGCCGGCGTCCCGGTCCCCGAGATGCCCGCGACGTCAAAGGGTCGCAGTCCCGGCGCGAGCCCCGATGCCGCTGGGCTGATGCCGCCCACGAGGTTCCCGGAACTGTTGCGCGCCTCCCAAAGGTTGCCCGTTTGCGATGGCGCCATGTCGACGCGCATCGGGACATCGGTCGCGACGTTCGCGCCGAAGCGCGCCAATCCGTGCCGCTGTACGGTCTGGTTGTTCCCGCCGTCCCAGGTCCCGAAATAACGGTTGCGGAAGTCGCCCGTGTTATCGGTCACAAGCCCGGTGCTGAGGCCGGCGTTGGTGCCGAACCAGCACTGGCCCGCGGCGTTGGCGTCGTACAGGATATCGGTCGTGTTGCCTTCAAACCGCACGCCGACCCAGGTGGCGGGACCTACTGCCGCGTAGCAGTGCACACCCACGCCGCAGCTCTCGAGGTCGATATGTTCGTAGACCGAGAGCTGCCCGACGCCCGCAGTCACGCCGTCGCCGTGCTGGATGCCGACGCAGGTAGTGTCGGTGCCGACATCGCTGACGGCGTTGCAGTTGGTGAAATGGTTCTGCGTGGGCTGCGTGCTGCCCGAGCTCTTTTGCTGAAATCCGACGTGCAGGTGCGCACATTCGACATCGGTCACGTGATTGAAGAAGGACCCGAGAACCCCACTCGCGGCGTCGATGACGACACCCTGCGTGGTGCGCCCGGCGCTGATGGTCTCGCCCTCGAAGTAGCAGCGCGACACCTCGCCCCCGACCGTGTTGTAAAGCAAGCAGATGATGCCGAGGGTTCCGGTGAGCTGCACCGTCAGGTCCGACAACGCCGTGCCGAAGGCGGTCGAGGTTGAGCTATTGCCGAGTTGGAAGAGCACCGGGGACCCGGAGGTCGGCGCCCAGGTGATATAGGTCGCACGCTTGCCGCAGCCGCGCACCGCGACGCCGGGAGGGATGACGACGCCGCCCGTTGCGGGAAGCGGGTACGAGCCGGGCGGGAGCTGCACGGTCCCGCCGTTGCTCCCCGGAACCTGAGCGACAGCGGTGATCGCGTTCTGCAATGCCGTGAGGTTCTGCGCCGCAGTGTTGCCGGTCGCTCCGAAGCCGTAGCGACGCGCATCCGCGATCGGCAGGCCTATATCGCTGAAGTTCGTCGGGGTGATGCTGGTCGCGATTTCCCCCGGGGTGAGTGGGAAGAGGGTCGCGGCCGCGAGGAGTGCGTTGAAGACGGCTTGCGTAAGCGCGGTGCTCGGCACGACGCCGATCTGCAGGTTGCCGTTCGCGTCGAAGTACGGGACGCCGCCGCCGGCCCCGGAGAGCGAGCGGGCGCGCGCGGACGGGAGCGTCACGAGCGGCGAGACATCGCCGTCGGGCGCCACGAAGCTGCGGCTCACCTGGTCCTGGAGACGCAGCACCATCTGCGTCAAGCGATCGAGGTTCGCCTGGACCGCGGCCGAGGGGAACGCCTGCCCCTGCACATATTGGCTCGCCTGCGTCTCGACGGGCGCGAGGATCACCTGCAGCGTGTAGCCCGCAGCATAGGCGGCCGCCGCGAGCGTCGTGAGCGTCCACTGGGTCGGGGAGAGCGAGCCTGAGGTCGCCATGGAGTAGTCAGAGTTCAGGACGAGCGTCGTCTGCGCACCGCCCGAACTCAGCGGAGCGGTGAGGATCACCTCGAAGTCGCTCGACTGATACGCCTGGATCGCGACGTTGAAGGTCTTGGTCGTGCCATCGCACGAGAGGAGGACGCGGTTGGTCGGGCTCTGAATCGTCATTGCGGGCCTGCCTTGATGAACTGCTTTGCCGCGATCCCGTCCTGGATCATGGGACCGAGCACGCCGGCGTTCTCCTGGAGGACCTGCTCCTTGGCCCCGTTACGGTATTCCGCCACGATGTCGCGGATCATGTCGGCCTTCGTGCCATCGGGACCGTCGGTGAGGCGCTGGTAGGTCGGCGAATAGGGATGGTTCCCGGTCACGAGCGCGTTCAGCGCGTCCTTGAGACCTAAGCCATCTGGCCCCTTGTAGCCGTTGCCGGCGAGCTCTTGGTAGCGTGAGTAGAGCTTCGGGTCGATGCGGTTCAAGTCCAGCGTGACCCCGTGGATCGCGGTGCGGGACGGCGTGCGCGGAATGTCGATCTGCTGGCGCAGGAGCTCGGCATCGATCGGCTCGTTCGCCGCTGGGCGCGTGCCAAATGGCGAGAAGAGATCGAAGCTCGCGCCCATCCCTGAGCCGTTCGGGATCGGCTCGCCCCAGGGACCACGCAGCGGCGGGAGGCCCTCCGACATCCCGGGCGTGCGCGCCCGAATCGCATCGATCATGCGATACACCTCGCGCTTGTTCGGGTCGGTCACGCGGTCTAGTGCAGCAAGCCCGGCCGGCACAAGCGAGCCGGTCTCGGAGAGGATCGCGTGCCCGGCCTTGGAGGGGTCGCCGCTCATCGCGCCGAAGAAGTTCGAGAGTCCCTGGAGGTAGCTCTTGGAAGTGATGTCGTTCGCGATCGCAAACGTCGTGGCGAGCGCGAGATTCGCGGTGTCGGGGTCGTCCCCATTCACGCCTGCGTGGAAGTGCTGCATCGCCTCGACCGCATCGGCCGCGAGGGCCATCGCGGAGCCCGTCGGCTCAAGCCGGTTGTACTGCACCCAGCGGTTGCCGACCTTCATCGAATAGGGCTGCCAGCCCTCGTTTTCGAGCACGGCTCGGGTGCCCTTCTCCGCCGGCCCGCTCCCCGTGAGTTGGCCCGAGAAGACGGCATCCGCGGTGGCGAGCATCGTCATCGTGCCCAAGCCCATCTGCGCCATGGCGAGAGACTGGCGGGCGCCCCCGGCCGCGATGTTGTCGCGGAAGGTCTGCATCGCAGGCGCGAGCGGCGTACGTTCGCCCGTGAAGGCGAGGATGCGCGACGGGATCTTGTAGAACGGGATGAGGACCCGCAGGAGCGGGTAGTCGTTGCGCAGCTCCCCGATTCGCTCCGCAAGCTTGCCGGGCGCGTCCGTGAAGGTCTGGTAGAGCGTCCCGTTGACCGCGTCCATCCGAAGCTGCGGCGGCGGGTTCTCCAGGAGCTCGGCGATCCGGTTGCCCATCCCGTCCTCGGCGATCCGACCCGCGAGCACGTCCTGGGTCGCCTGGCGGGTGGCGAGCGCGTTGAGTTCCATCCGGTAGCCGATCGACCGGAAGAAGTCGTGCTCGGCGGTGAGCGAGCGCCCGGGCATGCGGGCGAGCTGCCCGAGGTAATCGACCCCCTGGCCGACGAAGCCCGCGTCCGACATCCGCAGCGCCGCCGAGCTGATGGCGCCCGCGCTTTGCATGTACTCCGGGTCCCCCATGGGCTTCAGCGAATACTGCCCGGTGCGCGCCGCCTGGATGGCGTTCGAGAGCGGGTCGTTCTCTAGCGCCGGCATCTCGAGTCCCCGACCGCCCTCCCAGGGTTCCTCCGCCCACACGCTGCGCGAGATTTTGCCCGCGAACCGCAGCGCATCCTTGAAGCCCCCGACGAGACCTGAGACCTGCGCCGCGGCCTCGCCTGCCGCCACACCGTCGGTGTTGCCCATGAGCTGGTCGATCTTGGCGGCGACCGCCCGCTCGGCGATCCGCAGCCCAATGGTTGCGGTGTTGGAGGCAATCACCTTCACGTGGGTGAGCGGGGCGGTGAGGAGCGCGTTCGTGTAGCCCTCGAGCACGGCATCGCGCGTGCGCGCGTAGGCGCTCTTTTCCAGGAAGGTATCGATCGTCTTGTAATCCTGAGCGGCCGCGAGCTCCTGGACCTTCTGCGCGAGCGTGAGCGCGGTCTGCGCCCCGCCCTTAAGGCCCGCGTCTGCCGAGAGACTCTGCACCATCTGCTCGATGCGCAGCGGATCATCCCCGGCCGGGATGCGCCAAGCGCCGAGTGCGCGCGCGGTCTCGGTGCGCGCCGCGATCACCTCCTGCTGGATCGCCGCGTGGGTCGCGAGCATCCGCCGGAACGCGAAGAGGTTCTCGACGGTGGGGGCCTTCGTCGCAATGTCCGAGAGCTCGATCACCTTGGATGCCGAGGAGGCCCAGAGCTGGCGCGCGGCGAGACCCTGCTCGGCATTGAGCGGCTGCCCGACGCGCCGGTCCATCAGCGTCTTGAAGGCGTCCTCGGCCTGGGCGCCGAGCTCGGTCTGCTGGAAGGTGCGCACCCCACGGCGCGCCGTGTTGATGTCCCCCGAGAAACGGTCTGCGAGGTCCTGCATGACCTTCTGCACGTCCTCGCCAGAGTTCACGCGTGCGAAGTTGATCTGCACGCCCTCGACCTTCGGGCCCACCTCGAAGACCGGGCGCCCGTCCTTGCTCACGAGGTTGCCGGTGGTCTCGGACTCCTCGGCCGGGTTCTGCGTCACCTGGTAGCCGCGGCGCTCCAAGCCCGCGTATACGCGCTGCGCATCAGGCGACACCGAGACGTTCGAGCCGAGCTTGAGCCCGCGCTGCTCCGCCTCCTGCTGCAGGCGCTCCATCATCGCGATCGCCTCACCCTTGCCGCGCGCCTCCTCGGCGACGTCCGAGCGGTTCACCAGGAGATAGTCGCCCGACTCCTGCGCATGAATCTCCCCGTTCGGGCTCCGCGCGACGTGATCACCCACCTCTCCGACCTCGTGCGTGACCTTGACCGGCGTCACATCGTGCGGCTCCATGCCCTCGGTCGCCTTGGCGGCCGCCGAGAGCTTGAGCGTCTGCAGGCTCGCCGGCTCCGGCAGCCCCCAGTCTTTGGCAATCGCGACCGTCGGGCGCGCGGCATTCTCCTCGTTCGCGGCTTCTCCCAGGGCATCGAGCCCGGCGGAAGGCCGCGGCGGCGGCGCAGAAGCGGCAGCCTCTACGGCCGCCTGAGCGGTCTCGTGCGCGGCGAACGCCCCGCGGAGCACCCGAAGCCCCGCCACGACTCCATCCGTCGCCTGCGCGAGCGCAGAGCCTTCCACGGCGTTTTTGAGGCGCCCCACAGCTTCGTTGTCGTCCGGCTTCGTTGAGAGGAAGGACGTCACCGGGTTACGCAGCGCCGGCACCTGCTGGATGAGATCCGAGAGGCGGTGCTGGCCGCCATCGAATCCCTGGAACATGGCGAGGAACCCGCGCGCCGCGGTGAGCCCACGCCCGACCCATCCGGCCGCCTGCGTCGGGACCCCGAGGAGCTTCATCTCTCGCCCCGCGAGCGCCATTGAGGTCGCGAACTGGGTGACGCCCTTCACGAGGTTCGCGGTCACGGTCGTCTGCTCGAAGCGTCCCGGGAGCTCGGTGCCCTCGAAGGGGCGGTGGAGCTCGTCGCGCTCGGCCCCCGAGACGAGCGAGAGGAAGGGCTTCGCCGGGTCGTACCCGCTGACTCCAGGCACGTTGTAGCGCAGGACCGGCAGGTTCCCGGCCTTCTCGAGCCAGGTGCCCAAGTCCGCCGCACCATCGAGCGAGGACTGCACGGAGTCGCGCATGCCGCGCACGACCGCGCCGGGCGTCTCCAGCGCCCCGACACCGACGTCGCGGGCGAAGCGCCCCTCAAGCGCCTTCTCGCGGTTGAAGGCACTCGTGACCGCAGCATAGCCGCCCTGGGCGGCGGTCGCGGCTTCTGTTCCACGTGGAACCGCCTCCTCCTCATTCGCGGCCCCCAGGTTCTTGAGCGCGGCCGCGCGCGCGACTTCCGGGTTCGCATACTTCGCGGCGTCCACCTTCTCGGTGGCAAGGCGCTGCATCTCCGCCTGGATCATCTCCTCGGACGGAGCGGTGCTCCTGGCCGCGGCTCCTGCGGCGGCCCCAGGCTCCGGCATCGCCGTCTTGACGAACCCGGGCTCCTCCGTCGCCCCCGGTGCCGTGGGCGGCTGTGGCTGCGCCTGCGGGCCTGCCTGCGGCGATCCGCCCTGCGGAGGTGGTGCGCCTACGGGTGCCTGCACTCGCGACAGCATGGCCGCGTAGGCGGCCTCGTCCGTGGCGCTCCCGCGGTAGTCCGTGTACGCGTCAGGCAGGCGCGGGCTGTCGGTGAGGTCGGTCACTGGGTCGTCGCCTTGCGCTGGGCTCCTAAGCGCGCCGCGCGGTCGGCGATCGCCGCCCACTGGGCGATGAGCGCCATCTGCTGGACGGCCTCCTCGTGGCTGATGCGGTGCGCGAGCTCGGCGTCCCGAGTCGCACGGATCGTACCGTCGATGTCCGGGGCGAGCTGCGTCCCTTTCATGAAGCGCGGCCGATCGAGCGTCGCCATGGCATCGCCGACCGGGAGATAGGTGCGCGCGATGTCACCGGCCGCTGCTGTGGCCTGCCCCGGGGTCGCGTTCGGATTCGCGCGCAGCCAGTCGAGCATCGCGTTCTTCGCATCCACGTGCTTCGCGTTGAAACTCGGGTCGTACTTATCGAATAGCCCCTGCTTGAAGTACCCGTCGACGGAGTCCAGCGCCTGCTTGTGCGCGTTCGGCAGTCCCCGGTCGCCGATCTGGAGGAGCTGCGCCGCCGCTTGCGTAGAGAGGGAGTGACCAGCGGCTGCCATCACGTCGCTCGACACGTCCTCCCCGGCCTGCGCACGCTGCAGGAGCGGGAGATAAACGTGCGGGTCCGTGTCGACGCTCTTGCCCGAGGCGATCGCCATGGCAGAGGAGAGCGCCGCCGGTTCGTGCCGGAAGAGCGGCGCCACCTTCATGACGTCCGCCATGGAGACGCCGTCCGTGGACTGGGACTTCACCATGAGCTGGGTGAGCGCTGCGGAGGCGTTCTGCCGCTCCTCCTTGTCGCGCATGGCTTCCAGCCGCTCGGCATCCGCCACCCGCTGGTGAAGCATGGCATCCGCGTGGGAGAGGAGCACCTCGCGCTCCGCGGGCTTCAGCGCCTGGATGGTCGTGTCGGCGGTCTCGGGGGTGAGGAGTTGCTGCATCGTGCGGTAGGGATCCGCCTGGATGCGCGCCTCGACGGCGCTCTTGTTGATCGCGCCTATCACATAGCGGCTGGTCTCGAGCTCGACATCGGGCCCCAGGCGGGACGACTTCACCTGCTTCAGCGCCTGGCCGACCAGGTCCTCGGCCTGGTCCGGGTGCTGGGCGGCGATCATCGCGAGCTTGTCCGTCGTGTCGATGGCGGACTGCTGGCGGTACTTGATGCCCGCTTGCGCCTCGTAGGCGAGTGCCTCCTGGCCGAACTGGTCGCGCAGGCGGTTCAGCCCCGGTCCCATGGCGCGCGCGAGGTAGGGGTTCGAGAGGTCGTACTGCTTGGCGCGCCCGTCGAACTGCTTGAGCACGTCCGTCGTGAACCCTTCCGCCCCGGGAGCGGCGTTCGTCTTCGCCTGCTCCATCGCCTGGCTCATCCCGAGGCGCAGGTCCGCGAGCTCGTTCCCCGCGTAGGTCTCGACATCGCCCGTGTACTTGCGCTCGACGGCGCCGGCGAGGCCTTCGATGCCGGCGACCAAGGGCGTGCGCCGCACCTCGGGGATGATCTTGCGCGGCAGGACCTCCGGGGAGACTTCCGGCGTATAGCCCGCTTCGCCCGGTTCGCCGCGCGCCATGGGTTAGGTCGTCGGGATGCCGTTCACGTAGGCCGCGGACGTGTTGCCGCCCCCGAGAGCTGCGGTCGGCGGCGGCTTGAAGTAGCTGCCGCCCATGGCGGAGAGGGCCTTGGAGCCCGCGAGCAGGATCCCGCTCGTCATCTCCTCGTCCCCCTCCTGCTTCAAGTTCAGCGCCTGGGTGTTGTAGCCGTAGGCCGTGAAGGCGCCGCGGTAGCGCGTCGTGAGGGCGTCTAGCTCCTCGTTGATCGCCGACTGCTTGAGCGCGGTGCGCGCGCTCCCCTGGTAGCCGACGCCGGCGGACCCGAAGGCGGCGGTCTCGCGCCCGAGCGCCTCGCGCCCGGCGTGGCGCTGCAGGTTCTCGGCCGCGACGCCCTGCGCCATCGCGGAGGCGCCCTCGTTCGTCATCACCTGAGCGTTCGCGTCCGCGGTCTGCTTGGCGCGTGCGCCCTGGTAGATCGCGGACGCCGCCATCACGGCAAGCGGTAGTACAGCCATCAGCGTTGCACCTTTGCGTAGCGCCAGTGGTCGGCGCCGTCATCGCCGTAGCAGGCGAGCGGTCCCTCGCGCGTGAAGCCGAGGAGCTCGAGCCAGCGGCAGCCGGCGGGGAAGTCCTGTTCGACTGAGGCTTCGAGCCGGCGCCAGTTGCCGATCTCGATGAAGCGCTGGGTGCCGCGGTGCAGGCGCATCATGTAGCGGCCCGCGTCCTCCGAGAGCACCGCCCATAGAACGCCGAAGCGGTTCGCCAGGGGAATTGCCCCGCCCGTCATGATCACGTGATCGCCCTCGAGCGCGGTGAGCGCCATGCCTGGAAGCTTCAGGACCCTAGCCGCGTCCGCCGGCACATGCGAGACGATGCGCCGCTGTGCGGGCTGAAGGTCCCCGGCGAGGAGGATCTCCAAGTGCACCGGCCGGTAGGGGACGACCCGAAAGCTCATCCGCGCCCCGAGGGTTCCTGCACGTTGTAGTTCGGGAAGAGCCCGACGACCGTCATGGGCACGGGATCGTTCTGCTGCACCAGGACGTAGAAGTCCCGCTCGTCCTGATCCGAGGTTGCGCTGTGCGGGAAGGTCGAGATCGGGAAGTCGCCCGACTGGATCGATGGCGGAGTATCGAGCGGGGTGCTCGTGTCGTTGTAGCGGATCGACTCGGTGAGTGCCGGCGAGAGGCTCGTGAGCCCGAGCGGATTCGAGTAGACCTGTGTCAGCGCATCGATATTCGAGAGCTGCGCGACGATGCCCCCGAGCGAGTCGACGAGGCGCAGCACGAGGTTCGCCCCCTGCTTCATCTTCCCCTGCGCGGTGCCGACGTCCGCCCCGCCTTCGAAGCGCATCGGCACGATGTTCCCCTGGTAGGGGAAGCCGAACGTCACGGTGCTGAAGGTCCCGGGGACCGTGAGCGTGCCGGTGCCGCTCACGACCTGCTGCGGCTGCACGCCCCCGTCCGCCAGGATCGCGACGGTCTGATTCCAGAGCACCGCGGGGATCCCCGTGATCACGGTCGAGCCCGTGCTCGGGACACTGAGCACGGCCCCGCCGCCGCTCACGTACACGAAGGTGTAGTTGCCCCCGAGCACGAAGACGAACTGCGTCGCACTCGCCGAGGTCACGGTCCAGGAGCCGTTCACGTTGAGCGTGCCGCTTGAGACGACGCCCGAGATATTGACCTGCTGGCCTGCGCTGAAGCTATTGGCACAGGTCACGGTTACCGTGCATTGCAGGATGTGCAGATGTCCGACCGAGCTATTCACGATCGTCACGTTCGTGATCGGGTTCGTCGTCGGCGCGAGGTACTGGAGCCCGCAGTCGACGTACCAGGCGGCCGACTGCGCATCCCCCTGCTGGCCGCCCTGCGGGCCTTCCCAGGGCTTGGCTAGGTATTCGACCGTGCGCACGATCGCCCCGTTCACGACCCGCTGCACGCTCATCCAGAGCTCATCCCGCAGGCCATCGGGAGCGGGGATCACGGCGATCGATTCGACGACCGCGTTCCCGCCTAAGTTGTGGCGCGCCCAGGCGGTGACGTTGTCCTCGCGGTTGAAGGTGTAGGAGAGGAGCGTCCCGTCGGCCCGCAGCGCCCATACGATCGAATCGGGCTCCTGCTGGAGCGCCAGGCTCACGATGCCGCCCACCCCGATGTGGAAGGCGTACTTGCTCTGATCCGTAGAGTCGTAGCGATTGAGCCAGAGCGTGTAGTCCATCGCGAAGAGCTTGCGGCCTGCGCGCTGCACATAGACGATCGTGGTGCCGAGGAGCTGCGGGCGGATCGGGCGGGAGCGCCACTGGCTCTGCCTCAAAATCTCGACGTTCGAGGGGCCGAGCGGGGAGGTCGAGAAGTTGGCGGCGTCGAGCCCGTATTCTCCGCCCTGCGTGCCGATGAGGAGGAGGATCGCGGACGACATCCAGGTGGTGCCGGAGGCGTCCGAGCCGCTGATGAAGAGGTTCAACGCCGAGTCTGTCGTCTGCTGGCCGAAGAAGTCAGGCGTGTGCGAGGTATAGAGCCCCGGGACCGATCCCCACACGTTGAGCTTGCCGGCCCAGAAGAGGCGGTCCTTGAAGAAGGCGAGGCAGCGCGGCCACTCGGTCGTATTCGACCAGGCGCCGAGCTGCCACTCGACCGATGCCCCGCCCACGATCGTGCCGCCGGATGTATAGGCGCTGTAGCTCGTCGAGTCGACGCCCGCGAGCGTGGCGTTCGCGCCGTTGGCGGTCTGGTTCGAGACCGGCGTCTGCTGGTTGATCTGCGTCATCCCCTGGACGCCGTAGATGAAGAGCGCCTCGCTCGCCGTGAAGGCGTTGGCGCAGGTCACGACCGCAGGGAATGCCTGCGTAATTCCGGTGATCGCCGCCGAGCTCGCGATGACGCTCGCCGGGAACTGCTTGATGACTTTCGCCGTGACCTGCGTTGCGCTCACGTAGGCGGTGATCTGCGCCACCCCGTAGCCGGAGTCCGTGTAGATCCATTCGACCGCGCCCTGGCCATCGAGCGCCATGCCGGAGGTGTGGACTGGCGGGGAGCCACCGGTGGTCCCGCCCGCGGGCGTGATGTAGTTGTTGCCGTTGTTCGTGCAGCGCGTGCCTGCCCCGAAAGCGGTCTGCGAAGTCCAGGGGGTGACCGCGAAAATCTGCGTGTCGATGCGCACCAGGCGCCCGACATCCGTTGAGGCGAAGACGTTGCCCCCATACGCTGTGATCGTGACGGTGGCGCCAGGGGATCCGGCGGCCGAGACGCCGAGCGCGATCTCACTCCCCGGGACGAGCGGGAGCGCATCCGCAAACGGCCCGTCCGTCGGGAAGTAGGCCGCGAACTGCCAGTTGGGAGGAGCGTTCGCGTAGCGCGTCAGCGTATAGGGCGGGTAGCCGGCGCCCGCGATCCCGCCCGCGATGTAGAGCACGTCCCCGCTCTGCTCGATCGCGAGCGTCGGTTCCCCGAGAGAGTCGAAGAGATCGGCGGCCGCGTAGGGGCTCGGGATCTCGTAGATCGCGGTCGTCGGGGACCCCTGGTACGGGCTCATCGGGTACCAGTAGGTAGCATTCGGCGGGGCGTTCCCCGTGGTCGGGGCGATGCAGTAGTAGATGATCCCGCCCGAGAGCGCGAGGTTGCCGAGTACGTAGGCGGTCGCGCCGTTGTAGGCGGCGACGCCCGTCGCGAGGAGCGGCGCGTGGAGCGTATAGAAGCGCACGTACTTGTCGCCGAACTCGAGCACGAAGGCCTGCGTCTGGCTGAACTCGAAGCGCTGGATGTAGGTGCGGTTCGCACTATTCTTGACGGTGGAGGCGTAGGCAGACCCTTCCCGGAACTTCGCCGGCCCCTGCTTGAGGAGCTTGAAGTTCTGGCAGATGTGGCAGCCGAGCGCGTACTTCTGCTCGACGTCGGTGCGCGCCTCCATCTGCGGGGAGAGTTCCCCGGCGTTGAAGGCGACGATCGCGGGCGAGGCCTTCCCCATGGCCTACTGCAACCGGGAAGCGATCCAGGTGTCGTCGGCGGGGATCTCGGGCACCCGGACCAATGCGTTCGAGGCGGTCGCTTCCTTGCGCGCGAGCTCGCGACGGTTCGCGGCAAGGGACTGCCGCTCGATCGAGCCCGTGATGCGCTCGCACGCCCACCAGGCGAGGTCCGCCCCGAAGTAGTTCACGAAGTGCGGATTGAAGAGCGTCGTGTCGGTCACATCCGACACGTACATGATCGAGAGCGGCGCTCCGAAGTCACACAGGATCATGCGCCCCTCGATCTGGTAGTCGTTGTCGACCGGGCCTAAGCGGTAGTCCGAGAGGTCGAGCCCGGGCCAGGTGTCGCCGACCAGGAGCGGGCGGATGCAGTCGGTCGGGAACGGGTACTGCGTCTGGAAGGGCCCGGATACCGGGGCCGTCGCACTCGCGGCGAGCGAGCCGCGCTTGACCGAGAAGCGCCACACGGCAGGGCCCTCGAGGAGGGCGCGGCGGCGCGTGTCATAGATCGCGTTCAGCGCGCGCGCGGCGTTCGAGGGGTCCGTGATATTGACGATCGTCGGCTTGCCGAGGATGTCCAGCGCAAGGTTGCAGATGTCCGTTTGCGAGCTCACGGCGAGGCGAACCTAGCCGAGCGCAGCGGCACAAGCGAGAGCGTTATGCGACGACGCGGCCGATCGAGGCGAAGATGGCGCTACCCGCTCCGCCCGTGATCACGAGCTGGAGCTGCGTCGGGGCGAGTTCGACGATCGCGAAGCCCGTGGTCGTGACCGCGGAGCCGACCGGGACCCAGGTAGCGCCGTCGGGGCCGAGCTGGTTCAACTGGACGGAGGCGCCCCCGAAGGTCCCGCAGACGCCGTAGCTCATGCGGCCACCCGGGCAGTCGAAGGGACCGAAGGTCCCGTTGCCGGTGCCCGTGGTGCCAGAGCCCGCGAGCTGTTGTCCCCAGGAGGCAGACATCGGGCGGCTACTCCCCGATGCTCGTGTCGCGCAGCAGCGCCTCTTCGAGCACGCGCAGGAGTGCCTGCACCTCGCCGCGCTTCATGACGCGCGTCCCGCCCGGGGCGTTGCCGTCCGTCACGGAGGCCGCGGTCTGGTCGATGCGCAGCTCCACCATGCCGGCGCCGCCCGTGGGAGCTGCGGCGCCGATGGTGACCTGCTCGAGCGTCTGCCCGACCTGAACCTGGTAGCTGACCGCCACGGTCTAGCGCACCCAGGTGTACTGCAGCGCGATCGTGCCGACCGCGGTAGGTGCCGTGGTCGCGGTGATCGTCAGGTGGAACTCGTAGAAGGGGTCGAAGTCGAGCCCGAGGAGTTCCCACACCCGCAGGAGCACGTTCGCCGCGAGGAAACCGGCCGCGAGGATGCTCGGGCTGTAGACGCTCTTCCAGGCCGAGTTCGCAGCCGCCGTCGAGACGCCGGTCGCGAAAATCTGATCCGAGCTCGTGAGCGAGAGCGCGCCCGCCGCGGAGGTCGAGACGACCCCGCCGGTCGTCGAGGTGAGGGCCTGCTGATCGTTGTTGTAGACGCCGAACTTCCAGACACCCGCCGTGGTGGCATCGTTCATGAGCTCGATGTCCTGCACGCGCACGCCGGACGGCAGGAACCCGTAGCGGTAGGTCGAGCCGATCGAGTCGGTCGCGACCGTCGCGACGGTTGCCACACATACCGTGTCGTTCGCCCCGGCGATGTAGCCGGAGGTGAGGACGCGCGGGCTCGCGTCGAAGTTCGAGATCGTGGTCGAGAGGCGATTGACGACGGCCATCTAGGTTGCTCCTGCGGGCTCCAAGCTGGGGACCGGCCCCCTGGCTATTTACCCGGGTCGGTTTAGCGTGCCCACACCTGCGTGACGCGGGCCTCTTCGAGGCGGGTCGCACCCGCCGTCATGAACACGTACGCCTGCCACGGCTCGCTCTGGAGATCATGGCGCTGGCTGATGTTGGTCGAGATGTCGTTCCAGAGCCCGAGATGCATCCCGAGCTTCTGCCAGATGTGCACCTTGGTCGAGGTGCCCGCCTGGTCGTCCGTGCCCGTGAGCAGCCGCTCGATGCGCACCGTGTCGATGCCGAGGAAGCGCTTCACGCGCCCGTCGACGAGCGCCGCCACGTCGTTGAAATCGCGGCTGATGACCTGCGTCTCGGCGAGTAGGTTATCCATCTGCTTCGCCTTGCCGATCATGACGAGCCCGTCGGTCGGATCGCCGGGGTCGCCTTCCTCATCTGACACCGCCTCGTTCTGCTCGAGGATGAGCTTCGCCTGGCGCATCTTGGCGACCGTGAGTCCCGTCGGGGCGGTCGCACCCTGCTGGACCGACACGATCTCGGCAGCGGGAAGCGCGGTCGTGTTCTGGCCCGAGACGCCCGTCTGCGCGTTTCCGCCGAGGGCGGCGATGATGAGGTCATCGAACTGGCGGTTCGCGGCGAAGTGCGCGTTCTGCACGAACTTGCCCTTCGGGTCGATGAGGAGCCGGAGCTTGTCGAAGTTGTCGAAGAGCTGCGGCAGATCGTAGTCCGAGGGGTAGACCCAGCGGCGGTTCGTCTGCGCATCGACCCGCTGCATGGGGCCGTAGCGCTGCGTGACCGGCTGCATCGCGACGGCGCCCACCTGCTCGACCGGGCTTCCGGCCTGGCCGACGTAGCGCTCCTCGGTGCACCACTTGCGCAGGCGCGAGGTCTTCTGCTGAACGAGCTCGTTCAGGACCTTGGCGTACTGCTGGACGTAGAACGTGACGATGTTGGTCGACATGGCGGCCCTCGCGGCGCGTGCGTAACGCGATCAGTTCGCGAGTGCCGTGTCCCTTTCGGGGGGCGCCTCTTGCGGTTCAGGTCCGCCAGGCCGGCGTCTTTCCGCCTGTCAGCGGGGGCGAGGTCCTCGCCGTGTCCGCATCCGTGGGCTCAGACGATGCACGCGGCAGGTGGCACAATCAAGGGGAGGGGGGCGTGTCCTTCGGCGGGGGCGGCGTGTAGGGCACGAAGCTCTCGGTGCCTGCCTTGTCCTTGACGAACTCGTAGCGCTGCCCCGGGATCGGGTGCGTCGCGGTGTCGAGCGTCAACTGTACTTTCTTGACCTCGATGCTCTCGCGCTCGCCGGGGACGCGAAAGCGGGTGAAGCGCGCGATCGCGTGGTGGCCGAACTTCTCGAGCTGGTCGCAGTACCACATGACGAGCCCCTACTGCGCGAAGCCCTTGGTGATCTGGCTGACGAGCTGGTCGTATTCCCCGCCCGTCTTCGTGATCTCGCGCCACTGATGCGCGCTGATCTCGCCGGCCGACCGGGCGGCCGTGAGCGCATCGAGCCGCGCCTGCGCCTCGCTTGCCCCGCCCTGGAACCCAGGGGGCGAGCCGCCATCGCCAGCGAACCGGTGCTCGGTGTTGCCCGCCCCGAACTTGTAGAGGAGCGTCATCCACTTGGGCGTCCCGAGCACGGCCTCGAGCGTGCGGAGCTGGATGTCCGTCAAGCCCCCGACTTCCTGCGCGATGAAGGACTTGCCGGCGTTCGCGATCCCCATGCGCTCCTGGTATTGCGGGCCCCAGTCGCGTTCGAGCTGCTTCAGGCCCTCAGTGCTCGCGGTGTCCTCCTGGGCGCGAAGCTCCGTCTCCATGCGCTGCATGGCCGCCTCGTAGCCCCTGGAGATGCGCGTCGCCATCGCGCCCGGCACGTGGGCCTTCAGGAGCTCCTCGGCGACATAGGCCTTGAACTGTGGATACGGGTTTTCCGCCGGCACTGCGAGATCGTACTTGTCGGCGCTCTCGGGCACCCCGGTGAGCGCGCGCCACGCCTTGACCGCGTTCTCGTCTTCCTTCCCGTCCTGCCCGGGCACGGGATAGCCCTTGCCCTGGCGGATGGTGGCGGCCTCGCGCTCCAAGTCGCGGGCGGTGCGCGCGAGCGTGAAGGTGTCGGGGTAGTTCTTGTTCTGCGCCCAGGCGCGGATTTCGGCCTGCTCGGGCTTGTCCCAGGCGGCAAAGAACGGCTGGTTCGCGCTCCCGCCTCCGGGAGCTGCGCCACCGTTCGGTGAGCCACCGCCGGCGGGGGCTGCCCCGCCCTTCGCTCCTGCCATCGCTTGATCTGCTGGGGTGCCCATGCGTCGTTACTCCCGCGGCTCTTTCCACTCGAGCTGCGTTCTAATGTACTCCATCACGTCGAAGTGCCCAAGCCGCCGCCACGTCTGGTACTCATCCGTCCGATCGGTCCGGTCGAGCACATTCGGCGGCAGCCCGTGCTGGCCTGGGGGATTGCCGAACTTCGCAAGCAGCGCCTCGAGGATGCGCTCGCCGTGCGGGGTGGGTTTCTCCCAGGCGCCGAACACCTCCTGGAAGGCGCGCGCCCGCTCGCGAATCCGGGCGCGAGAGGCGGCCTTTGCGACCTCGTTCTCTTCCTCGACCGTGAGGCGCGGGTCCGCCAATCAGTAGCCGCCGGGAGTGTTCGGGAACGGGAACCGCCCGCGCGACATGGGGGTCGTGAGCATGACCTGCTGCGGCTGAGGGGTCACCAGCACATCGAGCGCGGGACCGACTTCGATGCCGGCAACGACGGGGGCGACCCGGATGTCGTGCGTCGTAGGCAAGGTCTCGGTGACCCCGTTGTAGCTTGCGACCGTGAGACCCGTGATCGTGGCCGAGAGCCCCGGCACGTTCTGATTGAGGATGCCGTCCAAGTAGACGTTGTAGCTCGCAGGCGCGAGCCCCGTCGGCACGGCCCACGTGACCGTGACGGATCCGCCCCCGTTGTCGATGACATCCATCGTGCCAGTGATCCTACTCCGAACGGATGAGCGTGCCCACGGGAAGCGTCGTCTCCTCGAACGCTGCGAGGAGCGCGAGCTGCAGGACCTGCGCCTCGACGCGCGCCACGGGCGGCGCTAGCGCGACTGAGGCCGGCTTCGGCGCATCCGCCGCACGGCTCGACATCCTCGGGGACGCGATCGCCGGTCCCTCCATGGGCATGCTGCGAGGCCCCATACCGGTGCCAAGCGCGGCTTCCGCCGGATCCGGGAACTGCTTGAGTGTGCGGGCTACCTGCGCGCGGTCGCTCTCCTTGCGTCGCGGGCGCTTGGCGGGTCCTGGCACGCCCCCGCCCGCGGCGGCCGGCGGAGCTGCGGGAGGCGCGTACGTGAACGATATGGTCGCGAGCGAGTAGCCGAAGGCTGCCGCGAGCGCTTGCCCCGACCCTGGAGCCGCCCCGGTGAGTGCGCCCAGCGCCGGCCCGACGGCGAAGGCCGTGCCCGTGAGGACGGCGGCGCCGGAGACGCCCGAGTACGCGAAGCCCGTGCCCGCTGCTGCGGCTCTGAAGGCTGCGGCGCCGAGGAGCGTCCCGGCTGCAGTGCCGAGTGCGCTCGCGCTCCCCTGCACCGGATTGACGAGGAGTCCAGCGGCGAGCGCGTAACCCGCAGCATTGGCACGCGCTGAGAGCGCCGTGGTTCCCGCGATGGCCCCCAACACCGGGCCGTGCGCGAACGCCGCGCCCGCGAGCGCTGCCGCTCCCTTGATGGAGGCGGATGTCGGACCGAAACCAAAGGCTACGCCGCCGAGCGCTCCTGTGCCGGTGAGCGCGCCCTTGGTTGCGCCTGTGCCGAAGGCGAGCCCGTCGACGAGCGTGACGAGGAGGCCGGTGGCGAACGCCGGCCCGACGGCTGTCGCCTTGCCGGCAAGTGCACCGGTGGCCGTGATTTTCGCAAGCGCCGGCCCGGCAGCGCTTGCGCGAGCGGCGAGCGCGCCGGAGCCGAGCAGCGTGCCGGCCGCCGAGCCGCTACCTAGCGCTGCCCCGAGCCCGTTCGCGGTGGTGCCCCCGCCCGTGAACTCGAAGGTCTCGTCAAACCACTTGAGGATGTCGAGATCGTAGAGCACGGCTCAGAACCAGCGCTTGAGCGTGAGCGTGGACTTGAAATCCTGGTAGCGGTGCGGCAGCAGTTGCGTCGGGCGCTTGGTGAAGCGAGTCGGCAGCTTAAATACCGGGCTCGCTGCGAAGCTATTGAGCGTCGCATTCGAATCCGTCACTGCGCAGTAGAAGGACGTCCCCTGATCGGTGGGATAGACCGGCGTGTAGTTGTAGGTCGAGGACGTCGCCCCGCCGATGGAGCTGCCATTCTTGTACCACTGATAAGACAGCGAGCCGCCGCTTGCCGTCGCTGTGACGGAGAACGTGACCGAGGCGCCGGAACCTGGAATGACGTACTGATTCGTCGGCTGCGCGGTGATGATCGGCTGAAGCTGCAAGAACGAGAGCGCCAGAGCGCTGACCGTGCCACCCCCACTCTCCCAATTCCCCCTCGCTGTCGAGAGTCCTCTGTTCGCTACCTCGTCGACGATCAACATTCCGCAGACAGAGCTTGTGGCAGCACTATTGACGCGCGAGGTCGTTCCGGCTGGCGGCACGATCTCCCACGTTCCGCCGCTCACCGGATTGGCCCAGATGCTGAGCAGAGCGTCATTCGGTATGTTGCAGTTGAGAACCGGCGTATAGGCCAGATTGGTCGCGCTAGTGCTACCTGTCGATGAGGCGGCGCCAACTGCATCGAGCGGACTAGTCGTCAGCCCACGATAGTCGAGCAGCACCGCTACGGTGTCTGAATTCGTATCAGTGACCGTCGGAGCAGTCTCGGAAGCTGTCGCAAGTCGCCACCACAACGCGATGTCGACTGATCCGATGGAGATGCTCTCGATCAGCGTGTAACCGGAAAGCGACGTGGTCGGCGCGGTCTCGGAGACCAGCACCAGCACAAAAATGTCATTCGCAGCGTGCCCGGCCGGCAGCCCGACCGTCGGACTCGCCCCCGTAGCCACCGTGCCCGCGGCGACGAATGACCACGCCACTAGAAGTTCTCCAGCCGCGCGAGCACCTGGTTGACGGTCCAGGATGCCGAGGTTCCGCCGTTGACCGACAGGCCGAGGTACGTATTGACCGTCGTGGAGTCGAAGCCGGACGAGACCGCGTTGACGTTCTTCACCGCGTTGGAGAAGCCGGTGGTGGTCAGGTTGGTGTCGAGCGACACCGTGCCAACCAGCACTGCACTCGTGCCGCTGCCTATCGTGCGGAAGTAGGCATCCACCGTCACATAAGCGGCGTCAGCCGCAGCCGTGCCCGCCGCAAAAGTGAACGTGCACTCGGCGGTGTCTGAGGTGCTAGCGGTGGTGCCGTAGCGCAGGCTGAAGATCGGCGTCGCGGTGCCGGCGGCCGTCTTGGACATCTCAAAGTTGAGCAAGTAGCGCGTGCCGGCAATCGGTCGGCTCGTCGGCAGCAAGATGCTTGAGCCCGTCAGGTACGTGTCGGACGAGAACCCCGCGCCCTGCGCGCCGGTCGAGAAGTTGTAGAGGATCTTAGCCTGCGTCGTCGCCTGGTAGATTCCGCCGTACTGGTCGTAGTGCAGCCACGTGTCGCCGTTGAAGACCAGCTCCTCGCCGATGAGGAGCGTGCATTTGATGAGCGTGACGGTAGTCGTCCCGTCGTAGTGCTCCACTGTGCAGGCACAGGAGTTGGCCGCATCCACGTTCGCAATGTGGATCTCGCGGACGTTGCGCTGCACGCTGGACGCGGGCGACCCCACGATGGTCGTAGTCGCGGCAGTGGTGATCGACTGGTTCGCCTGGATCCCCGGGGTGATCGTCCCGGCGTTGTTGTCCGCGTAGTCCGCGTGCACGTGGATCGTGCTCGCAGCTCCCGTGACGAGCTCGACCAGCGATGCCGTGGTGGTGAGGAGCAGCATGCGCTGCCCCTTAGCTCAGGTAGGCGACCAGCGCGCCGATGGCAAAGGATGGCGTGACGCCATTCGACACCGCGAGCGGAGTCGATGCCTTGATGACGTAGCCGGACCCCACAGAGGACGTGTTGACCGGGTTCGCGTTGCTGGCGGTCGTCGAGAGCGAGATCGTGATGCCGGAGGCCGTGCCCACGTAATAGGTCGTGCCCTCGGTGAACCCCGTCGGAAGCGTGTCGGCCGCGTCCGCGAAGACCGCCACGCGGTCATTGACGGAGAACGCGGATCCCGGCACCGTCATGGAGCCAGGGGACGCACTCGTGCACGTGAAGCCGAAGGGGCCAGACGTCACAACGCCGACGGGACCGGAGAGGAGCAGCGTCCCCGCGCCGGAGGACGAGAGCCCGAGGCCGAAGTAGGAGATCGTGTCACCGGACGCCCCGCACTGCGCGAAGTTGACCGCGACGGCGTTCGAGACGTTCACGGTCGGGGACGAGCCTGCGATCGTGAAGCCCCCGGACGTGCGCGCCACGGCGACGCGCGCGTAGTTCGTGTACGCGGTCTCGCTCGTATTCTGCGAGCCGCCGGCGCCCGGGTCCGCGTTGTGGAGCGACACGTAGATATTGGTCGCAGGCGATGTCGCCGTGTTATCGGCGATGTTGGCCCAGCCGGTCGCGTTGAAGAGGAGCTTCAGCGCGTTGGTCATCGTGGTGCCGGTATAGTTCGACATGGTCTTGCCTCACGCCTTTCGGGCGATGGTGGAGATCACGGGCGTGTCTCCTTGACAGTCATCATGGCCGGGCCCGTCGGCAGGTGCACGGTCGCTTGACGGGTGGTCGGGGTGCGCAGCACTGCAACGAGCGCCTGGAGGTCCCGGCACACCTCAGCGGTCCCGGCCCCGGCATTCGCCTTGATCGCCTGAGCGAGAGCCGTGAAGAGCGCGGCGAGCGCTTCGGGCTTCAACGCCGCCTCGAGCTCCGCGATGCGCTTCTCGTGGTCGGCGAGCTTGTCGGTGGCGCCCTTGCGCGCCTCGTGGAGCGCGACCAGGTGCGCCTCGTTCGTCTTCAGCCTCCGGGCGATGGCGTGATCCATCAGGCGGCTCCCGCCGGCACCTGAGTCTGTGGGGGAGCCCCGCCTGCGCTGCCTGCAGCCTGTGCCGCCTTAGCGAGATTGAGCACGCCCTGGCTCACGGCCGGGAAGCTCGAAGCCGCGCCCGCCTGGCTCGTCTGGTCGGCCGCGTGCTCGAGGAGTTGCTGCACCTGGTCCTCCGAGCGCAGCACGTCCGCCGGGCAGCCGCGGATGTCGGCCATGCGACGGGTCGCCAAGTGCGTGTCCATGATGTACTTCACCGACGGATCTACCTGGCTGAAGCGCGCGATGTCATCCGCCGTGTTCAGGATCGCGGTGCCTTCCTCGGCGCGCAGCGCACGGGCGAGCGGGCTCGTGTAGATGATCGAGAGTCCCTGGCCCGACTCGTAAAGTTCCTTCGGCGGGGGCGGGAGCTGCCCCGCGTGGTGCAGAAGATCGAGCTCGCGCCGGATGAGGGGGCCTAGGAACTCCGACTGCTGGCGTCCCATCGCCGGGGCGATGAGCTCGCCCTTCTCCTGTGCGCGGATGAGCGCTTCTGTCGCCGTCATGTTCGGGTGGTCGACCAGGATCTGGAAGAGCGTGTTGAGGAAGGTGTCACGGATCGAGGCGTTCACCTTCTCGTGCAGGCCCTCGCCGATCTGCCAGTTGGCACCGCTCACGAAGGGCATGGCGAGAGGCTTCCCGTCGCTCGTCGCCATGCCGTAGTTGTTCGCTCCCGGGCGCTGATTGAAGTTGGTCAGCACCGAGTCCTCAGCGAGGAGCACGGGCGGGTCGGCCGCCTTCTGTCCGATGCGAAGCCCGGTCTTCTGCATCTCGTTCGAGGTGCGGATGTCCGGGAAGGCGAACTGGGCGGGCCCGCGCCCGTAGGACTCGCGCGGTGCCACGCGGTAGCGCCCGATGCCTGCGGGGAACGTGCGGTACCCGCCCCGGCTGATGGTGGCCTGCCCTTCGAGCGCGATGTACCAGCTCTCGTAGGCCATGCCACGCGGCCCGTAGGCGCCCGGGATGTGGTCGTGGGTGGGCCGGATGACGTGCAGGTACTCGGATTCGTTGAACTTTGAGCCCGGGCGCGCGTAGGCGTCCTTCACCGATTGCGGGCAGAGATCGCCCCACTGCTGCATCGCCTGGCGGTTCGTGAACTTGAACTTGCGGTAGAGCGCGTCCACCCGCCCCTGGTGGTTGACAGCCCAGCAGAGCTCGGAGAGCGGGATCGCGCGGTAACGGAGCGACCGTCCGATCGCCTCGTCCGCGAAGAGGCAATGATTGCCGAAGGCGCCCAAGGACATGAAGCACTCGTCCGCCTGGCTCGCGAAGTTCGCCTCCGGGTGGTAGCGGGCGGCGAATAGGATGCGGTTCACGCGCTCGAGCCAGAGCTTCACCGCCGGACGATCGTTGAGTTCCTCGTCCGCGGCCTTGAGGAGGTGCCATACCTGGGTGCGGGGCGTGAGCATGGCCTCGATGGCCGCCGCGAAGCGCTCGTTCGCGACCATGCCGGTCGATTCAAACTGGCGATAGCTCCTGTTGACGCCTTCGGCGAACTCACCCACGAAGTTGTCCCACGCGGGCATCACGAACTGGGCGGTGTTATTCCAGATGATGCGGAAGTTCCCCTGCTTGCTCCAAAGCCATTGGAACTCAGCGATCAGCGACTTCGCATCATCATCAGCCACGGCCGGCTCCGAGCGCTGCCGCGCGCTGGCGGGCTACGACCTTCTGCGCCTGCAGCCGCGCGTGATGGCGCTTCGCGTCCTCGCGCGTGCACTCGACGCATCGGCCACTCGAGCGGTAGCGCAGCCCCGTGTGCCCGCGTGTGCAGGGAGAGCCCGGGCGCATGAGCGTGAGGTCACCCGTCATTTCAGTGCAGCTCGTTGACCCGCCCGATCTCAAGACCCTGGAGCTGGAAGTTCGCGAGCACGATCCAGGGGTCGGCCGCGGTCTTGGCGGCCGCGATGTCTTCCAAGAGCACGCGGTTCGTCGGGTGCTCGGCGGCCAAGTGATCGAGGAGCTCGTAGGCTTCGCCGAGCGTGAGCGACACCATGAACTCCGACGGCCGCACGCCCAAGTACCGCGCGTGAGCGGCGAGCGATTCGGCCTTGGAGAGCGCCGCGGGCTTCACCGCCCTAGCTCCCGCCGAGCTGCGTGCGCCCGACGACCGGCGACCCGCCGCCAGCGCCCGCATAGATGTTGGCGAGGAGCCCGCGCCGCATCCGCAGCGCATCCGTCTGTTCCTGGGCGGCGTTCGCGGCGTCGTTCGGGTTCGGTGGCCCCGGGGGCCCGGGCTTGTTGAGCCCCTTGCCGAAGAGCGAGTAGGCGGCCGCGTTGATCGGCGCGCCGAGGGGATCCAATTTCTTGACGATCCGGGAGGTGTTCGGCGAGATGAAGCTCATGGTGCACGCGAGCCTGCCCCGCGCGCTCGGCACAAGCAACGCCCCTACATCTCGGAGTAGGGCGGCCGGATGCGTCGCTGCCCGAACTCCCCACGCAGGACGACCCGACCCTCGCCGGCGCCGAGCATGCGGTACTGATCCGCCTCGCAGATGTGACTCACCTCGTTCTTCTCCGGCTGCGCCTGGTAGATGTCAGCCCCGGCGGCGGTCGCGATGCGCTTGTAGCGGTACTCCCCCGCCATACCGCGCAGGAGCATCGGGCAGTCGTAGCGGCTCACCTGGTAGCCGGGCTCCCCGTCGATCAAGCGGTTCATGGCCTGGGCGTGGGCTTCGCGCCTGAGCGTGAAGTCGTTCGTCGAGGCGGGGCGCACCTGCGTAAGCCCGGCATTGCGCAGGATCTTGAAGCAGGTCTCCTCGCTATCGGCTTGGGAGCGGGCATCGCCCGCGGGGTCCCCGGTGATCGACTCGATCGAGAACTCAGCGCACCGGCTATTGAGGAAGCCCTTCAGGGCCTCGGCGAACTGCTTGGCGCCCGCGTTCGCGCTGACGAGCTCCCAGCGCACGCGCTGAATGCCGCGGTAGGTACGCTGCCCGATCGATGCGGCCGGCGTGAGCCCGAAGTCGAGCCCGATGGTGAGCGGGAGCCTCGGGTCGAGCTCGAACTCCCGCACATGGAGCGCGCGGCGGAACTCAGGATAAACGGCGCGACCCTCCTGGATGAAGCCGTACTCGTTGTGGACGTAGACCTTGATCCACTCGGGGGATTTGCCGGCGGAGATGCGGGCGTAATAGTCGGGCGGAGTATTGGCCTGGTTCTCGGCATCGGGCGACAAACCCGAGGGCTGGCTGAAGAACTCGAAGAGCCGCTGGCCGGGCTTCAGGAGCCCGCGCGCCATGAGGTCGCGCTCGGCATCGCGCGTGCTCGTGATGAGTTCCGCCCCCTTTTCCGTGCTCGCGTCCTGCTCGGCGAGGATCTGCCACCAGTGCCCCATGTTGGGGCTATTGGTATCCATCGCGATCTGCCCGCCCACGCAGCCGCCTAAGCGCACCGGCGGATAGCGCCCGACGCGCGCCGTGAGTCCGTCCAGGATCGCCTTCGGGACCTCACGCGCCTCGTTGATCCAGGCGGCGGTCAGGTCCATGCCGAGGAGCTTTCTGACATCGGGCTCGCGGTCGAGCGAGACGAAAATCACCTCGAGGTCGAGCTTCGCGTCCCGGATGTGGTGCGTCGGGGGGGCCGACCAGGTCCACTTGCCGAGCGTCTGCGGGATCCACTCGTGCCAGGTCTTGATGGTCGTCGTCTTGAGTTCGGCATAGGTGTTGCGGATCACGGCGATGCGGGCGTGGCGGCGGCCGTCCTTCTGCACGACCTGCCGCTGGGCCACGAACATGACGAACATCACGCAGGCCGAGGACTTGCCCGAATGGAAGGGCCCGCGGATGCCCTTCACCAGCGCCTCGGAGAGCAGGAACTGATCGGCGATCCTCCCCGGGCTCGTGTAGTCGAGCGAGAGCGTCACACGCGCGGCGGGAGCGAGAGGATGCGCGCGCCGCTTTGTCGCACGCGCCATCGCTCCTGCTGCTCTTTCAGCTCTTCCAGCGTGGACTGTGGGAGTTGCTGAAGCTCTTCCATCGTCGGCGCGTGGAGCGCGAGCATCTTGTCGAAGCGCAGGAGCGTCCCGCAGCAGAGTGCCAGCGTCAGATCCCCGGTGCGCGGGCGCCCGCGGTTGTGCGGATCAGAGCTCGCGTTGATCGTGGCACCGCACCCGGGGCAGAGGCTCACCGGATGCTTCCAGCCCTTCGCGCCCCCGCGTTCGGCCGTGCCGCGCCGGTCAGCCACGGCGGGGCGGATCGCTCGAGAGGCGGATCGTGAGGTTGAGGCCGCCCGTTTCGCCCGGGCTTGCGGTCTTGTGCATCCCGAGAATACTCATGCACTTCTCGAGCGCCACGAGCTTGTCGCGCACCTTGATGCGCCGGACCATGCCGACCGCCTGACGTTCCTCGCCCCGGCCCTGGTACTCCTCGAAGCTCTCGACGCCCCCGATCATCGCCGCCTCGTCCTCGGTGAGATCGGCAAGCGCCTTCAGGTTGTAGCCCTCGTCGAAGAGCCTGCGCACGTCCCCGTAGGCGATGCGCGCGATCTCCCGGCAGGTGCGCTCGGCCGTGATCTCCGCCGCATCCGTCACGCGCTTCAAGAGCTTCGCGATCTGCTCGCCCACCTCTGGGTCCGCCAAGAGGCGCGACGCCGTCACGTAGGCCGAGCGCGGCGCGTAGCCCGCGCGGATGGCCGCCTGGGTCGCGTTCAGGTCCTTCGCGTACTCGTAGGCGAAGCGCACGCGCCGGTCCGCGGCGGGTTTACCCGTCTGCGCCATCAGCGCCTGGCCGCGCGGGCGTACTTGCGCCGGGCCACGTGGGCGGGCAACGCGCTCACGTGCTGCCCGTGGCTGTGGGAGACGAACTTCTGCCCGACCGACTTCGGGATCCCGATGGTGCTATGACCAGAGGCGGCCGCATGCATGGCCGCGTTCTGCGCTTTTGAGAGCATCGGCATCAGCCGCCCACCTCGTCGTTGACCGCCCGCTGGCGCGCGCTGAAGGCCTCGGCTTCCGCGGGCTCGATGCGCTCGCAATAGACCGCGCCGTCCTCCTGGCGCAGCCACAGCGGGCGGTGCCCTGGGTGCGCGATCACGAAGCCGCCGGCCGGATGCGCGCGCGCTTCCTCGCCCGGCCTGAGCGTCACGCGCGGCGCCTCACGTTCCACGTGGAACTCGTGGCCGCAGTGCGGGCAGAGAACGAGCTCAGACATGGGGCTCTCGATATAGCCTCGCGCCGGTCCCCCAAGTTGGCGTCTTGCGATGGCAGGCCACGCACAACGTGCGCCCGTTGGATAGATCAAGCGCCAGGTCAGGACGGGCCGCGTAGGGGATGATGTGATCCGCATTGATACGCCCTCCGCGCTCGCCGCATCTCTGACACGTGTAGTCGTCGCGGGCGAACACAGCGCGCCGCCACGTCAAGTATTCCACGCGCCCCATCAGCGCGTGGCGTGCCGTACCGTAAGTCCCTCCCCGCCAATTGTGGTTACGCTCACCGCGCATATCGTGTCGCGCCTTGCCGAGACGGGCGCGGGAGATCCCGGCTGCGCGACTCGGGTGCTTCACGCCCTCGATCAGCGCGTGACGCACCGCGCTGGAATTTCGGTACTTCCACTTGCCCGCGCAGGAGTTGCCGCAGAATCGCAGTCCGCTGTGGCGCAGCGGCTTGGAGCAAAGCGTGCACCGCGTGCACTCGTAGCACTTGATGCGCCTGCCGCTGCGAGATGCGAATTCCTTGCCACACGAGCGGCACCGCAAGGCGAACGACCGGGACTCGCCAGCTCTGAAGCGGCCGTCAGGCACGATGCCGAGCCTCCGCAGCGCGGTGTCTGCCAGCCGCAGCCATTTCCGCGACACGCTTAGCCCCGTATTTTCTGCGGGCGATGAATGCGCTCAAGGCCCCCGGATTGTGCACGCCCTTGCGCCCCGCGAGCTTGTGCTCCATGGCGGCGAATCGTCCGCCCCCGCCTGGTTCCATCGACTTTGCCACGTGCTACTCCTCTCGCGGGAGACCCATCTCGCGCTCGTGCACGGGACGGTTCCCGGTGGTTCCGGCGCGCGTCGCGCCCGTCAGTTTCGCTTTCCGCCAGTTCTGCCCGACCTGCGCCGAGTATCGGTCGAGACAGGCGACCGCGAGCCGGCGCAGTACCGTCGTGGAGACCGGGAGTCCCGTCTGCCGGTCGGTCTCCGCGAAGGCGATGGTTTCGAGCCCGTCGCGGAGCGTCTCGACCGCCTTCGAGAGCTTGAGGTTGCCCTCCTGGGCATGCCGCTGGGCCTCCTGTGCGGCCTCCAGGGGGTCCAAGGGCTCGACGGGCGGTCTCGGCTCCTTTGGCGCGGGATCGCCGCGTGGCGCGCTCCGTGCGTTGGCAGAGCCGCGTTTCGCCGCCGCCCTCATGGCGAGGGCGCGTTGAGCCCGACCCCGGCGGCGTTTGACACGGGGCGCGGTGGTCTCGGCCGCGGATGCCGTGGTGGGCTCCGCCGAGGTCGGGTTTTCGGTCTCAGTCATAGACGTCTCCGGTGGCGAGCTGCGCCTTCGTCACCCCGCGCGGCCCCTTGTTGCGGCGGTTCGCGAGGCGCCGGGTGCGGTCGTAGCGCGCCTCCTTCGTGCCCGGGCGCTCGTCCCCGAGCTCGCGCATGAGCGCGTTCGCGAGCAGCGTCGTGAGATCCGCGAGGCGAGTGCGGTCAATGCGGGAGAGGAGATCGGTGTCTTCGCCAAAGCGCATCGACCAGCGCACGCGCAGATGATCGAGACAGCGCTCAAGGTGCGCAACCACCTCCTGGCGCACCGCCTCGACGTTCTTCACGTCTTCACCTCCTCGACCTTCGGCCCCTTCATCGGGACCGTGCCCGTGCTCAGCCGATCATAGCGCACGAGGCGCGCGGGCCGTCCAGTGAAGTCATCGACCAGGTAGTAGAACCCGTCCCCGATCTGCCGGATCACGCTCACGCGGCTGTGCTTGCCATCGCTACGGCGCATCTGGGCGATCACTGGGGCGTTCCTTGTGGCTCAGCCTGGTAGCGCGCGCACCAGCCGCCACGGTCAACGGGCGGGTGCATCCCGACGACGCGCATCTCGCCTGGGCGGTTGCCCGGCAGCACGCAGGGGCGCGGCGGCTCGGCACGGCACGAGAGGATCGGCTTCTCGAACCCATCGACGGTGAGGATCGCCGAGTACATGCAATCGCCGCAGGTGCCTGCCGGCCTCACGAGAACCTCGCCACGTCCGCGCGCTTCAGAATGCGGACCCGCACGCCGTAGAGCTGCTCGACCATCGCGAGCTTAACGCGCGAGGCCTCGGTGAGAAAGCCCTTCGTCTCCTCCGCTGTGACCCCAAGGTCGTTCCATCGCGCAGGCGTGTCCCACACGACCAGGAAATCACAGCGGTAGGTCGCGCCAGGCGCCAGCACGAACGGCACCTGGCGCAGGAAGTACTTCACCTCGCCCGAGGCTCTCAGGAGCTTCAGCTCGCAGTAGCGATCCGCTTCGAGGCGCGAGTCGAATCGAAAGCCGTCGACGACCGTCGCGCGGTTGCGGTACTTGGTGCGGCGCAAACCGAAGTCGATGCCTGCGGAGCCGATCGCCGAGCGGACGACGGTAGCGTGCGGCAGACGTTCACGCACGCCCCGGACCTTGGCGAGCCAGGCCCTTCTCTCAGAGATCTTCAATGACTCCTATCCTTGGGCCTGCGACGCAAGCCGAATACCCTGCGAAGCGTTTTTTCGCTGATTTCGTATTCCGCAGCGATGTATATCAGTTTCTTGCCTAGGACCAAATCGAAGAGCAGACGCGTCAGCCTGTCAGGTCCCAATTCCCCGAGGATTATCAATGCTGGCGGGCGGCCTGGCCCTCTGCGGTAATTACCTGCGATCGCGCAGTAGATGGTCACAATCCGCGCGACCGTGGCCACGACGTACCTGCGCGTTGCCGGGTCGAAGGAAGGAGTTGACATGGGATTTTTCAATTACCGCTCACGCGAATGGGAGCGGTTCCAGCGGCAGCAGATTGAGCGCGCCGACTTTCGTTGTCAGTCGCCGGGTTGCGGTACTCGCCGGCACCTGCACGCGCACCACATGGTGCCGATCTGGCGCGCTCCCCACCTCGCTTACGAGCCGAGGAACATTATGGTGCTGTGCCCGGTGCACCACGCGCGCGTTCACGGCTGGGCGTTCGTCCCTCGTCACTGGTTCACCGGTGACGAGCCAGCGAACGAGGACCAGTTCGAGTTCGACTTCTCAGACGAGCGAGAGAGACCCGAGCGTCAGACACGGAAGTAGCCCCGCATGCGGCAGTGCCAGCGCAGGGCCGCGACCTGCAGCGCGTACTGCTTGCCGAGCCGCAGGCCCGCGATGCGGCCCACCCGAAGCTCTGCGGCGAGCCAGAGCCCGTGCTTGCCCCAAAGGTCCTGCGTGGTCACTGCTTCGCCTTCTGGCGCATGGCATGCGCCTCGTCTGGTGTCATCCCGAAACGAGCCTTGAATTCCGCGTCGGCGTTCGGCTGACGCCCCTTTGGAGGCTCCTCGCGCTCACGTAGTGCCCGAGCGAGCGAGCCCTCCGGAGGCGTGTATCCGAGGTCCTCGCGCGGCCCCGGCTCTGCGGGTGTCGGCCGCGCGCCTCTGAGGTTTTCTTCGGATCTCTTCGGATTGGGTGTCAAAGCTTGAGACCCCGTGGCGGCCTCCGTGACACCCCGTGAGACCTCGGGTGATACCCCGTCAGACGTCCGGGGTGTCACCGTGAGACCCCGTGGGGTTATGTCGTATACGACTGGGCGCCTGTCCGCCCGCTTGATGTAGGCGGCGGCGATCTCCTGGTTGCCGCGCTTGATGACGCCAGCTTGCTCGAAGCGCTGCAGATGGCGCCTTACGGTAGCCTCAGACAGGCCAGTGTCCTGCATGAGCTGGCGTAGCGAGGGGAATGCGTTCGCGCCGTCCTCGCCCGCGTAGTTCGCTAGGCACATCAAAACCAGCCTCTCCGTGGGCTCGGTGATCTCCTGCTGCTTGATCGCCCAAGCCATCGCTTGAATGCTCATCTATCCCCCGCTCGTCAATACATACAACGCCGTAGGCGAAAACCGACAGCGCTTGCCTACTTGCGACATTCTGGGAGGCCCCGTTACAATGCGGCCTCGGCTTCCTCCCCCGAAGCCATCCGGCGGCCTGGCGGCAGGCTAGCGCACCTAGACCGTCAGGCCGCCCGGATTCCCGACACGCCGGTAGATCACCCGACGCTCGAGCCCGAGCTTGGCAAGGAGCGCCTCGTCGGGGTTATCCATCACGCCGTTCATGAGCCTCCAGACGTAGGCATGGTCGGTCCCGAGCGCCCTCGCGGCTGGCCGCACCCCACCGTGCTTGCGCACGAACCTTTTCACCGTCACCTGTAGTGTGCTCATAATCGCGGTGTTTACCACAGCAGCGGCTCTGAGTCCAGCCTGTGCCCGCCGCGGCACCATGTTGACAGCACGGACACCGCTACGGTATAAGGCGCCATCGATCTCGCTAAGGACGCCCGACATGCTCGCCTTAATCGCCTGGTTCCATTTCGTGCTGCCGCCCGAGAACCCGCACTTCCCCGTCGCGCACGTCGCGCACGCCTGCACGAACTCGACGTGCCTGCACGGGCGGGTGCGCCCGTGACGCTCTTCGAGATGGCGGCCGCGCTCACCGCTGCCGATGCGGCGCTCATCCTCGAAGGTGTCGAGCGCGAGCAGCGCGACCGGATCCTGAACCGCGTGAGCAAGAGTCTCGCGCTCACGGCGCTCCATTCGCAGCCCGTGGGCGAAGCGCCGCGCTCCCACTACCCCGCGACGCCGGGGAAGCCGTTTTGATCCCGCGTCCGCCGCCCACCTGGCCCACCGAGCAGATCGTGCTCGAGACCGTGGACGGGCGCGTCCTCATCCGGCGGGTGACGGCGCCGGGCTTGCGCTTCACGGACCCGCGACCCTTTACCGGCTGGGAGCGCGCACGCCGCACGCAGCTCCCGCGTGCCACCCCTGCGGCAGGAGACTGAGACGCCATGCTGCGTATTACGAAATCGACCGACCCGATCGAGGTGAAGAACCTCACGCTCTGCCTCTACGCCGTCCCGGGCGTCGGCAAGACGACGCTCGCCTTCACGGCCGAGAAGCCGCTCCTCCTCGACTTTGACCGCGGGAGCTATCGCGCGGGCAACCGCGGCGACACCGTCGTGGTCGAGCGCTGGGAGGACGTTGAGGCGATCACCGCGAAGGACCTGGAGCCCTACAAGACGCTCGTCGTCGATACGGCGGGACGTGCGCTGGATGCGCTCACCGCCGCGATCATCGCCCGCAACCCCAAGATGGGGAACGGCGGGGCGCTCACGCTCCAGGGGTTCGGGGAGCTCAAGGCGCGCTTCACCGCCTGGACCAAGCTCGTGCGCTCCTTCGGGCTCGACGTCGTGCTGATCGCGCACTCGGACGAACAGCGTAAGGGTGACGAGGTCATCGAGCGGCTCGACATGCAGGGAGGCTCGAAGAACGAGGTCTACAAGTCGGCCGATGCCATGGGGCGACTCTACTTGGCGGGCGGCAAGCGCACGCTCAACTTCTCGCCCACTGACACGGCCTTCGGCAAGAACCCCGCGCAGCTCGATCCGCTGCTCGTCCCGCGCTTCGCCGATGCGCCGCGCTTCCTCGCGGACGTCGTCGACAAGATCAAGGCGGCGCTCAATGCGCACTCCGCGCAGCAGACCGAGGTTGCGGGTGCGCTCGCCGACTGGCAGGCGCTCTTCGAGGAGGCCTCCACCGAGGAGGAGCTGAACGGCATGATCGCGCAGACCGACCGGGCCGAGGAGTCGGTGCGCGACAACGTGAAGCGGCTCCTGCGCGCGCGGGCGAAGCACCTCGGCTATGCTTACGACATCCCGTCGGCGAGCTTCCAGAAGACCGACCGCGTGCAGAAGAGGGCCTCCGCGTGATCCGCCTGAGTGTCACGGACCTCGAGACGTTCCGCTACTGGCGCGAGCGCGAGGACTCGACCTTGGATGAGCTCATCGCGCAGCTCGTGGGGATCGCAGAGCCCACGCCTCAGATGCAGGCCTCGCGCGCCTTCCACAAGGTGTTCGAGACGCTCGACATCGAGGCGGTGGCGGCGCTCGAGCAGGTGAGCCGCGACGGCTGGACGTTCGTCTTCGAGCTCGATGGCGAACTCGCGATGCCGAAGATCCGCGAACTCAAGGCCGAGGGGATCTGGCACACGCCGAGCGGGCCGGTGACGCTCGTCGGTAAGGTCGACGGTCTCGCCGGGCTCACGGTGCACGACTACAAGCTCTCCGAGAGATTCGAGGCGGAGCGGTATCTCGACTCCTGGCAATGGCGCGCCTACCTCTCGATGTTCCACGCGACGCGCTTTGTCTATGAGGTCTTCGAGTGCTGGTACGACCGCTACGAGCCAGGGCTCGTGCGCATCCGCGCGCTTCACCCGCTCGCCTTCGACCGCTATCCGCTCATGGAGCGCGACCTTGCGGAAGCCGTCTGCGAGCTCGCAGAGGTGGTCGCGCGGCACTGCCCGCAGAAGATCGTCGACTCGCAGATCCGCGAGGGGATGCTCGCGGCAGGGATCAGCGCATGAGGACGGTGCTCGACTTCCTCGCTGGGTTAGCCGCAATCGCCGGCATGATCGCCTTCGGCATCTATCTCGCGTACCTCTTCCACCTGTGAACACACTACCCGAGGAAGTGGTGGCGGCGGTCGATGCCGTACTCGAGGCCCAAGGCCTCGGCGTCTACGATGCGGCGCTCGTCGTCGTGCGGCTGCCGAAGGACGGCGGGCACCGGATCCTGCAGGCGCACTTCGGCAACCCGGACGTGCTGCGCGCGCTCATCGATGAGGTGCGCGCGCGATTGCCGACCGGCGTCATCTTCACGGAGAAGCCGAATTGAGGACCAAGGCGAAACCGGTGGCGCCGCCGGCCGAGCTCACCTGGACGGTGGCCGAGGTCTGCGTGGTGCTCCTCTGGAAGCTGCGACCGAAGGGGCTCAAGCTCTCGAAGAAGGACTTAGGGAGCCTCCCGGTCGACCGGGTGCTCATTGAGGAGCGGCTCACCGACCGGATCATCTACCGGTGGGAGAGCGTCGACTCGACGCTTTTCGAGAACGCGAACCGCGCGCTCGCGGGCCAGGAGAAGCCCGGCCTCTACGAGGCGCAGGGGCGCTACATGAAGCTCCTGGGCGTGCTCTTGTGGAAACTCGCGAAGGACGGGATCACGCTCGGCACCTGGGACCGCGAGGCGGTGCCCGCCGACAAGGTGCTGCGCATGGACGGGACGGCGGATCGCGTCATCTACAGCTTCGTGACACGCCGGGACGCCGAGCGCCTGAGCAAAGGCGAGAAGGAGCACCAGGGGCTCGACATCGTGGAGGCGATACGCCGATGAGCGAAGAGCACCACACCACTGATCCGGTGGTGCAACGTGGCTGACTTCGGCGGTCTTGGAGGCTGTTGGGAGACGCTTCCGATGGAAGTCTGGAAGGATGACCTATTCGCTCAAGCGGTCAATCGCGCTCTTGGAGATAAGATCCGCGCTGAGAAATCTATGGGGTCGGCCATGTGGAGCGCGCTCGCCAACGTGGATTGGACGCACGAGAATGGTGACACGGCTTCCTATAGCTTCCGCTGCGCTGGTGACTTGATCGCGTCAATTCGTGGCGAGGGTATGTACATGGACTGGTACTGCTCAGGACCTTACGCGGAAGTCAGCCCGGAGATTTCCGAGGCCATGAACAAAGAGGGCTGGCATTTCGAGGTGAACACATGAGCAGAGAGTCGGTTCCTATCGATGAGAAGCTCTATGCTCAGTGTCTCGCTGGCTATCCGACGTGGTACACCCGCCCTAAGGGAATCATGGGCGGTCCGTGCCTGATTTGTCACGGTTCACAGCCTGAGCACGTCGGCTTGACCTGCGCAGAGGTCAGAGCGAATCGGGCTACTGAGATGCGCAAGGCCTTCGAGAACGTCAAGCCGATGTTCAAAGAGCCGGAGTGTCCGCAGTGCCATCGCCCGGCACGCCGCCAGCTTTTAGGGTTCTACGTCTGCGATCATTGTGATGGGAGGCCGGTATGAACCAGCCGCTGGAAACTTACTGGCGCGAGCAGCCGTGGATCGTGCTCACCTATGAGCGCACCGACGAGGAAGCTGACGCTTGCGGGCTGATGGCCGTCATGACTGAGTGCTGTATCTGCGGCACGCGCAAGAGATTCGAGTTTCCGATCGTCCCCAAGGGGCACGACAACCCGGAAGCGTTCTACGAGAAATCCAAGGCCGAGGCGGAATCGTATTTTCGGGATCACCATTTGCACCCGGATTTGAACAAGAAGCCAGCGGCGCTGTTTTGGGCGCGTCCGTTACGGAATCCAGATGCTCAGAGGATTGATTGGCCGCAGATCGGCGAGCGCATCATCGGTGACATCAAAGGGCAGCAAGGACCGAAATCATGAGCGATGCTCACCACACCTCAAATCCGAAGCTCCTTGAATCGGCTCTTGTGCTTCTGCGCGAGGAATTGCCGATCTACTCACGTTTCCACGACCACCCCGCTACTGTGATGGCGATGCGCTTTGCCGCCGACGAGATCGAACGGCTGCGCGCGGCGCTGGGATGCCTACTGCCGGGGTTAGAGCTGGACCTGCGCTATGCCGATCCTGACGATGACCGGGACGCGCTCCGGTCGCGCATCAAGTGCGTGCGTGATGCGCTTGCTGGAGTCGATTACGAAGCCGCACCACCTGCCGAGACGAAAGCAGCTCCATGAACAAACGACTCGCCGCAATCAGCGCGCGCCTTGCAGAGTGCAAGAAGGATATGACCACGTTCCGCGACCCGTGGCAGGCCGTGGTTGACGTTGAGTATCTGCTGCGACGCATTCGCCGCTTGGAGAAGCCGCTCCGGCGATGGACGGTCGATCAACAGCGCAAGGATGGGTCATGGCATCGGGCAGCTACCGCTCATATCTGGCAGAGCAGCGCCGACGCCCACTGGCAGAAGGACGAGTTGCAGCGGCACTATCCGAACCGCGTCTTCGCTGTGACGCCGTACGACAAGTGAACGGGGAACCACGTCGATGAAACCCGTGGACATGCTTGTACAACATGATCCGCCGGACGCTATCGGGGATTGCTTCCGCTGCGTCGTCGCCAGCATCTTCGAGCTACCGGCAGAGGAAGTTCCACACTTCGGACAGTACGATTGGGGCGAGGATGGAGAACGCGGCCGCACTGCGCTCAGGGAGTGGCTGGTGCCGCGAGGGTTTTACTATCTCGACGTGGAGTGGACGGCCGAGCAGATCGTCAACTGGGAGCCCGTGTTCCAGTTTCATCACCTGATGAGTGGTCTCAGTGCGCGAGGCACGCGGCATGCCTGCGTCGGATACGGCGGTAAGGTGGTACACGATCCGCACCCGAGCCGCTCAGGGATCATGCCCGACGACGGCAAGTACCTCATCGGCATGTTTGTGAAGCGGTAGCACCTGTGAGCGAGGAAGCGAAGCATGACTGAGAGGCACTTTATCCCGCTACGGTGTCGGCTACTGGGCCATCGCTGGAAGCCGCATCACATCAGCCAAAAGATCGAGCCCTTTGGTTTCAGGGGATGGGTCTACCTTGAGGACGTGTGTCAGCGCTGCTACACGTCCGAGTACCGCATGAGTAGCTGGGCGCGGTCCAGAGACGAGTACAACGACCGGAGACTCGCTGTGGGCAAGGATGGTGGTACATGACTGAGGACTGGCCACCGCAGGGTTACGTGCTCGCTGATCCGATTGCGGAGGCGAAACGACTGATCGAGGAAGTGATCTACTCGCACGCCCATAAGCACGACCGCGGTGGGTACTTCTCCGATCCGCACGTCTACAACGAGTGTGAGATCGCGGAGTGCATGTGGTGCGCGTGGGCGCGAGACTGGATCAAGAGAGTTTCGGATACATCCATAGCGGAGCATGGCAAGTGAACCAACATGAGAAATGGCTGCGCCTTTTAGCGCAGGAGATCAGAGCCGAAGGTCATCCGGGATGGGGTAACACCGCTGAGTGGGCGGCTGACGAAGTGAAGCGGCTTACCGAGCGTGTCATGGAGCTTGAGATAGCTATAGCCTACCCATCCAAGAAGCGACGTGCTCATAGTGCGGACTAACCTCCATGTTCGTCGCTGACATACCGACAATCGACCGGGCCATGAAGTTCTGCTGGAGCGAGATCCAATGGCTCGACAAGAAGCCAGAGGAGTGGGCAGCCCGGAAAGCCCGCGACATGCGAGACATCTATGAGCTGCTCGGGACGCTACGGCGCCGGATTCAGATGACCGGCATTGGCGGGAAGGAAATCACATGAGCGGAGAGCACCGATCAATGGAACACAAGCTCACTCCTCTTGAGCACCTAATCACCCCGTGCCCCGTCTGCTATTCGGAGGACCGATGCCCGCACACGCCCGTCCGCTGCCAGCACCGATGGTGGTACGGCAAGAATCCATCGTCGCTCATGGAGCGACCTCCTGAGGATCAAAAGATCGGTGGCACGCGCGAGTGCGAGTACTGCGGCCGGATCGAGCGCGCGGTGCTGGACTGGGAGACGGTATTCGCATGATGCGCTGCCCGATGGATTGGGAGATCTATAGACGGCCGGACCCGTGGACCGGGAAGGACATGGGCGACCGTAGCAACGGCTACCTGTACATCTCCTCACGCGACACAAAGATCATCTTCTCGAATGGCGAGGGATGGGAGCACGTCAGCGTCAGCCACTCCGACCGCACGCCGACATGGGACGAGATGGAGGCCATCAAGCGGCGGTTCTGGGCGCCAGAGGACACGGTGATGCAGCTCCATGTGCCGGTGAGCGATCACCGGAACTGCCATCCGTACTGCCTGCATTTGTGGCGTCCGACCGATTGCGAGATCCCAAGGCCGCCGGGGATATTCGTAGCGCCGCAAGCATGCTCACCGGACAGCGCATCAGCGCGGCGCTGAACTCTTACGTCTGTGGCTAGCTCTTCCCCGGCACTTTGCACAGAGCATGCGCCGCCGCCCGCGCCTCGGCCCCTCGGGGATCTCGAAGACCTCCCCGCAGCGGCATAACCTCTGCAGGGAGGCGTTCGGGTAGCTCACGGACAGCAGCGCTTACAGAACACGCAGTGCCGTTTCATCCAGCCCGGGAGCCAGCACGTCAGGAGACAGAGAGCTGCGGAGCATCCGGGGCGGCACCGGGCAAAGGGATTGAGAAAGGCACCTCCGTCGCGCCCCACGCACTGGTGAAGTTGGCTCCCTGGTACGTGTCGGTCTGCTTGCCGTTCAGCCAGTAATTGCCGGGGGCGAGCGCGGATCCGATCGCCGCGTTGAGCGCCGCCAGGCTCTCGGTCGTCTGCCCGGGAGGCACGACCACGAGCGTCCCGTAGTTGCCGGGACCGTGAGCCGCGTCGCCGTCCGGGCGGATCCCGAGCGTGATGCTCGCCTCGGTCTCGCCCGAGGGGAGCGGCGCGCCTCCGGGGCCGGTCGTTGCCGGCACAATGGTGATCTGATTCAGCGGGGGGAAGGTCGTCGGCATCGCGGATCTCCTGGTGGAGTGACTATCGTAACGCGGCGAGCCGTGCGCGGCAGAGTGCGAGTGCGGCACGGGTCGCTTCGAGCTCGCCGATCACCGCCTCGACGGTGAGCGGGCCGGACGCCGGGATGACTTCCGCCGGCGGGCAGTCGGCCGTGAGCGCGGCATCCGGCTTCACGACGACCGGCACCGGCACGTCGACCGTCTTAGTGACCGTGACCGGTGGCGGCACGCTCGCGCAGGCTGCCAGCAATGTCAGGGCAGACAGCAGCGAGATCAGCGCCAAGGAGCGCAGCACATTGTGGGGTCCCACGGTCCTTTGCCTCCGCCGCAGTGAGCGCGGCCTGTGATGCATCGAGCCTTCCTTCGAGGGCGGTAAGAGCCGATTCGGCCTGCGAGAGCTTGGCGGAATCCTCCGCGCAGGCGCTCTGCCAGCGCGCTACGTCGGCGAGCGCGGCAGTAAGGGAGTCGCCCGATGTCTTGAGCGCCGCCGCGTCCTGGGCAAGCTGCTGCGTCTGGGCGCCGTTTTGCGTGCGGGCCTTGGCGAGGGCGTCGGCCTCGAGCTTCACGGTGATCCCGAGGGCTGCGATGATGAGCCCGACCGCGATCGCGAGGATGCCGTCAAGGCTCATGGCTGGGGATGGAGGTTGCGGCGCACGCGGGCCCACATGGCGGCAATCGCGAGCACGCCAGCGGCCACCCCGAATCCCACCTTGAGCCAGTGCGTCTCGGGCAGGTGCTGCTGCACGTCCGGGAGCTGCCCGCGGATCGTGTCGGCGTTATCGACGAGACTATCGATCCAGGTCGGCACCTGCGAGGCGACACCGGCCGCAGCGGCTAACCACACGGTGAGCTTGTCCTTCGCCTCGGTCCACCAGCGCTTGAGGTACGCGATCATGCGGAACTGAGCCTACAGCGCGGGCGCCGCACCCTCAAGGCGCGTTGCCCACCTCGTTGCAGTTCGGGATCCGCCAGTCGGCGCCGGTGATCGCGCGGTAGCGCTGCAGGAGGTCCGCGAGGCGTCCGAAGTAGAGGCGCTTCGCTTCCGCGTTACGCGCCGTGCAATTCTTCTCCCGCACCCAGAGGAGCTGCTGGTCAAGACGCTCGACGCGGTCGTCGTGGAGTGCCCTGGTCTGCGTGTCCTGGTTCGCCGAAATCTTGTCCACCTCCGTCTGCACGGCCGTGATCGTGCTCGCGAGCTGGAGCTTTGCCTCTTTCACTTGCTCGCGCACCTCCTGGGCGGTGGCCGGGCGGATGAGATCTGGCAGCCCCCTGCGGTATGCGAGCCCGTAGTAGAGCAGCACGACCGCGAGGAAGGTGCCGCAGAGGATCCCTGACATCCGCCACCGGTAGGCGAGCTCGACCGCCGGGTCGTGCCCGACGGGCGGGACCATCCAGGTCGCGAGCCGTTCGAGCAGGGCGAACACGGCGGCCGCCCTACTTCACGATCGAGCGGATCGCGTAGCCCAAGAGCGCGCCCGCGACCGTGCCGCAGAGGATCCAGACGGCGTTCGCGCGCACGCGCGCCTCAAGCGCCGAGATATAGGTCATCACGTCCGCGTGCACGCTTCCGAGCTTCGCGGTGGCCGCGGCCTTGAGATCATTCAGTGTCGACATGGTGAGTCTCCTTAAGCGACGAGCTGATACTGCCACGCGCCGGGGTTCCCCGTCGCGGTGAGCGCCTGGCGCCGCGGCTCGGCTCCCGGGGGCGCGATCGCGAGGTGTATCCAGGCCGCGCACTCGAAGATGATCTGGTCATAGGGCAGGTCCGCCTGCGTGCGCAGCGTCTCGAAGGCGGTGGCGAGCGGCACGCCGATGGGGATCAGGTCGGCGGCACGCCCCTCCATATGAGCGCTTGCGCTCGCCCCGCCTATCCGGGAATTCAGTTCCGGGCACCGGTAGCCGGAGTCCACGTGCAGCGGCACGCCGAGCACCGTGCGCGCGGGCTCAAGGAGCGTTGCGCAGAGGCGCCCGAGCTCCTCGAGCGCGACCGCCGGCGGCGTATTGTCGATGCCCAAGCGCGATGCCGTCTGCGAGAAGACGAGCTCCTCGAGCGTGAAGTTGGGAGATAACTGCATCACTCGCTCGTCCTTCACTCCCGGTCACTCACTTCGCCTCCAGCGCCGCGACCCGCGCGAGGAGGGAGGTGATCTGGAGGTACTGTTCCTGCACCGCCTTGATGAGCGGCGCGCTGCAAACTTCTTAACCGCTACGGGTCCGGCGCCCTGGGCGGCCCGCAGCGTCGCAGGCCCGAGCACCCCGTCTGGCGTCACCCCGAGCGCCTGCTGCAGGATGATGACGGCGCGGGAGCACTCACCGCAAGAGGTGCCAGTCGGTCGAATTGCTGTTCGCGGCCGAGCAGTTGATGGTGAAGCCTCCCGTTCCCTTCGCCGTCACCCAGCAGTAGCCCGCAGCGTTGCCGCCCAGCGCGACGAGGTAGCTCGCATCCGGCTCGGCCGTCGCGAAGGAGACCGCTACCGAGGTCGCTGCGGCGAAGGTCGCCGTTCCGCGCAGGTTGTTCGCCGGCGTCCCGGTCCCCGAGATGCCCGCGACGTCAAAGGGTCGCAGTCCCGGCGCGAGCCCCGATGCCGCTGGGCTGATGCCGCCCACGAGGTTCCCGGAACTGTTGCGCGCCTCCCAAAGGTTGCCCGTTTGCGATGGCGCCATGTCGACGCGCATCGGGACATCGGTCGCGACGTTCGCGCCGAAGCGCGCCAATCCGTGCCGCTGTACGGTCTGGTTGTTCCCGCCGTCCCAGGTCCCGAAATAACGGTTGCGGAAGTCGCCCGTGTTATCGGTCACAAGCCCGGTGCTGAGGCCGGCGTTGGTGCCGAACCAGCACTGGCCCGCGGCGTTGGCGTCGTACAGGATATCGGTCGTGTTGCCTTCAAACCGCACGCCGACCCAGGTGGCGGGACCTACTGCCGCGTAGCAGTGCACACCCACGCCGCAGCTCTCGAGGTCGATATGTTCGTAGACCGAGAGCTGCCCGACGCCCGCAGTCACGCCGTCGCCGTGCTGGATGCCGACGCAGGTAGTGTCGGTGCCGACATCGCTGACGGCGTTGCAGTTGGTGAAATGGTTCTGCGTGGGCTGCGTGCTGCCCGAGCTCTTTTGCTGAAATCCGACGTGCAGGTGCGCACATTCGACATCGGTCACGTGATTGAAGAAGGACCCGAGAACCCCACTCGCGGCGTCGATGACGACACCCTGCGTGGTGCGCCCGGCGCTGATGGTCTCGCCCTCGAAGTAGCAGCGCGACACCTCGCCCCCGACCGTGTTGTAAAGCAAGCAGATGATGCCGAGGGTTCCGGTGAGCTGCACCGTCAGGTCCGACAACGCCGTGCCGAAGGCGGTCGAGGTTGAGCTATTGCCGAGTTGGAAGAGCACCGGGGACCCGGAGGTCGGCGCCCAGGTGATATAGGTCGCACGCTTGCCGCAGCCGCGCACCGCGACGCCGGGAGGGATGACGACGCCGCCCGTTGCGGGAAGCGGGTACGAGCCGGGCGGGAGCTGCACGGTCCCGCCGTTGCTCCCCGGAACCTGAGCGACAGCGGTGATCGCGTTCTGCAATGCCGTGAGGTTCTGCGCCGCAGTGTTGCCGGTCGCTCCGAAGCCGTAGCGACGCGCATCCGCGATCGGCAGGCCTATATCGCTGAAGTTCGTCGGGGTGATGCTGGTCGCGATTTCCCCCGGGGTGAGTGGGAAGAGGGTCGCGGCCGCGAGGAGTGCGTTGAAGACGGCTTGCGTAAGCGCGGTGCTCGGCACGACGCCGATCTGCAGGTTGCCGTTCGCGTCGAAGTACGGGACGCCGCCGCCGGCCCCGGAGAGCGAGCGGGCGCGCGCGGACGGGAGCGTCACGAGCGGCGAGACATCGCCGTCGGGCGCCACGAAGCTGCGGCTCACCTGGTCCTGGAGACGCAGCACCATCTGCGTCAAGCGATCGAGGTTCGCCTGGACCGCGGCCGAGGGGAACGCCTGCCCCTGCACATATTGGCTCGCCTGCGTCTCGACGGGCGCGAGGATCACCTGCAGCGTGTAGCCCGCAGCATAGGCGGCCGCCGCGAGCGTCGTGAGCGTCCACTGGGTCGGGGAGAGCGAGCCTGAGGTCGCCATGGAGTAGTCAGAGTTCAGGACGAGCGTCGTCTGCGCACCGCCCGAACTCAGCGGAGCGGTGAGGATCACCTCGAAGTCGCTCGACTGATACGCCTGGATCGCGACGTTGAAGGTCTTGGTCGTGCCATCGCACGAGAGGAGGACGCGGTTGGTCGGGCTCTGAATCGTCATTGCGGGCCTGCCTTGATGAACTGCTTTGCCGCGATCCCGTCCTGGATCATGGGACCGAGCACGCCGGCGTTCTCCTGGAGGACCTGCTCCTTGGCCCCGTTACGGTATTCCGCCACGATGTCGCGGATCATGTCGGCCTTCGTGCCATCGGGACCGTCGGTGAGGCGCTGGTAGGTCGGCGAATAGGGATGGTTCCCGGTCACGAGCGCGTTCAGCGCGTCCTTGAGACCTAAGCCATCTGGCCCCTTGTAGCCGTTGCCGGCGAGCTCTTGGTAGCGTGAGTAGAGCTTCGGGTCGATGCGGTTCAAGTCCAGCGTGACCCCGTGGATCGCGGTGCGGGACGGCGTGCGCGGAATGTCGATCTGCTGGCGCAGGAGCTCGGCATCGATCGGCTCGTTCGCCGCTGGGCGCGTGCCAAATGGCGAGAAGAGATCGAAGCTCGCGCCCATCCCTGAGCCGTTCGGGATCGGCTCGCCCCAGGGACCACGCAGCGGCGGGAGGCCCTCCGACATCCCGGGCGTGCGCGCCCGAATCGCATCGATCATGCGATACACCTCGCGCTTGTTCGGGTCGGTCACGCGGTCTAGTGCAGCAAGCCCGGCCGGCACAAGCGAGCCGGTCTCGGAGAGGATCGCGTGCCCGGCCTTGGAGGGGTCGCCGCTCATCGCGCCGAAGAAGTTCGAGAGTCCCTGGAGGTAGCTCTTGGAAGTGATGTCGTTCGCGATCGCAAACGTCGTGGCGAGCGCGAGATTCGCGGTGTCGGGGTCGTCCCCATTCACGCCTGCGTGGAAGTGCTGCATCGCCTCGACCGCATCGGCCGCGAGGGCCATCGCGGAGCCCGTCGGCTCAAGCCGGTTGTACTGCACCCAGCGGTTGCCGACCTTCATCGAATAGGGCTGCCAGCCCTCGTTTTCGAGCACGGCTCGGGTGCCCTTCTCCGCCGGCCCGCTCCCCGTGAGTTGGCCCGAGAAGACGGCATCCGCGGTGGCGAGCATCGTCATCGTGCCCAAGCCCATCTGCGCCATGGCGAGAGACTGGCGGGCGCCCCCGGCCGCGATGTTGTCGCGGAAGGTCTGCATCGCAGGCGCGAGCGGCGTACGTTCGCCCGTGAAGGCGAGGATGCGCGACGGGATCTTGTAGAACGGGATGAGGACCCGCAGGAGCGGGTAGTCGTTGCGCAGCTCCCCGATTCGCTCCGCAAGCTTGCCGGGCGCGTCCGTGAAGGTCTGGTAGAGCGTCCCGTTGACCGCGTCCATCCGAAGCTGCGGCGGCGGGTTCTCCAGGAGCTCGGCGATCCGGTTGCCCATCCCGTCCTCGGCGATCCGACCCGCGAGCACGTCCTGGGTCGCCTGGCGGGTGGCGAGCGCGTTGAGTTCCATCCGGTAGCCGATCGACCGGAAGAAGTCGTGCTCGGCGGTGAGCGAGCGCCCGGGCATGCGGGCGAGCTGCCCGAGGTAATCGACCCCCTGGCCGACGAAGCCCGCGTCCGACATCCGCAGCGCCGCCGAGCTGATGGCGCCCGCGCTTTGCATGTACTCCGGGTCCCCCATGGGCTTCAGCGAATACTGCCCGGTGCGCGCCGCCTGGATGGCGTTCGAGAGCGGGTCGTTCTCTAGCGCCGGCATCTCGAGTCCCCGACCGCCCTCCCAGGGTTCCTCCGCCCACACGCTGCGCGAGATTTTGCCCGCGAACCGCAGCGCATCCTTGAAGCCCCCGACGAGACCTGAGACCTGCGCCGCGGCCTCGCCTGCCGCCACACCGTCGGTGTTGCCCATGAGCTGGTCGATCTTGGCGGCGACCGCCCGCTCGGCGATCCGCAGCCCAATGGTTGCGGTGTTGGAGGCAATCACCTTCACGTGGGTGAGCGGGGCGGTGAGGAGCGCGTTCGTGTAGCCCTCGAGCACGGCATCGCGCGTGCGCGCGTAGGCGCTCTTTTCCAGGAAGGTATCGATCGTCTTGTAATCCTGAGCGGCCGCGAGCTCCTGGACCTTCTGCGCGAGCGTGAGCGCGGTCTGCGCCCCGCCCTTAAGGCCCGCGTCTGCCGAGAGACTCTGCACCATCTGCTCGATGCGCAGCGGATCATCCCCGGCCGGGATGCGCCAAGCGCCGAGTGCGCGCGCGGTCTCGGTGCGCGCCGCGATCACCTCCTGCTGGATCGCCGCGTGGGTCGCGAGCATCCGCCGGAACGCGAAGAGGTTCTCGACGGTGGGGGCCTTCGTCGCAATGTCCGAGAGCTCGATCACCTTGGATGCCGAGGAGGCCCAGAGCTGGCGCGCGGCGAGACCCTGCTCGGCATTGAGCGGCTGCCCGACGCGCCGGTCCATCAGCGTCTTGAAGGCGTCCTCGGCCTGGGCGCCGAGCTCGGTCTGCTGGAAGGTGCGCACCCCACGGCGCGCCGTGTTGATGTCCCCCGAGAAACGGTCTGCGAGGTCCTGCATGACCTTCTGCACGTCCTCGCCAGAGTTCACGCGTGCGAAGTTGATCTGCACGCCCTCGACCTTCGGGCCCACCTCGAAGACCGGGCGCCCGTCCTTGCTCACGAGGTTGCCGGTGGTCTCGGACTCCTCGGCCGGGTTCTGCGTCACCTGGTAGCCGCGGCGCTCCAAGCCCGCGTATACGCGCTGCGCATCAGGCGACACCGAGACGTTCGAGCCGAGCTTGAGCCCGCGCTGCTCCGCCTCCTGCTGCAGGCGCTCCATCATCGCGATCGCCTCACCCTTGCCGCGCGCCTCCTCGGCGACGTCCGAGCGGTTCACCAGGAGATAGTCGCCCGACTCCTGCGCATGAATCTCCCCGTTCGGGCTCCGCGCGACGTGATCACCCACCTCTCCGACCTCGTGCGTGACCTTGACCGGCGTCACATCGTGCGGCTCCATGCCCTCGGTCGCCTTGGCGGCCGCCGAGAGCTTGAGCGTCTGCAGGCTCGCCGGCTCCGGCAGCCCCCAGTCTTTGGCAATCGCGACCGTCGGGCGCGCGGCATTCTCCTCGTTCGCGGCTTCTCCCAGGGCATCGAGCCCGGCGGAAGGCCGCGGCGGCGGCGCAGAAGCGGCAGCCTCTACGGCCGCCTGAGCGGTCTCGTGCGCGGCGAACGCCCCGCGGAGCACCCGAAGCCCCGCCACGACTCCATCCGTCGCCTGCGCGAGCGCAGAGCCTTCCACGGCGTTTTTGAGGCGCCCCACAGCTTCGTTGTCGTCCGGCTTCGTTGAGAGGAAGGACGTCACCGGGTTACGCAGCGCCGGCACCTGCTGGATGAGATCCGAGAGGCGGTGCTGGCCGCCATCGAATCCCTGGAACATGGCGAGGAACCCGCGCGCCGCGGTGAGCCCACGCCCGACCCATCCGGCCGCCTGCGTCGGGACCCCGAGGAGCTTCATCTCTCGCCCCGCGAGCGCCATTGAGGTCGCGAACTGGGTGACGCCCTTCACGAGGTTCGCGGTCACGGTCGTCTGCTCGAAGCGTCCCGGGAGCTCGGTGCCCTCGAAGGGGCGGTGGAGCTCGTCGCGCTCGGCCCCCGAGACGAGCGAGAGGAAGGGCTTCGCCGGGTCGTACCCGCTGACTCCAGGCACGTTGTAGCGCAGGACCGGCAGGTTCCCGGCCTTCTCGAGCCAGGTGCCCAAGTCCGCCGCACCATCGAGCGAGGACTGCACGGAGTCGCGCATGCCGCGCACGACCGCGCCGGGCGTCTCCAGCGCCCCGACACCGACGTCGCGGGCGAAGCGCCCCTCAAGCGCCTTCTCGCGGTTGAAGGCACTCGTGACCGCAGCATAGCCGCCCTGGGCGGCGGTCGCGGCTTCTGTTCCACGTGGAACCGCCTCCTCCTCATTCGCGGCCCCCAGGTTCTTGAGCGCGGCCGCGCGCGCGACTTCCGGGTTCGCATACTTCGCGGCGTCCACCTTCTCGGTGGCAAGGCGCTGCATCTCCGCCTGGATCATCTCCTCGGACGGAGCGGTGCTCCTGGCCGCGGCTCCTGCGGCGGCCCCAGGCTCCGGCATCGCCGTCTTGACGAACCCGGGCTCCTCCGTCGCCCCCGGTGCCGTGGGCGGCTGTGGCTGCGCCTGCGGGCCTGCCTGCGGCGATCCGCCCTGCGGAGGTGGTGCGCCTACGGGTGCCTGCACTCGCGACAGCATGGCCGCGTAGGCGGCCTCGTCCGTGGCGCTCCCGCGGTAGTCCGTGTACGCGTCAGGCAGGCGCGGGCTGTCGGTGAGGTCGGTCACTGGGTCGTCGCCTTGCGCTGGGCTCCTAAGCGCGCCGCGCGGTCGGCGATCGCCGCCCACTGGGCGATGAGCGCCATCTGCTGGACGGCCTCCTCGTGGCTGATGCGGTGCGCGAGCTCGGCGTCCCGAGTCGCACGGATCGTACCGTCGATGTCCGGGGCGAGCTGCGTCCCTTTCATGAAGCGCGGCCGATCGAGCGTCGCCATGGCATCGCCGACCGGGAGATAGGTGCGCGCGATGTCACCGGCCGCTGCTGTGGCCTGCCCCGGGGTCGCGTTCGGATTCGCGCGCAGCCAGTCGAGCATCGCGTTCTTCGCATCCACGTGCTTCGCGTTGAAACTCGGGTCGTACTTATCGAATAGCCCCTGCTTGAAGTACCCGTCGACGGAGTCCAGCGCCTGCTTGTGCGCGTTCGGCAGTCCCCGGTCGCCGATCTGGAGGAGCTGCGCCGCCGCTTGCGTAGAGAGGGAGTGACCAGCGGCTGCCATCACGTCGCTCGACACGTCCTCCCCGGCCTGCGCACGCTGCAGGAGCGGGAGATAAACGTGCGGGTCCGTGTCGACGCTCTTGCCCGAGGCGATCGCCATGGCAGAGGAGAGCGCCGCCGGTTCGTGCCGGAAGAGCGGCGCCACCTTCATGACGTCCGCCATGGAGACGCCGTCCGTGGACTGGGACTTCACCATGAGCTGGGTGAGCGCTGCGGAGGCGTTCTGCCGCTCCTCCTTGTCGCGCATGGCTTCCAGCCGCTCGGCATCCGCCACCCGCTGGTGAAGCATGGCATCCGCGTGGGAGAGGAGCACCTCGCGCTCCGCGGGCTTCAGCGCCTGGATGGTCGTGTCGGCGGTCTCGGGGGTGAGGAGTTGCTGCATCGTGCGGTAGGGATCCGCCTGGATGCGCGCCTCGACGGCGCTCTTGTTGATCGCGCCTATCACATAGCGGCTGGTCTCGAGCTCGACATCGGGCCCCAGGCGGGACGACTTCACCTGCTTCAGCGCCTGGCCGACCAGGTCCTCGGCCTGGTCCGGGTGCTGGGCGGCGATCATCGCGAGCTTGTCCGTCGTGTCGATGGCGGACTGCTGGCGGTACTTGATGCCCGCTTGCGCCTCGTAGGCGAGTGCCTCCTGGCCGAACTGGTCGCGCAGGCGGTTCAGCCCCGGTCCCATGGCGCGCGCGAGGTAGGGGTTCGAGAGGTCGTACTGCTTGGCGCGCCCGTCGAACTGCTTGAGCACGTCCGTCGTGAACCCTTCCGCCCCGGGAGCGGCGTTCGTCTTCGCCTGCTCCATCGCCTGGCTCATCCCGAGGCGCAGGTCCGCGAGCTCGTTCCCCGCGTAGGTCTCGACATCGCCCGTGTACTTGCGCTCGACGGCGCCGGCGAGGCCTTCGATGCCGGCGACCAAGGGCGTGCGCCGCACCTCGGGGATGATCTTGCGCGGCAGGACCTCCGGGGAGACTTCCGGCGTATAGCCCGCTTCGCCCGGTTCGCCGCGCGCCATGGGTTAGGTCGTCGGGATGCCGTTCACGTAGGCCGCGGACGTGTTGCCGCCCCCGAGAGCTGCGGTCGGCGGCGGCTTGAAGTAGCTGCCGCCCATGGCGGAGAGGGCCTTGGAGCCCGCGAGCAGGATCCCGCTCGTCATCTCCTCGTCCCCCTCCTGCTTCAAGTTCAGCGCCTGGGTGTTGTAGCCGTAGGCCGTGAAGGCGCCGCGGTAGCGCGTCGTGAGGGCGTCTAGCTCCTCGTTGATCGCCGACTGCTTGAGCGCGGTGCGCGCGCTCCCCTGGTAGCCGACGCCGGCGGACCCGAAGGCGGCGGTCTCGCGCCCGAGCGCCTCGCGCCCGGCGTGGCGCTGCAGGTTCTCGGCCGCGACGCCCTGCGCCATCGCGGAGGCGCCCTCGTTCGTCATCACCTGAGCGTTCGCGTCCGCGGTCTGCTTGGCGCGTGCGCCCTGGTAGATCGCGGACGCCGCCATCACGGCAAGCGGTAGTACAGCCATCAGCGTTGCACCTTTGCGTAGCGCCAGTGGTCGGCGCCGTCATCGCCGTAGCAGGCGAGCGGTCCCTCGCGCGTGAAGCCGAGGAGCTCGAGCCAGCGGCAGCCGGCGGGGAAGTCCTGTTCGACTGAGGCTTCGAGCCGGCGCCAGTTGCCGATCTCGATGAAGCGCTGGGTGCCGCGGTGCAGGCGCATCATGTAGCGGCCCGCGTCCTCCGAGAGCACCGCCCATAGAACGCCGAAGCGGTTCGCCAGGGGAATTGCCCCGCCCGTCATGATCACGTGATCGCCCTCGAGCGCGGTGAGCGCCATGCCTGGAAGCTTCAGGACCCTAGCCGCGTCCGCCGGCACATGCGAGACGATGCGCCGCTGTGCGGGCTGAAGGTCCCCGGCGAGGAGGATCTCCAAGTGCACCGGCCGGTAGGGGACGACCCGAAAGCTCATCCGCGCCCCGAGGGTTCCTGCACGTTGTAGTTCGGGAAGAGCCCGACGACCGTCATGGGCACGGGATCGTTCTGCTGCACCAGGACGTAGAAGTCCCGCTCGTCCTGATCCGAGGTTGCGCTGTGCGGGAAGGTCGAGATCGGGAAGTCGCCCGACTGGATCGATGGCGGAGTATCGAGCGGGGTGCTCGTGTCGTTGTAGCGGATCGACTCGGTGAGTGCCGGCGAGAGGCTCGTGAGCCCGAGCGGATTCGAGTAGACCTGTGTCAGCGCATCGATATTCGAGAGCTGCGCGACGATGCCCCCGAGCGAGTCGACGAGGCGCAGCACGAGGTTCGCCCCCTGCTTCATCTTCCCCTGCGCGGTGCCGACGTCCGCCCCGCCTTCGAAGCGCATCGGCACGATGTTCCCCTGGTAGGGGAAGCCGAACGTCACGGTGCTGAAGGTCCCGGGGACCGTGAGCGTGCCGGTGCCGCTCACGACCTGCTGCGGCTGCACGCCCCCGTCCGCCAGGATCGCGACGGTCTGATTCCAGAGCACCGCGGGGATCCCCGTGATCACGGTCGAGCCCGTGCTCGGGACACTGAGCACGGCCCCGCCGCCGCTCACGTACACGAAGGTGTAGTTGCCCCCGAGCACGAAGACGAACTGCGTCGCACTCGCCGAGGTCACGGTCCAGGAGCCGTTCACGTTGAGCGTGCCGCTTGAGACGACGCCCGAGATATTGACCTGCTGGCCTGCGCTGAAGCTATTGGCACAGGTCACGGTTACCGTGCATTGCAGGATGTGCAGATGTCCGACCGAGCTATTCACGATCGTCACGTTCGTGATCGGGTTCGTCGTCGGCGCGAGGTACTGGAGCCCGCAGTCGACGTACCAGGCGGCCGACTGCGCATCCCCCTGCTGGCCGCCCTGCGGGCCTTCCCAGGGCTTGGCTAGGTATTCGACCGTGCGCACGATCGCCCCGTTCACGACCCGCTGCACGCTCATCCAGAGCTCATCCCGCAGGCCATCGGGAGCGGGGATCACGGCGATCGATTCGACGACCGCGTTCCCGCCTAAGTTGTGGCGCGCCCAGGCGGTGACGTTGTCCTCGCGGTTGAAGGTGTAGGAGAGGAGCGTCCCGTCGGCCCGCAGCGCCCATACGATCGAATCGGGCTCCTGCTGGAGCGCCAGGCTCACGATGCCGCCCACCCCGATGTGGAAGGCGTACTTGCTCTGATCCGTAGAGTCGTAGCGATTGAGCCAGAGCGTGTAGTCCATCGCGAAGAGCTTGCGGCCTGCGCGCTGCACATAGACGATCGTGGTGCCGAGGAGCTGCGGGCGGATCGGGCGGGAGCGCCACTGGCTCTGCCTCAAAATCTCGACGTTCGAGGGGCCGAGCGGGGAGGTCGAGAAGTTGGCGGCGTCGAGCCCGTATTCTCCGCCCTGCGTGCCGATGAGGAGGAGGATCGCGGACGACATCCAGGTGGTGCCGGAGGCGTCCGAGCCGCTGATGAAGAGGTTCAACGCCGAGTCTGTCGTCTGCTGGCCGAAGAAGTCAGGCGTGTGCGAGGTATAGAGCCCCGGGACCGATCCCCACACGTTGAGCTTGCCGGCCCAGAAGAGGCGGTCCTTGAAGAAGGCGAGGCAGCGCGGCCACTCGGTCGTATTCGACCAGGCGCCGAGCTGCCACTCGACCGATGCCCCGCCCACGATCGTGCCGCCGGATGTATAGGCGCTGTAGCTCGTCGAGTCGACGCCCGCGAGCGTGGCGTTCGCGCCGTTGGCGGTCTGGTTCGAGACCGGCGTCTGCTGGTTGATCTGCGTCATCCCCTGGACGCCGTAGATGAAGAGCGCCTCGCTCGCCGTGAAGGCGTTGGCGCAGGTCACGACCGCAGGGAATGCCTGCGTAATTCCGGTGATCGCCGCCGAGCTCGCGATGACGCTCGCCGGGAACTGCTTGATGACTTTCGCCGTGACCTGCGTTGCGCTCACGTAGGCGGTGATCTGCGCCACCCCGTAGCCGGAGTCCGTGTAGATCCATTCGACCGCGCCCTGGCCATCGAGCGCCATGCCGGAGGTGTGGACTGGCGGGGAGCCACCGGTGGTCCCGCCCGCGGGCGTGATGTAGTTGTTGCCGTTGTTCGTGCAGCGCGTGCCTGCCCCGAAAGCGGTCTGCGAAGTCCAGGGGGTGACCGCGAAAATCTGCGTGTCGATGCGCACCAGGCGCCCGACATCCGTTGAGGCGAAGACGTTGCCCCCATACGCTGTGATCGTGACGGTGGCGCCAGGGGATCCGGCGGCCGAGACGCCGAGCGCGATCTCACTCCCCGGGACGAGCGGGAGCGCATCCGCAAACGGCCCGTCCGTCGGGAAGTAGGCCGCGAACTGCCAGTTGGGAGGAGCGTTCGCGTAGCGCGTCAGCGTATAGGGCGGGTAGCCGGCGCCCGCGATCCCGCCCGCGATGTAGAGCACGTCCCCGCTCTGCTCGATCGCGAGCGTCGGTTCCCCGAGAGAGTCGAAGAGATCGGCGGCCGCGTAGGGGCTCGGGATCTCGTAGATCGCGGTCGTCGGGGACCCCTGGTACGGGCTCATCGGGTACCAGTAGGTAGCATTCGGCGGGGCGTTCCCCGTGGTCGGGGCGATGCAGTAGTAGATGATCCCGCCCGAGAGCGCGAGGTTGCCGAGTACGTAGGCGGTCGCGCCGTTGTAGGCGGCGACGCCCGTCGCGAGGAGCGGCGCGTGGAGCGTATAGAAGCGCACGTACTTGTCGCCGAACTCGAGCACGAAGGCCTGCGTCTGGCTGAACTCGAAGCGCTGGATGTAGGTGCGGTTCGCACTATTCTTGACGGTGGAGGCGTAGGCAGACCCTTCCCGGAACTTCGCCGGCCCCTGCTTGAGGAGCTTGAAGTTCTGGCAGATGTGGCAGCCGAGCGCGTACTTCTGCTCGACGTCGGTGCGCGCCTCCATCTGCGGGGAGAGTTCCCCGGCGTTGAAGGCGACGATCGCGGGCGAGGCCTTCCCCATGGCCTACTGCAACCGGGAAGCGATCCAGGTGTCGTCGGCGGGGATCTCGGGCACCCGGACCAATGCGTTCGAGGCGGTCGCTTCCTTGCGCGCGAGCTCGCGACGGTTCGCGGCAAGGGACTGCCGCTCGATCGAGCCCGTGATGCGCTCGCACGCCCACCAGGCGAGGTCCGCCCCGAAGTAGTTCACGAAGTGCGGATTGAAGAGCGTCGTGTCGGTCACATCCGACACGTACATGATCGAGAGCGGCGCTCCGAAGTCACACAGGATCATGCGCCCCTCGATCTGGTAGTCGTTGTCGACCGGGCCTAAGCGGTAGTCCGAGAGGTCGAGCCCGGGCCAGGTGTCGCCGACCAGGAGCGGGCGGATGCAGTCGGTCGGGAACGGGTACTGCGTCTGGAAGGGCCCGGATACCGGGGCCGTCGCACTCGCGGCGAGCGAGCCGCGCTTGACCGAGAAGCGCCACACGGCAGGGCCCTCGAGGAGGGCGCGGCGGCGCGTGTCATAGATCGCGTTCAGCGCGCGCGCGGCGTTCGAGGGGTCCGTGATATTGACGATCGTCGGCTTGCCGAGGATGTCCAGCGCAAGGTTGCAGATGTCCGTTTGCGAGCTCACGGCGAGGCGAACCTAGCCGAGCGCAGCGGCACAAGCGAGAGCGTTATGCGACGACGCGGCCGATCGAGGCGAAGATGGCGCTACCCGCTCCGCCCGTGATCACGAGCTGGAGCTGCGTCGGGGCGAGTTCGACGATCGCGAAGCCCGTGGTCGTGACCGCGGAGCCGACCGGGACCCAGGTAGCGCCGTCGGGGCCGAGCTGGTTCAACTGGACGGAGGCGCCCCCGAAGGTCCCGCAGACGCCGTAGCTCATGCGGCCACCCGGGCAGTCGAAGGGACCGAAGGTCCCGTTGCCGGTGCCCGTGGTGCCAGAGCCCGCGAGCTGTTGTCCCCAGGAGGCAGACATCGGGCGGCTACTCCCCGATGCTCGTGTCGCGCAGCAGCGCCTCTTCGAGCACGCGCAGGAGTGCCTGCACCTCGCCGCGCTTCATGACGCGCGTCCCGCCCGGGGCGTTGCCGTCCGTCACGGAGGCCGCGGTCTGGTCGATGCGCAGCTCCACCATGCCGGCGCCGCCCGTGGGAGCTGCGGCGCCGATGGTGACCTGCTCGAGCGTCTGCCCGACCTGAACCTGGTAGCTGACCGCCACGGTCTAGCGCACCCAGGTGTACTGCAGCGCGATCGTGCCGACCGCGGTAGGTGCCGTGGTCGCGGTGATCGTCAGGTGGAACTCGTAGAAGGGGTCGAAGTCGAGCCCGAGGAGTTCCCACACCCGCAGGAGCACGTTCGCCGCGAGGAAACCGGCCGCGAGGATGCTCGGGCTGTAGACGCTCTTCCAGGCCGAGTTCGCAGCCGCCGTCGAGACGCCGGTCGCGAAAATCTGATCCGAGCTCGTGAGCGAGAGCGCGCCCGCCGCGGAGGTCGAGACGACCCCGCCGGTCGTCGAGGTGAGGGCCTGCTGATCGTTGTTGTAGACGCCGAACTTCCAGACACCCGCCGTGGTGGCATCGTTCATGAGCTCGATGTCCTGCACGCGCACGCCGGACGGCAGGAACCCGTAGCGGTAGGTCGAGCCGATCGAGTCGGTCGCGACCGTCGCGACGGTTGCCACACATACCGTGTCGTTCGCCCCGGCGATGTAGCCGGAGGTGAGGACGCGCGGGCTCGCGTCGAAGTTCGAGATCGTGGTCGAGAGGCGATTGACGACGGCCATCTAGGTTGCTCCTGCGGGCTCCAAGCTGGGGACCGGCCCCCTGGCTATTTACCCGGGTCGGTTTAGCGTGCCCACACCTGCGTGACGCGGGCCTCTTCGAGGCGGGTCGCACCCGCCGTCATGAACACGTACGCCTGCCACGGCTCGCTCTGGAGATCATGGCGCTGGCTGATGTTGGTCGAGATGTCGTTCCAGAGCCCGAGATGCATCCCGAGCTTCTGCCAGATGTGCACCTTGGTCGAGGTGCCCGCCTGGTCGTCCGTGCCCGTGAGCAGCCGCTCGATGCGCACCGTGTCGATGCCGAGGAAGCGCTTCACGCGCCCGTCGACGAGCGCCGCCACGTCGTTGAAATCGCGGCTGATGACCTGCGTCTCGGCGAGTAGGTTATCCATCTGCTTCGCCTTGCCGATCATGACGAGCCCGTCGGTCGGATCGCCGGGGTCGCCTTCCTCATCTGACACCGCCTCGTTCTGCTCGAGGATGAGCTTCGCCTGGCGCATCTTGGCGACCGTGAGTCCCGTCGGGGCGGTCGCACCCTGCTGGACCGACACGATCTCGGCAGCGGGAAGCGCGGTCGTGTTCTGGCCCGAGACGCCCGTCTGCGCGTTTCCGCCGAGGGCGGCGATGATGAGGTCATCGAACTGGCGGTTCGCGGCGAAGTGCGCGTTCTGCACGAACTTGCCCTTCGGGTCGATGAGGAGCCGGAGCTTGTCGAAGTTGTCGAAGAGCTGCGGCAGATCGTAGTCCGAGGGGTAGACCCAGCGGCGGTTCGTCTGCGCATCGACCCGCTGCATGGGGCCGTAGCGCTGCGTGACCGGCTGCATCGCGACGGCGCCCACCTGCTCGACCGGGCTTCCGGCCTGGCCGACGTAGCGCTCCTCGGTGCACCACTTGCGCAGGCGCGAGGTCTTCTGCTGAACGAGCTCGTTCAGGACCTTGGCGTACTGCTGGACGTAGAACGTGACGATGTTGGTCGACATGGCGGCCCTCGCGGCGCGTGCGTAACGCGATCAGTTCGCGAGTGCCGTGTCCCTTTCGGGGGGCGCCTCTTGCGGTTCAGGTCCGCCAGGCCGGCGTCTTTCCGCCTGTCAGCGGGGGCGAGGTCCTCGCCGTGTCCGCATCCGTGGGCTCAGACGATGCACGCGGCAGGTGGCACAATCAAGGGGAGGGGGGCGTGTCCTTCGGCGGGGGCGGCGTGTAGGGCACGAAGCTCTCGGTGCCTGCCTTGTCCTTGACGAACTCGTAGCGCTGCCCCGGGATCGGGTGCGTCGCGGTGTCGAGCGTCAACTGTACTTTCTTGACCTCGATGCTCTCGCGCTCGCCGGGGACGCGAAAGCGGGTGAAGCGCGCGATCGCGTGGTGGCCGAACTTCTCGAGCTGGTCGCAGTACCACATGACGAGCCCCTACTGCGCGAAGCCCTTGGTGATCTGGCTGACGAGCTGGTCGTATTCCCCGCCCGTCTTCGTGATCTCGCGCCACTGATGCGCGCTGATCTCGCCGGCCGACCGGGCGGCCGTGAGCGCATCGAGCCGCGCCTGCGCCTCGCTTGCCCCGCCCTGGAACCCAGGGGGCGAGCCGCCATCGCCAGCGAACCGGTGCTCGGTGTTGCCCGCCCCGAACTTGTAGAGGAGCGTCATCCACTTGGGCGTCCCGAGCACGGCCTCGAGCGTGCGGAGCTGGATGTCCGTCAAGCCCCCGACTTCCTGCGCGATGAAGGACTTGCCGGCGTTCGCGATCCCCATGCGCTCCTGGTATTGCGGGCCCCAGTCGCGTTCGAGCTGCTTCAGGCCCTCAGTGCTCGCGGTGTCCTCCTGGGCGCGAAGCTCCGTCTCCATGCGCTGCATGGCCGCCTCGTAGCCCCTGGAGATGCGCGTCGCCATCGCGCCCGGCACGTGGGCCTTCAGGAGCTCCTCGGCGACATAGGCCTTGAACTGTGGATACGGGTTTTCCGCCGGCACTGCGAGATCGTACTTGTCGGCGCTCTCGGGCACCCCGGTGAGCGCGCGCCACGCCTTGACCGCGTTCTCGTCTTCCTTCCCGTCCTGCCCGGGCACGGGATAGCCCTTGCCCTGGCGGATGGTGGCGGCCTCGCGCTCCAAGTCGCGGGCGGTGCGCGCGAGCGTGAAGGTGTCGGGGTAGTTCTTGTTCTGCGCCCAGGCGCGGATTTCGGCCTGCTCGGGCTTGTCCCAGGCGGCAAAGAACGGCTGGTTCGCGCTCCCGCCTCCGGGAGCTGCGCCACCGTTCGGTGAGCCACCGCCGGCGGGGGCTGCCCCGCCCTTCGCTCCTGCCATCGCTTGATCTGCTGGGGTGCCCATGCGTCGTTACTCCCGCGGCTCTTTCCACTCGAGCTGCGTTCTAATGTACTCCATCACGTCGAAGTGCCCAAGCCGCCGCCACGTCTGGTACTCATCCGTCCGATCGGTCCGGTCGAGCACATTCGGCGGCAGCCCGTGCTGGCCTGGGGGATTGCCGAACTTCGCAAGCAGCGCCTCGAGGATGCGCTCGCCGTGCGGGGTGGGTTTCTCCCAGGCGCCGAACACCTCCTGGAAGGCGCGCGCCCGCTCGCGAATCCGGGCGCGAGAGGCGGCCTTTGCGACCTCGTTCTCTTCCTCGACCGTGAGGCGCGGGTCCGCCAATCAGTAGCCGCCGGGAGTGTTCGGGAACGGGAACCGCCCGCGCGACATGGGGGTCGTGAGCATGACCTGCTGCGGCTGAGGGGTCACCAGCACATCGAGCGCGGGACCGACTTCGATGCCGGCAACGACGGGGGCGACCCGGATGTCGTGCGTCGTAGGCAAGGTCTCGGTGACCCCGTTGTAGCTTGCGACCGTGAGACCCGTGATCGTGGCCGAGAGCCCCGGCACGTTCTGATTGAGGATGCCGTCCAAGTAGACGTTGTAGCTCGCAGGCGCGAGCCCCGTCGGCACGGCCCACGTGACCGTGACGGATCCGCCCCCGTTGTCGATGACATCCATCGTGCCAGTGATCCTACTCCGAACGGATGAGCGTGCCCACGGGAAGCGTCGTCTCCTCGAACGCTGCGAGGAGCGCGAGCTGCAGGACCTGCGCCTCGACGCGCGCCACGGGCGGCGCTAGCGCGACTGAGGCCGGCTTCGGCGCATCCGCCGCACGGCTCGACATCCTCGGGGACGCGATCGCCGGTCCCTCCATGGGCATGCTGCGAGGCCCCATACCGGTGCCAAGCGCGGCTTCCGCCGGATCCGGGAACTGCTTGAGTGTGCGGGCTACCTGCGCGCGGTCGCTCTCCTTGCGTCGCGGGCGCTTGGCGGGTCCTGGCACGCCCCCGCCCGCGGCGGCCGGCGGAGCTGCGGGAGGCGCGTACGTGAACGATATGGTCGCGAGCGAGTAGCCGAAGGCTGCCGCGAGCGCTTGCCCCGACCCTGGAGCCGCCCCGGTGAGTGCGCCCAGCGCCGGCCCGACGGCGAAGGCCGTGCCCGTGAGGACGGCGGCGCCGGAGACGCCCGAGTACGCGAAGCCCGTGCCCGCTGCTGCGGCTCTGAAGGCTGCGGCGCCGAGGAGCGTCCCGGCTGCAGTGCCGAGTGCGCTCGCGCTCCCCTGCACCGGATTGACGAGGAGTCCAGCGGCGAGCGCGTAACCCGCAGCATTGGCACGCGCTGAGAGCGCCGTGGTTCCCGCGATGGCCCCCAACACCGGGCCGTGCGCGAACGCCGCGCCCGCGAGCGCTGCCGCTCCCTTGATGGAGGCGGATGTCGGACCGAAACCAAAGGCTACGCCGCCGAGCGCTCCTGTGCCGGTGAGCGCGCCCTTGGTTGCGCCTGTGCCGAAGGCGAGCCCGTCGACGAGCGTGACGAGGAGGCCGGTGGCGAACGCCGGCCCGACGGCTGTCGCCTTGCCGGCAAGTGCACCGGTGGCCGTGATTTTCGCAAGCGCCGGCCCGGCAGCGCTTGCGCGAGCGGCGAGCGCGCCGGAGCCGAGCAGCGTGCCGGCCGCCGAGCCGCTACCTAGCGCTGCCCCGAGCCCGTTCGCGGTGGTGCCCCCGCCCGTGAACTCGAAGGTCTCGTCAAACCACTTGAGGATGTCGAGATCGTAGAGCACGGCTCAGAACCAGCGCTTGAGCGTGAGCGTGGACTTGAAATCCTGGTAGCGGTGCGGCAGCAGTTGCGTCGGGCGCTTGGTGAAGCGAGTCGGCAGCTTAAATACCGGGCTCGCTGCGAAGCTATTGAGCGTCGCATTCGAATCCGTCACTGCGCAGTAGAAGGACGTCCCCTGATCGGTGGGATAGACCGGCGTGTAGTTGTAGGTCGAGGACGTCGCCCCGCCGATGGAGCTGCCATTCTTGTACCACTGATAAGACAGCGAGCCGCCGCTTGCCGTCGCTGTGACGGAGAACGTGACCGAGGCGCCGGAACCTGGAATGACGTACTGATTCGTCGGCTGCGCGGTGATGATCGGCTGAAGCTGCAAGAACGAGAGCGCCAGAGCGCTGACCGTGCCACCCCCACTCTCCCAATTCCCCCTCGCTGTCGAGAGTCCTCTGTTCGCTACCTCGTCGACGATCAACATTCCGCAGACAGAGCTTGTGGCAGCACTATTGACGCGCGAGGTCGTTCCGGCTGGCGGCACGATCTCCCACGTTCCGCCGCTCACCGGATTGGCCCAGATGCTGAGCAGAGCGTCATTCGGTATGTTGCAGTTGAGAACCGGCGTATAGGCCAGATTGGTCGCGCTAGTGCTACCTGTCGATGAGGCGGCGCCAACTGCATCGAGCGGACTAGTCGTCAGCCCACGATAGTCGAGCAGCACCGCTACGGTGTCTGAATTCGTATCAGTGACCGTCGGAGCAGTCTCGGAAGCTGTCGCAAGTCGCCACCACAACGCGATGTCGACTGATCCGATGGAGATGCTCTCGATCAGCGTGTAACCGGAAAGCGACGTGGTCGGCGCGGTCTCGGAGACCAGCACCAGCACAAAAATGTCATTCGCAGCGTGCCCGGCCGGCAGCCCGACCGTCGGACTCGCCCCCGTAGCCACCGTGCCCGCGGCGACGAATGACCACGCCACTAGAAGTTCTCCAGCCGCGCGAGCACCTGGTTGACGGTCCAGGATGCCGAGGTTCCGCCGTTGACCGACAGGCCGAGGTACGTATTGACCGTCGTGGAGTCGAAGCCGGACGAGACCGCGTTGACGTTCTTCACCGCGTTGGAGAAGCCGGTGGTGGTCAGGTTGGTGTCGAGCGACACCGTGCCAACCAGCACTGCACTCGTGCCGCTGCCTATCGTGCGGAAGTAGGCATCCACCGTCACATAAGCGGCGTCAGCCGCAGCCGTGCCCGCCGCAAAAGTGAACGTGCACTCGGCGGTGTCTGAGGTGCTAGCGGTGGTGCCGTAGCGCAGGCTGAAGATCGGCGTCGCGGTGCCGGCGGCCGTCTTGGACATCTCAAAGTTGAGCAAGTAGCGCGTGCCGGCAATCGGTCGGCTCGTCGGCAGCAAGATGCTTGAGCCCGTCAGGTACGTGTCGGACGAGAACCCCGCGCCCTGCGCGCCGGTCGAGAAGTTGTAGAGGATCTTAGCCTGCGTCGTCGCCTGGTAGATTCCGCCGTACTGGTCGTAGTGCAGCCACGTGTCGCCGTTGAAGACCAGCTCCTCGCCGATGAGGAGCGTGCATTTGATGAGCGTGACGGTAGTCGTCCCGTCGTAGTGCTCCACTGTGCAGGCACAGGAGTTGGCCGCATCCACGTTCGCAATGTGGATCTCGCGGACGTTGCGCTGCACGCTGGACGCGGGCGACCCCACGATGGTCGTAGTCGCGGCAGTGGTGATCGACTGGTTCGCCTGGATCCCCGGGGTGATCGTCCCGGCGTTGTTGTCCGCGTAGTCCGCGTGCACGTGGATCGTGCTCGCAGCTCCCGTGACGAGCTCGACCAGCGATGCCGTGGTGGTGAGGAGCAGCATGCGCTGCCCCTTAGCTCAGGTAGGCGACCAGCGCGCCGATGGCAAAGGATGGCGTGACGCCATTCGACACCGCGAGCGGAGTCGATGCCTTGATGACGTAGCCGGACCCCACAGAGGACGTGTTGACCGGGTTCGCGTTGCTGGCGGTCGTCGAGAGCGAGATCGTGATGCCGGAGGCCGTGCCCACGTAATAGGTCGTGCCCTCGGTGAACCCCGTCGGAAGCGTGTCGGCCGCGTCCGCGAAGACCGCCACGCGGTCATTGACGGAGAACGCGGATCCCGGCACCGTCATGGAGCCAGGGGACGCACTCGTGCACGTGAAGCCGAAGGGGCCAGACGTCACAACGCCGACGGGACCGGAGAGGAGCAGCGTCCCCGCGCCGGAGGACGAGAGCCCGAGGCCGAAGTAGGAGATCGTGTCACCGGACGCCCCGCACTGCGCGAAGTTGACCGCGACGGCGTTCGAGACGTTCACGGTCGGGGACGAGCCTGCGATCGTGAAGCCCCCGGACGTGCGCGCCACGGCGACGCGCGCGTAGTTCGTGTACGCGGTCTCGCTCGTATTCTGCGAGCCGCCGGCGCCCGGGTCCGCGTTGTGGAGCGACACGTAGATATTGGTCGCAGGCGATGTCGCCGTGTTATCGGCGATGTTGGCCCAGCCGGTCGCGTTGAAGAGGAGCTTCAGCGCGTTGGTCATCGTGGTGCCGGTATAGTTCGACATGGTCTTGCCTCACGCCTTTCGGGCGATGGTGGAGATCACGGGCGTGTCTCCTTGACAGTCATCATGGCCGGGCCCGTCGGCAGGTGCACGGTCGCTTGACGGGTGGTCGGGGTGCGCAGCACTGCAACGAGCGCCTGGAGGTCCCGGCACACCTCAGCGGTCCCGGCCCCGGCATTCGCCTTGATCGCCTGAGCGAGAGCCGTGAAGAGCGCGGCGAGCGCTTCGGGCTTCAACGCCGCCTCGAGCTCCGCGATGCGCTTCTCGTGGTCGGCGAGCTTGTCGGTGGCGCCCTTGCGCGCCTCGTGGAGCGCGACCAGGTGCGCCTCGTTCGTCTTCAGCCTCCGGGCGATGGCGTGATCCATCAGGCGGCTCCCGCCGGCACCTGAGTCTGTGGGGGAGCCCCGCCTGCGCTGCCTGCAGCCTGTGCCGCCTTAGCGAGATTGAGCACGCCCTGGCTCACGGCCGGGAAGCTCGAAGCCGCGCCCGCCTGGCTCGTCTGGTCGGCCGCGTGCTCGAGGAGTTGCTGCACCTGGTCCTCCGAGCGCAGCACGTCCGCCGGGCAGCCGCGGATGTCGGCCATGCGACGGGTCGCCAAGTGCGTGTCCATGATGTACTTCACCGACGGATCTACCTGGCTGAAGCGCGCGATGTCATCCGCCGTGTTCAGGATCGCGGTGCCTTCCTCGGCGCGCAGCGCACGGGCGAGCGGGCTCGTGTAGATGATCGAGAGTCCCTGGCCCGACTCGTAAAGTTCCTTCGGCGGGGGCGGGAGCTGCCCCGCGTGGTGCAGAAGATCGAGCTCGCGCCGGATGAGGGGGCCTAGGAACTCCGACTGCTGGCGTCCCATCGCCGGGGCGATGAGCTCGCCCTTCTCCTGTGCGCGGATGAGCGCTTCTGTCGCCGTCATGTTCGGGTGGTCGACCAGGATCTGGAAGAGCGTGTTGAGGAAGGTGTCACGGATCGAGGCGTTCACCTTCTCGTGCAGGCCCTCGCCGATCTGCCAGTTGGCACCGCTCACGAAGGGCATGGCGAGAGGCTTCCCGTCGCTCGTCGCCATGCCGTAGTTGTTCGCTCCCGGGCGCTGATTGAAGTTGGTCAGCACCGAGTCCTCAGCGAGGAGCACGGGCGGGTCGGCCGCCTTCTGTCCGATGCGAAGCCCGGTCTTCTGCATCTCGTTCGAGGTGCGGATGTCCGGGAAGGCGAACTGGGCGGGCCCGCGCCCGTAGGACTCGCGCGGTGCCACGCGGTAGCGCCCGATGCCTGCGGGGAACGTGCGGTACCCGCCCCGGCTGATGGTGGCCTGCCCTTCGAGCGCGATGTACCAGCTCTCGTAGGCCATGCCACGCGGCCCGTAGGCGCCCGGGATGTGGTCGTGGGTGGGCCGGATGACGTGCAGGTACTCGGATTCGTTGAACTTTGAGCCCGGGCGCGCGTAGGCGTCCTTCACCGATTGCGGGCAGAGATCGCCCCACTGCTGCATCGCCTGGCGGTTCGTGAACTTGAACTTGCGGTAGAGCGCGTCCACCCGCCCCTGGTGGTTGACAGCCCAGCAGAGCTCGGAGAGCGGGATCGCGCGGTAACGGAGCGACCGTCCGATCGCCTCGTCCGCGAAGAGGCAATGATTGCCGAAGGCGCCCAAGGACATGAAGCACTCGTCCGCCTGGCTCGCGAAGTTCGCCTCCGGGTGGTAGCGGGCGGCGAATAGGATGCGGTTCACGCGCTCGAGCCAGAGCTTCACCGCCGGACGATCGTTGAGTTCCTCGTCCGCGGCCTTGAGGAGGTGCCATACCTGGGTGCGGGGCGTGAGCATGGCCTCGATGGCCGCCGCGAAGCGCTCGTTCGCGACCATGCCGGTCGATTCAAACTGGCGATAGCTCCTGTTGACGCCTTCGGCGAACTCACCCACGAAGTTGTCCCACGCGGGCATCACGAACTGGGCGGTGTTATTCCAGATGATGCGGAAGTTCCCCTGCTTGCTCCAAAGCCATTGGAACTCAGCGATCAGCGACTTCGCATCATCATCAGCCACGGCCGGCTCCGAGCGCTGCCGCGCGCTGGCGGGCTACGACCTTCTGCGCCTGCAGCCGCGCGTGATGGCGCTTCGCGTCCTCGCGCGTGCACTCGACGCATCGGCCACTCGAGCGGTAGCGCAGCCCCGTGTGCCCGCGTGTGCAGGGAGAGCCCGGGCGCATGAGCGTGAGGTCACCCGTCATTTCAGTGCAGCTCGTTGACCCGCCCGATCTCAAGACCCTGGAGCTGGAAGTTCGCGAGCACGATCCAGGGGTCGGCCGCGGTCTTGGCGGCCGCGATGTCTTCCAAGAGCACGCGGTTCGTCGGGTGCTCGGCGGCCAAGTGATCGAGGAGCTCGTAGGCTTCGCCGAGCGTGAGCGACACCATGAACTCCGACGGCCGCACGCCCAAGTACCGCGCGTGAGCGGCGAGCGATTCGGCCTTGGAGAGCGCCGCGGGCTTCACCGCCCTAGCTCCCGCCGAGCTGCGTGCGCCCGACGACCGGCGACCCGCCGCCAGCGCCCGCATAGATGTTGGCGAGGAGCCCGCGCCGCATCCGCAGCGCATCCGTCTGTTCCTGGGCGGCGTTCGCGGCGTCGTTCGGGTTCGGTGGCCCCGGGGGCCCGGGCTTGTTGAGCCCCTTGCCGAAGAGCGAGTAGGCGGCCGCGTTGATCGGCGCGCCGAGGGGATCCAATTTCTTGACGATCCGGGAGGTGTTCGGCGAGATGAAGCTCATGGTGCACGCGAGCCTGCCCCGCGCGCTCGGCACAAGCAACGCCCCTACATCTCGGAGTAGGGCGGCCGGATGCGTCGCTGCCCGAACTCCCCACGCAGGACGACCCGACCCTCGCCGGCGCCGAGCATGCGGTACTGATCCGCCTCGCAGATGTGACTCACCTCGTTCTTCTCCGGCTGCGCCTGGTAGATGTCAGCCCCGGCGGCGGTCGCGATGCGCTTGTAGCGGTACTCCCCCGCCATACCGCGCAGGAGCATCGGGCAGTCGTAGCGGCTCACCTGGTAGCCGGGCTCCCCGTCGATCAAGCGGTTCATGGCCTGGGCGTGGGCTTCGCGCCTGAGCGTGAAGTCGTTCGTCGAGGCGGGGCGCACCTGCGTAAGCCCGGCATTGCGCAGGATCTTGAAGCAGGTCTCCTCGCTATCGGCTTGGGAGCGGGCATCGCCCGCGGGGTCCCCGGTGATCGACTCGATCGAGAACTCAGCGCACCGGCTATTGAGGAAGCCCTTCAGGGCCTCGGCGAACTGCTTGGCGCCCGCGTTCGCGCTGACGAGCTCCCAGCGCACGCGCTGAATGCCGCGGTAGGTACGCTGCCCGATCGATGCGGCCGGCGTGAGCCCGAAGTCGAGCCCGATGGTGAGCGGGAGCCTCGGGTCGAGCTCGAACTCCCGCACATGGAGCGCGCGGCGGAACTCAGGATAAACGGCGCGACCCTCCTGGATGAAGCCGTACTCGTTGTGGACGTAGACCTTGATCCACTCGGGGGATTTGCCGGCGGAGATGCGGGCGTAATAGTCGGGCGGAGTATTGGCCTGGTTCTCGGCATCGGGCGACAAACCCGAGGGCTGGCTGAAGAACTCGAAGAGCCGCTGGCCGGGCTTCAGGAGCCCGCGCGCCATGAGGTCGCGCTCGGCATCGCGCGTGCTCGTGATGAGTTCCGCCCCCTTTTCCGTGCTCGCGTCCTGCTCGGCGAGGATCTGCCACCAGTGCCCCATGTTGGGGCTATTGGTATCCATCGCGATCTGCCCGCCCACGCAGCCGCCTAAGCGCACCGGCGGATAGCGCCCGACGCGCGCCGTGAGTCCGTCCAGGATCGCCTTCGGGACCTCACGCGCCTCGTTGATCCAGGCGGCGGTCAGGTCCATGCCGAGGAGCTTTCTGACATCGGGCTCGCGGTCGAGCGAGACGAAAATCACCTCGAGGTCGAGCTTCGCGTCCCGGATGTGGTGCGTCGGGGGGGCCGACCAGGTCCACTTGCCGAGCGTCTGCGGGATCCACTCGTGCCAGGTCTTGATGGTCGTCGTCTTGAGTTCGGCATAGGTGTTGCGGATCACGGCGATGCGGGCGTGGCGGCGGCCGTCCTTCTGCACGACCTGCCGCTGGGCCACGAACATGACGAACATCACGCAGGCCGAGGACTTGCCCGAATGGAAGGGCCCGCGGATGCCCTTCACCAGCGCCTCGGAGAGCAGGAACTGATCGGCGATCCTCCCCGGGCTCGTGTAGTCGAGCGAGAGCGTCACACGCGCGGCGGGAGCGAGAGGATGCGCGCGCCGCTTTGTCGCACGCGCCATCGCTCCTGCTGCTCTTTCAGCTCTTCCAGCGTGGACTGTGGGAGTTGCTGAAGCTCTTCCATCGTCGGCGCGTGGAGCGCGAGCATCTTGTCGAAGCGCAGGAGCGTCCCGCAGCAGAGTGCCAGCGTCAGATCCCCGGTGCGCGGGCGCCCGCGGTTGTGCGGATCAGAGCTCGCGTTGATCGTGGCACCGCACCCGGGGCAGAGGCTCACCGGATGCTTCCAGCCCTTCGCGCCCCCGCGTTCGGCCGTGCCGCGCCGGTCAGCCACGGCGGGGCGGATCGCTCGAGAGGCGGATCGTGAGGTTGAGGCCGCCCGTTTCGCCCGGGCTTGCGGTCTTGTGCATCCCGAGAATACTCATGCACTTCTCGAGCGCCACGAGCTTGTCGCGCACCTTGATGCGCCGGACCATGCCGACCGCCTGACGTTCCTCGCCCCGGCCCTGGTACTCCTCGAAGCTCTCGACGCCCCCGATCATCGCCGCCTCGTCCTCGGTGAGATCGGCAAGCGCCTTCAGGTTGTAGCCCTCGTCGAAGAGCCTGCGCACGTCCCCGTAGGCGATGCGCGCGATCTCCCGGCAGGTGCGCTCGGCCGTGATCTCCGCCGCATCCGTCACGCGCTTCAAGAGCTTCGCGATCTGCTCGCCCACCTCTGGGTCCGCCAAGAGGCGCGACGCCGTCACGTAGGCCGAGCGCGGCGCGTAGCCCGCGCGGATGGCCGCCTGGGTCGCGTTCAGGTCCTTCGCGTACTCGTAGGCGAAGCGCACGCGCCGGTCCGCGGCGGGTTTACCCGTCTGCGCCATCAGCGCCTGGCCGCGCGGGCGTACTTGCGCCGGGCCACGTGGGCGGGCAACGCGCTCACGTGCTGCCCGTGGCTGTGGGAGACGAACTTCTGCCCGACCGACTTCGGGATCCCGATGGTGCTATGACCAGAGGCGGCCGCATGCATGGCCGCGTTCTGCGCTTTTGAGAGCATCGGCATCAGCCGCCCACCTCGTCGTTGACCGCCCGCTGGCGCGCGCTGAAGGCCTCGGCTTCCGCGGGCTCGATGCGCTCGCAATAGACCGCGCCGTCCTCCTGGCGCAGCCACAGCGGGCGGTGCCCTGGGTGCGCGATCACGAAGCCGCCGGCCGGATGCGCGCGCGCTTCCTCGCCCGGCCTGAGCGTCACGCGCGGCGCCTCACGTTCCACGTGGAACTCGTGGCCGCAGTGCGGGCAGAGAACGAGCTCAGACATGGGGCTCTCGATATAGCCTCGCGCCGGTCCCCCAAGTTGGCGTCTTGCGATGGCAGGCCACGCACAACGTGCGCCCGTTGGATAGATCAAGCGCCAGGTCAGGACGGGCCGCGTAGGGGATGATGTGATCCGCATTGATACGCCCTCCGCGCTCGCCGCATCTCTGACACGTGTAGTCGTCGCGGGCGAACACAGCGCGCCGCCACGTCAAGTATTCCACGCGCCCCATCAGCGCGTGGCGTGCCGTACCGTAAGTCCCTCCCCGCCAATTGTGGTTACGCTCACCGCGCATATCGTGTCGCGCCTTGCCGAGACGGGCGCGGGAGATCCCGGCTGCGCGACTCGGGTGCTTCACGCCCTCGATCAGCGCGTGACGCACCGCGCTGGAATTTCGGTACTTCCACTTGCCCGCGCAGGAGTTGCCGCAGAATCGCAGTCCGCTGTGGCGCAGCGGCTTGGAGCAAAGCGTGCACCGCGTGCACTCGTAGCACTTGATGCGCCTGCCGCTGCGAGATGCGAATTCCTTGCCACACGAGCGGCACCGCAAGGCGAACGACCGGGACTCGCCAGCTCTGAAGCGGCCGTCAGGCACGATGCCGAGCCTCCGCAGCGCGGTGTCTGCCAGCCGCAGCCATTTCCGCGACACGCTTAGCCCCGTATTTTCTGCGGGCGATGAATGCGCTCAAGGCCCCCGGATTGTGCACGCCCTTGCGCCCCGCGAGCTTGTGCTCCATGGCGGCGAATCGTCCGCCCCCGCCTGGTTCCATCGACTTTGCCACGTGCTACTCCTCTCGCGGGAGACCCATCTCGCGCTCGTGCACGGGACGGTTCCCGGTGGTTCCGGCGCGCGTCGCGCCCGTCAGTTTCGCTTTCCGCCAGTTCTGCCCGACCTGCGCCGAGTATCGGTCGAGACAGGCGACCGCGAGCCGGCGCAGTACCGTCGTGGAGACCGGGAGTCCCGTCTGCCGGTCGGTCTCCGCGAAGGCGATGGTTTCGAGCCCGTCGCGGAGCGTCTCGACCGCCTTCGAGAGCTTGAGGTTGCCCTCCTGGGCATGCCGCTGGGCCTCCTGTGCGGCCTCCAGGGGGTCCAAGGGCTCGACGGGCGGTCTCGGCTCCTTTGGCGCGGGATCGCCGCGTGGCGCGCTCCGTGCGTTGGCAGAGCCGCGTTTCGCCGCCGCCCTCATGGCGAGGGCGCGTTGAGCCCGACCCCGGCGGCGTTTGACACGGGGCGCGGTGGTCTCGGCCGCGGATGCCGTGGTGGGCTCCGCCGAGGTCGGGTTTTCGGTCTCAGTCATAGACGTCTCCGGTGGCGAGCTGCGCCTTCGTCACCCCGCGCGGCCCCTTGTTGCGGCGGTTCGCGAGGCGCCGGGTGCGGTCGTAGCGCGCCTCCTTCGTGCCCGGGCGCTCGTCCCCGAGCTCGCGCATGAGCGCGTTCGCGAGCAGCGTCGTGAGATCCGCGAGGCGAGTGCGGTCAATGCGGGAGAGGAGATCGGTGTCTTCGCCAAAGCGCATCGACCAGCGCACGCGCAGATGATCGAGACAGCGCTCAAGGTGCGCAACCACCTCCTGGCGCACCGCCTCGACGTTCTTCACGTCTTCACCTCCTCGACCTTCGGCCCCTTCATCGGGACCGTGCCCGTGCTCAGCCGATCATAGCGCACGAGGCGCGCGGGCCGTCCAGTGAAGTCATCGACCAGGTAGTAGAACCCGTCCCCGATCTGCCGGATCACGCTCACGCGGCTGTGCTTGCCATCGCTACGGCGCATCTGGGCGATCACTGGGGCGTTCCTTGTGGCTCAGCCTGGTAGCGCGCGCACCAGCCGCCACGGTCAACGGGCGGGTGCATCCCGACGACGCGCATCTCGCCTGGGCGGTTGCCCGGCAGCACGCAGGGGCGCGGCGGCTCGGCACGGCACGAGAGGATCGGCTTCTCGAACCCATCGACGGTGAGGATCGCCGAGTACATGCAATCGCCGCAGGTGCCTGCCGGCCTCACGAGAACCTCGCCACGTCCGCGCGCTTCAGAATGCGGACCCGCACGCCGTAGAGCTGCTCGACCATCGCGAGCTTAACGCGCGAGGCCTCGGTGAGAAAGCCCTTCGTCTCCTCCGCTGTGACCCCAAGGTCGTTCCATCGCGCAGGCGTGTCCCACACGACCAGGAAATCACAGCGGTAGGTCGCGCCAGGCGCCAGCACGAACGGCACCTGGCGCAGGAAGTACTTCACCTCGCCCGAGGCTCTCAGGAGCTTCAGCTCGCAGTAGCGATCCGCTTCGAGGCGCGAGTCGAATCGAAAGCCGTCGACGACCGTCGCGCGGTTGCGGTACTTGGTGCGGCGCAAACCGAAGTCGATGCCTGCGGAGCCGATCGCCGAGCGGACGACGGTAGCGTGCGGCAGACGTTCACGCACGCCCCGGACCTTGGCGAGCCAGGCCCTTCTCTCAGAGATCTTCAATGACTCCTATCCTTGGGCCTGCGACGCAAGCCGAATACCCTGCGAAGCGTTTTTTCGCTGATTTCGTATTCCGCAGCGATGTATATCAGTTTCTTGCCTAGGACCAAATCGAAGAGCAGACGCGTCAGCCTGTCAGGTCCCAATTCCCCGAGGATTATCAATGCTGGCGGGCGGCCTGGCCCTCTGCGGTAATTACCTGCGATCGCGCAGTAGATGGTCACAATCCGCGCGACCGTGGCCACGACGTACCTGCGCGTTGCCGGGTCGAAGGAAGGAGTTGACATGGGATTTTTCAATTACCGCTCACGCGAATGGGAGCGGTTCCAGCGGCAGCAGATTGAGCGCGCCGACTTTCGTTGTCAGTCGCCGGGTTGCGGTACTCGCCGGCACCTGCACGCGCACCACATGGTGCCGATCTGGCGCGCTCCCCACCTCGCTTACGAGCCGAGGAACATTATGGTGCTGTGCCCGGTGCACCACGCGCGCGTTCACGGCTGGGCGTTCGTCCCTCGTCACTGGTTCACCGGTGACGAGCCAGCGAACGAGGACCAGTTCGAGTTCGACTTCTCAGACGAGCGAGAGAGACCCGAGCGTCAGACACGGAAGTAGCCCCGCATGCGGCAGTGCCAGCGCAGGGCCGCGACCTGCAGCGCGTACTGCTTGCCGAGCCGCAGGCCCGCGATGCGGCCCACCCGAAGCTCTGCGGCGAGCCAGAGCCCGTGCTTGCCCCAAAGGTCCTGCGTGGTCACTGCTTCGCCTTCTGGCGCATGGCATGCGCCTCGTCTGGTGTCATCCCGAAACGAGCCTTGAATTCCGCGTCGGCGTTCGGCTGACGCCCCTTTGGAGGCTCCTCGCGCTCACGTAGTGCCCGAGCGAGCGAGCCCTCCGGAGGCGTGTATCCGAGGTCCTCGCGCGGCCCCGGCTCTGCGGGTGTCGGCCGCGCGCCTCTGAGGTTTTCTTCGGATCTCTTCGGATTGGGTGTCAAAGCTTGAGACCCCGTGGCGGCCTCCGTGACACCCCGTGAGACCTCGGGTGATACCCCGTCAGACGTCCGGGGTGTCACCGTGAGACCCCGTGGGGTTATGTCGTATACGACTGGGCGCCTGTCCGCCCGCTTGATGTAGGCGGCGGCGATCTCCTGGTTGCCGCGCTTGATGACGCCAGCTTGCTCGAAGCGCTGCAGATGGCGCCTTACGGTAGCCTCAGACAGGCCAGTGTCCTGCATGAGCTGGCGTAGCGAGGGGAATGCGTTCGCGCCGTCCTCGCCCGCGTAGTTCGCTAGGCACATCAAAACCAGCCTCTCCGTGGGCTCGGTGATCTCCTGCTGCTTGATCGCCCAAGCCATCGCTTGAATGCTCATCTATCCCCCGCTCGTCAATACATACAACGCCGTAGGCGAAAACCGACAGCGCTTGCCTACTTGCGACATTCTGGGAGGCCCCGTTACAATGCGGCCTCGGCTTCCTCCCCCGAAGCCATCCGGCGGCCTGGCGGCAGGCTAGCGCACCTAGACCGTCAGGCCGCCCGGATTCCCGACACGCCGGTAGATCACCCGACGCTCGAGCCCGAGCTTGGCAAGGAGCGCCTCGTCGGGGTTATCCATCACGCCGTTCATGAGCCTCCAGACGTAGGCATGGTCGGTCCCGAGCGCCCTCGCGGCTGGCCGCACCCCACCGTGCTTGCGCACGAACCTTTTCACCGTCACCTGTAGTGTGCTCATAATCGCGGTGTTTACCACAGCAGCGGCTCTGAGTCCAGCCTGTGCCCGCCGCGGCACCATGTTGACAGCACGGACACCGCTACGGTATAAGGCGCCATCGATCTCGCTAAGGACGCCCGACATGCTCGCCTTAATCGCCTGGTTCCATTTCGTGCTGCCGCCCGAGAACCCGCACTTCCCCGTCGCGCACGTCGCGCACGCCTGCACGAACTCGACGTGCCTGCACGGGCGGGTGCGCCCGTGACGCTCTTCGAGATGGCGGCCGCGCTCACCGCTGCCGATGCGGCGCTCATCCTCGAAGGTGTCGAGCGCGAGCAGCGCGACCGGATCCTGAACCGCGTGAGCAAGAGTCTCGCGCTCACGGCGCTCCATTCGCAGCCCGTGGGCGAAGCGCCGCGCTCCCACTACCCCGCGACGCCGGGGAAGCCGTTTTGATCCCGCGTCCGCCGCCCACCTGGCCCACCGAGCAGATCGTGCTCGAGACCGTGGACGGGCGCGTCCTCATCCGGCGGGTGACGGCGCCGGGCTTGCGCTTCACGGACCCGCGACCCTTTACCGGCTGGGAGCGCGCACGCCGCACGCAGCTCCCGCGTGCCACCCCTGCGGCAGGAGACTGAGACGCCATGCTGCGTATTACGAAATCGACCGACCCGATCGAGGTGAAGAACCTCACGCTCTGCCTCTACGCCGTCCCGGGCGTCGGCAAGACGACGCTCGCCTTCACGGCCGAGAAGCCGCTCCTCCTCGACTTTGACCGCGGGAGCTATCGCGCGGGCAACCGCGGCGACACCGTCGTGGTCGAGCGCTGGGAGGACGTTGAGGCGATCACCGCGAAGGACCTGGAGCCCTACAAGACGCTCGTCGTCGATACGGCGGGACGTGCGCTGGATGCGCTCACCGCCGCGATCATCGCCCGCAACCCCAAGATGGGGAACGGCGGGGCGCTCACGCTCCAGGGGTTCGGGGAGCTCAAGGCGCGCTTCACCGCCTGGACCAAGCTCGTGCGCTCCTTCGGGCTCGACGTCGTGCTGATCGCGCACTCGGACGAACAGCGTAAGGGTGACGAGGTCATCGAGCGGCTCGACATGCAGGGAGGCTCGAAGAACGAGGTCTACAAGTCGGCCGATGCCATGGGGCGACTCTACTTGGCGGGCGGCAAGCGCACGCTCAACTTCTCGCCCACTGACACGGCCTTCGGCAAGAACCCCGCGCAGCTCGATCCGCTGCTCGTCCCGCGCTTCGCCGATGCGCCGCGCTTCCTCGCGGACGTCGTCGACAAGATCAAGGCCGCGCTCAATGCGCACTCCGCGCAGCAGACCGAGGTTGCGGGTGCGCTCG
>Ga0335078_10000356_pt1 | contig 72598 bp, 65 predicted proteins | sample Lox_Sample_32_FD_206711 | JGI IMG/M metagenome (GOLD analysis project Ga0335078, IMG submission 206711) | Soil microbial communities from Loxahatchee National Wildlife Refuge, Florida, United States - Lox_Sample_3.2 | ecosystem: Environmental > Terrestrial > Soil > Wetlands | place: USA...
CGCGGCCGCGCGGCGCACGCCGGCGTCCGCATCGGCGAGCCACGCGGAGGCATCGTCGCGAGCGAGCGCGACGCGCGCGAACGCAGCGAGCGCGCGATCGGACGCGTCGCGCGAGCCTCGCATCGCATCGATCGCGTCATCGAGCGCGGACGAGCGCTCGCCGCGCAAGAGCGCGCGCGTGACGTACCCGCGCACGGCGAGTCGCTGCAGACCGCGCTCGTGCGCGAGGCGTTCGAGCGTCTCCATCGCGTGCGCGTTGGGCGAGCGCGCGATGGCGTGCACCGCGTCTCCGCCGAGCTTCGGGTCCGCCGCGACGCTCGCGAGCACCTTGAGCCCGTCGTCGGTGGCGACGCCGCGACCGAGCGCTGCGAGGATCTCGAGTCGAAGCGCGGCGTCGTTGGTCGCTGCGAAGCGCGCCGCGAGCGCCTTCACGACCTCGCCGTCTTGCGCGAAGTGCGCGAGGCGCACGCCGTCGCGCACCGTGTCGTCGCTCGACGTGAGCTGCGTGACGGCGTGAAAGCGCTCCGGCGCGTCGAGCAAGACGAGCGCTTCACCCGCCGCCGCGCGAACGTGACCGTCGGACTCCGCGAACGCCGCGATCGCGATCGCGCGCACGCGTCCATCGCCGAGCTGACCGAGCGCGATCATGCACGCCTCGCGCAACGACGGCTCTGCGCCCGGTTGCGCCTTCGCGAGGAGCGCGTCGAGCGCGCGCAGATCCCCGCTCTGCGCGAGAGCGCGCGCGACGGTCGCCGACGACGGCGGCGCGATGGCGCCTTCCCACGCGAGCGGCGCGGCATACGGATCGGACGCGAGCGCGCGCAGCGCGTTTTGTCCGGAGGACCCCGCTTCGCGCGCCGCGGCTTGCACGGCCTCGAGCGCCTTGGGCTCGCGTGACGCGACGAGCGCGCGCGTCGCGATTTGCCGAGCGAGCTCGACGCGCGCGATCGACGCCGCGGTGAGCGGGCCGTGCGCGCGCGTGCGCGCGGTGGCGCTCGTCAACTGGATCAATTTCTGACGCGCCGACTCTTGCTTCGCGAACGGCGCGAGCGCGCGCGCGAGCTCGATCAGCGTGAGGTCGTCGTTGTTCGCGTCGGCTTCGGCGACGAGCAACGCGACCGCCTCCGTCGATCCCGAAGCCGCCGCGCGCGCGATGCCGCGCCGGATGTCTTCGCTCTCCGCCGCGCGCACGAGGGCTTCGGCGTGATCGGCTCCGAAGCGCGCGCGAAGCGGGTTCGTCGTCAGCTCTTCGACGACTTGTTCTTGCGGCGTGTCGTCGTCTTCGTCGTCGTTGTTCTGCGCGACCATCGGATGCACGCGGCGGATTTGCGCGCCCGCGGAGCTCGCGAACGTCGCGACGAGCAGAGCGGCGATGCAACCCGCTGCGCGCATCACTTCTTCGTGCCGGTGGTTCGCGCCGGTGGCGTCGGTGTCGCGGGCGTTTGCGGCGCGGCGAACAGCATGAGACCGATGCCGCTCGCCGCGGTCGGTTGGTTCTTCACCGCGTCCCACCCGACGGTCTCGGCCGCGCCGTCGCGTCGCGTGAGCTTCGTCAGCGCGTTGACGACGGCGAGCGATCGCGCGAGCGCGGCGGCGTGCTGCGCAGCGTCCGTCGCGCCGGCGGTCGTCGCGGGCTTCGCGGCGACCGCGAGCGTCCAATCGCGGTGCTTGTTGAGCTCGAGCGCGATCGCGCGGAGAGTCATCATGCTCGACGGGTCGACGGCGGGCGCGTCGCCTCCACCGACGACGATCGGCTTCGCGAGCCTCACGACGAGCTTGCCGTCGATCGCGACGAGCGGCCTGCCGCCTTCGTCGGGACAGCCGTCTTCGTCCTTCACGCCGTTGAAGACCTCGGCCGCGTCCGGGCACTCGTCTTCGTCGTTCAAGTACGTGTCGCCGTCGCGATCCGGATTCGGGCATCCGTTGTATTTCGGATCGGTCGACGGCTCGCCCGCGACGTTCGGGCAGGCGTCCTGCGCGTTCGGGATTCCGTCGCCGTCGTCGTCGGCGTTGGGATCGGGCTTCGGCGGCTCCACGGGCTTCGGCGGCTCGACCGGCTTCACTTCGTGCGGACACCCGTTGAGCTTCGGATCGTCCGACTTCGGACCCGGAACGTTCGGGCACGCGTCCTCGCGATCGATGATGCCGTCCTGATCGTTGTCGATGTCGGGGCACCCGTCGGAATCCTCGAAGCCGTCGATGTCCTCCGGGATGTCCTCGCACTGATCGACGTTGTCCGGGATGCCGTCGTGATCTTTGTCGTGCTCGCGCGGCGCCCAACCGACGCCCGCGACGAGACGAAATCCGGGCACGCCGACCGCGTTGTCGAGCCCGATGTCGATGCCCGCGGTGATGAACGCGTCTTTGTCGCGGCCGAGCGCGATGCGATCCGACAGCGCGAGCATCGCGGGCGAGAGCGCGCTCGCGCCGCGATCGACGAACGGCGCCTGGGGACCTGCCGGAAGCCATCCGTGCGCGGCGACTTCCCAGAGCTGACGATCGTCGTTGTCGAGATGAAACACGTCGGGCCGAATGCGAAAACCGATCGACCACGGAATCTCGTCGCCGAAATTCACGCCGCCGACGCTCGCGTCCGGCCACGTTCGCGTCTCGGTGCGAATGAAGTAACCGAGCGACGCTTGAAAGTGCGCCACGACGAACGAGTAGTCGACGAGCAAGCGAATGTCCGCGGTGACCGCGCCTTCACCCGCGAAGCTGTTGTGATCGCCCGTCGGCACCGTCATGTCCGCCATCGCGGCGATGCCGAGCCCGCCGTTCGGGTTGCCGAGGATCTTCACCTTCGCGGTGAGCCCGAGATCGCCGAGCGCGCTCGACGCGATCCCGCCGGTGCCTGCGATCGTGGTCGGCAAATTGCTCGAGCCGGTCTGGTAGAGCACCATCGGCAACACGACGCCGAGCGACGCGTGCTCGCCGAGCCCGACGTTCGCGAGCACGTTGAAGTTGAAGCCCCAGTCGATCGGGCGATAGAGCGTGTTGCCGCTCGTGTCGCTCACCGTGACCGGACGCAGCTGCCAATCGAGGTACGAGCCGAAGTTCAGCGCCCAAGGTCCGGGCGTGTTCGGCGACTCGAGCACCATGCTCGCGGAGGGATCGACGCTCGGCTTCCACGTGCGGACGTCGATCGAAGGAAGCTGCGCGCGCGCCGCTGGCGATGCAAGCAAGACGGCGGACGCGAAAAGAGCGCTGCGAACGCGCATGGCAGGCCCACCACCTTAGAGAAGAAACGCGAAACTTGGAACGTCAGTTTGCTGCCGCGTCGGGCTCGGTCGGCTCGGCCGGTCGCACCTCTTCCGCGGCGCGCGGCTCCACGCGCCGCGGAGCGCCCTCTGCGCCGTCTTGCTTCTCGCGCCACCGCTTGATCGCGCCGCTCAAGATCTCGCCGATGAGCGTGCGATAATCCATCCCCGCCCCGTTCGCGATCAAACACAAATCGCTGTAGTCGGGCGTGAGGCCGGGGAGGGGGTTCACTTCGATGACGTACACCTTGCCTTGCGGCGTGAGGCGGAGGTCGACGCGCGCGACGTCGCGGCAACCGAGCGTGGTGAACGTCGCGCGACACGCGCGCTCGATCGCGCGGAGCTCTTCCTTCGTCACGTTCGCCGGGACTTCGTAGCGGACGAACTTCTGCCAATCCTGCTTGCACTCGTAGTCGTAGACGGGGCGCTCGCTCGGGCTGAGGAACGCGACCTCCATCGGCGGGAGGATGCGCGGGCGGCGCTCGCCGAGCAGGCCCACGGTGAACTCGCGGCCGAAGACGTACTCCTCGACGAGCGCGGGCTGTCCGTACTTGTCGATGATCTCGCGCGCGACGTCACGCACGCCGTTCTCGTCGTCGACGACGCACTTTCCGGTGATGCCTTTGCTCGTGCCCTCCGCGTTCGGCTTCACGATGACCGGGTACTTGAACGCTCGGAGCTTCTCGCGGCCGGTGACGAGCACCTGCCACTCGGGCGTGTCGACGTCTTTGAGCAGTCGCTTGGCGAGGCCTTTGTCGAGGCAGATGCTGAGCGTCGCGGAGTCGCTTCCCGTGAACGGGACGCCCATCAGCTCGCAGAGCGAGGGGACCTGCGCTTCGCGGTTTCGTCCGCGGATGCCCTCCGCGATGTTGAAGACGAGGTCGACGCCGCTCGTGATGAGCGCGCGCGGAAAATCGTTGTTCGCTTCGAGCAGCGCGACGTTGTGACCGTGGCTCTCGATCGCGCGCGCGATGGCTTCGATCGTCTCGGGCGGATCGTACTCCGCTTCGCGATCGTCGCCGCCTTCGGACGCGACGCGCTTCATGTTGTAGGCGAGACCCACGCGGAGCTGCGTTCGACGCCCGCTTCGCGGACGCGGCTTCGCTTGCTCGAGCTGCGCGAGGAGCCCGGTGCGCGCGCACGCCGCGCGCAAAATCGCGAGCACCGCGGCGTCGTAATCGAGCCCGTGGAGATCGGCGGCCTTCGCGAACGAACCGAGCGGCTCGAGCGAAGGGAGCGGCGTCGCGCTCAAGAAGAAGACCTCGCCGTCGGACGCGACGCGAAAATCGAGGTATCCGAAATCGCGGATGCCGAGCGCGGAGAAAATTCGCTCGGACAAATCCGCGATGCGCCCTTGCACGCGCGGCGCGAGCTGCGCGCGCTCGAACGACACGCCCTGCTGCATCGTCGCGAGCCCGAAGTCGTAAATCGCGAAGCGACGCGGAATGCTCGAATCCACGCGGAGCTCGACGGGCGGCAGGATGGTCCCTTGCGCGAGGCCGTCGACTTTGTACACACGCACGTCGACGCCCGGAACGAAGCGCTCGAGCAGCACGCCGTCGGGATACACGTCGAGGAGCTCGTCCACCGTGCGCCCGAGATCGATCGGATCTTCGGCGACGCTCGACTGCGAAATGCCCTTCGACGATCCTTCGTAGTTCGGCTTCGCGATGACGGGGTAGACGAGATCGTCGAGACCGCCCGTGCGCAAGCTCGCGCGCGTGACGAGCCTCCCGCGCGGCGAAGGCACGCCCGCGCCCGCCAGCACCTTCTTCGTGAGCGCTTTGTCGAGCGTCACGCACAGCGTGTACGCGTCGCTTCCGGTCGCGGGCATCGAGAGCTCTTCGAAGAGCGCGGCGTAGAACCCGCGGCGCACGCGCCCGCGCCGACCCTCCGCGATGTTGAAGATCACGTCCGGCGAGTACGCTTCGAGACGCGCGACGAGACGCGACGGCGGACCGCTCACGTCGACGCGCTCGACGTTGTGTCCGGCGCGCGAGAGGGCGCGCCCGAGCGCGTCGATGGTCTCCGGCGTGTCGAACTCGGCGTCCTCGACCGCGTTCGAGAGGCGAAGGTTGTGAGCGAGCGCGATGCGCATGACGACTGCGCGCGCGCATAACACGGAATCGCGAGCGCTACGATGGCGTTCGATGGACGTGCGGAGGATCGCGCTCGTCGTTTGGGTGGCTTCGTGCAGCGCGCCGCGCGTCGCGCACGTCGCGATCGCCCCGCCGTCGAGCGCGCCGTCCGCGCCGCTCGGCGCGCTCGTGCGGGAGGACCCCGCGCCTCGCGACGCGGCGCCCATCGAGGCCACGCGCGAAGCGCCGTGGGCGCGATCGTTTCCGCGCGCGAAGCGCTTCAGCGCGATCGACGCGCCGCCGTCGACCTCGATTCTCCTCGAGTGGCGCGTGGTCGGAGCGCGCCGAAGTCGCGAGCTCCCGTCCGTCGTGCTCATGATCGGGGATCGCGAGATTCGCTTGGGCAAGCTCGCCGGAAGCATCGACCCGTTCGCGCTCACGTATTGTGCGCGCCTCGGTTGGCGCGCGGAGTCGTCGGGCGCGCGCGAGAAGCGCGCGACCGATCGCGTCTCGTCGTTTTCGCTCGGCACCATCCAAGGCGACAGCGATTTCATGATCGTGCGAAGCCTCGACAGGCTCTACGTCCTTCATCGCGAGACGAGCGACGGAATGTGCGAGCGCGCGACGCAAGGTCCGCTCGACGTGTGCAAGGGCTCCGAGTGGGAGGTGCGCGCGGAGGCGCGCCTCGCGTCGAGCCCGATTTTGTTCGAGCGCGTGTCGAGCGAAGGGACCGCGTACGATTGCGGCACCGAGCAGCTCGGTGGCGCGCATTTGATCGCGCCCGCGAAGTGAATCGCGTTTTCGATTACTGTAGCGACGATGGACTTGAACGTCCTTTGTCTCGCCACGTACTTCAAAGGCGAGCGCTTCATGCGCGAGGCGCGCGCGCAAGGCGCGAACGTCTACCTCCTCACGGTCGCGAAGCTCCTCGGAAGACCATGGCCGCGCGACATCCTCGCCGACGTGTTCGCGATGCGCGACGGCGCGGATCTCGGCGAGACGACGCGCACGGTTTCGTACCTCGCGCGCACGGTGCGCTTCGATCGAATCGTCGCGCTCGACGACTTCGACGTCGAGACCGCCGCCTCGCTGCGCGAGCACCTGCGCATCCCCGGCATGGGCGACACCACCGCCCGCCACTTCCGCGACAAGCTCGCGATGCGCGTGAAGGCGCGCGAAGAAAAAATTCCCGTCCCCGATTTCGTGCACGTCTTGAACTACGACGCGCTGCGCGAGTTCATGAAGCGCGTCGCGCCGCCGTGGATGAACAAACCGCGCAGCGAAGCGAGCGCCGCGGGCATCACCAAGGTCACGACCGAAGAGCAGCTCTGGGATCTCGTGAACGCGCAGGGCGATCGCCAATCGAGCTTCTTGCTCGAACAATACCTGCCCGGCGACGTCTACCACGTGGACTCGATCGTCACCGAGCGCGAGATCGTGTTCGCCGAGGTCCACAAGTGCGGCGACCCTCCGTTCGACGTCGCGCACGGCGGCGGAATTTTTTCGACGAGCACCGTCCCGCGCGGCTCACGTGACGAATTCGAGCTCAAGGATCTCAACGCGCGAACGCTGAAATGCATGAACCTCGTTCGCGGCGTCTCGCACATCGAGTTCATCAAAGGCCGCGCCGACGGGAAGTTCTACATGCTCGAGTGCGCCGCGCGCGTCGGCGGCGCGCACATCGCGGATCTGATCGAAGCGTCGACCGGCGTGAACTTGTGGGCCGAGTGGGCGAAGATCGAAGTCGGCGGCGGAAAATCTCCGTACACGCTCCCCGCCGCGCGCGCCGACTACGGCGGGCTCATCGTGTCGCTCGCGAAGGACGAGCGCCCCGACTTGAGCGCGTTCGACGCGCCGGAGGTCGTCTTCCGATCGCCGGAGAAAAATCACATCGGGTTGGTCATCGGCTCGCCGAGCCGAGATCGCGTGCAACAATTGCTTGCAGAATACATGCAGCGCGTCCGCCCGCTCGTGGCGGTGTTGCCCGCTGCGGCGAAGCCGACGATGTGACGCGCGTCACTCCGCGTCGTCGCTGCCGGTCTTCAAGTCGTTCAGCGGCGGAACGAGGTGCGACATGCGTCGGCGCTTCACGTCGAGGTAATTCGCGGCGAGCGGATTCGACGCGACGACGACCGGGATGTTGCCGCGCACGTCGACGCCGAGCGTCCGCAGCGCGTCGAGCTTCGCGGGGTTGTTCGTCATCAAGCGGACGCTCTCGACGCCGAGGAACGCGAGCATGTCGGCGGCGACGTCGTAACGGCGCGCGTCGTCGGGCAAGCCGAGGATGCGATTCGCGTCGACCGTGTCGACGCCGTGCGACTGCAGTTCGTACGCGCGGATTTTGTTCGCGAGCCCGATGCCTCGGCCTTCTTGACGCAAATACAAAACCGCGCCCGCGCCGCGGCGAACGCACTCGGCCATCGCGAAGTCGAGCTGCTCTTTGCAGTCGCACTTGAGCGAGCCGAACGCTTCGCTCGTGAGGCACTCCGAGTGAACGCGCACCGCGAGATCGCATGCGCCGCGCACGTCGCCGTAGACGAGCGCGACGTGCTCCTTTTCGCCCGCTTCGCCGTTTTCGAAATTGGCGACCGAACGAAAGACGTGAGCCTCGAACGTTCCGACGGCCGTCGGAAGAGGCGAGTTTGCGAGGTGAGTCGTGCGACGCGAAGGCCGGATCACCCGAGGGGGGACGTGCATCTCCATTGCTTTCTTTGATGAGTCGACGACTGGTCGGTTCCTCTTTGAAGACAACTTAAGGGCTGATGCGCGATACGTCAAAGGCTCTGGTGACGAAGCTCGGCAAACAAGTCTGGCGTCTCGGCTGGGTCTCGCTCTTCACGGACGTGGCGACGGAGATGAGTTATCCGCTGCTGCCGGTTTTTTTGGCGACGATGGGCGCAGCGGGCGTGTGGCTCGGGTGGGTGGAGGGCGTGGCGGAGTCGGTCGCGGCCTTCGTCAAATACTTCTCGGGGGCGCGTTCGGATCGCGCGAGGGCGCGCAAACCTTACGTCGTCTTCGGGTACGCGCTCTCGTCGCTCGTGCGTCCGCTGCTCGCGCTCGCGACCGCGCCGTGGCACGTCGTGCTCCTTCGCGCGAGCGATCGCGTCGGCAAAGGCGTGCGGTCGGCGCCGCGCGACGCGCTCCTCGCGGCGTCCATCGCGCCCGACGCGCGCGCGTACGCGTTCGGGTTTCACCAAATGATGGACAACATCGGCGCGGTCGTCGGCCCGCTCGTCGCGTTCACGCTCGCGCGCTACGCGCACCTTTCGCTGCGTCACGTGTTCGCGCTCGCGATCGTGCCGGGGATGATCGCGGTGAGCGTGCTCGTGCTCGGCGTGCGCGACGCGGGCGCGCCGAAGCCCGAAGCGGACGCGGCGCGCGCGTCTGACGCATCGCCTGCGCCCGCCGCGCTCGACGCGCGCGTGAAGGCGTACCTCGTGGCCGTCGGAATTTTTTCTCTCGGCGCGTCGGCGGATTCGTTTCTCCTCTTGCGCCTCACGCGCCAACACCTCGACGTCGCGTTCGTTCCCATCGCGTGGCTCTCGCTCAACGCGATGAAGGCCGCGACGAACGTCGCCGGAGGAAAAATCTCCGATCGCGTCGGTCACCGCTCGACGCTGCTCGCGGGATGGTCGCTCTACGCGATCGTCTACGCGATCCTTCCGTTCGCGCGCACGTACCAAGCGACGTGGCTCATCGTGCTCGCGTACGGATTTTATTACGGGCTCACCGAGGGCGCCGAGAGGGCGCTCCTCACGGAGCTCGCGCCGAAGTCGGCGCGCGGTCGCGCGTTCGGCGCGCTCCACGCGATCACGGGCGCGGCGGTCTTGCCCGCGAACGCGATCTTCGGATTCATTTTCGACGCGCACCCCGAGATCGCCTTTTGGATCGGCGCGTCGTTCGCGGCGGCCGGCGCGCTCGTTCTCGCGTTCGTTCGAGTCAGCGGCGCGCACGAACGTCGCGGAGACCGCAAAGACGCGTGACCATGTCCTCGAGCACCGCGTCCGGTGCGCGCTTGGATCCTTTGAGCGCGAGGTCCGTCTCCGCGAGCACCGTGATCCAACGCTCGAGATCGCGCGGCTTGAGCTGGCGAGCACGCTCGGCGAGCTCGCGCGATCGCTGCGGAGAAAACGCCGCCGCGCGTCGTGACGCTTCGCCGGGACCGGCGCCGTCGTCGAGCGCGGTTTTGTATTTCGCGAGCTGACGGATCGACCACGCGATCGCGCCGAGCATCGGGAGGCCCCGGTCGCGCGGGTCGTACGCGTCTTTCAGCGTGGCGAGCGCGGCGGCGAGATCGCGCCGTTGCACCGCGCCGACGACGGCCCACGTGTCCGCTGCGCTCGTCCGCGCGACGCAGTGTCGAACGGCGTCGTCGTCGATCGGTTTCCTCTCGCCGACGAAGAGCGAGAGGCGCTCCACCGCGTCCACGACGGGCGAGAGCTCGGGCCCGACGAGCTCCGCGACGAGCGCCGCGGTCTCGCGATCGATGTCGTGACCACGCGCCTGACACTCGTCAAAGACCCACTCGACGAGCTCATCGGCCTTCAGCGGCTCGCACTCGACGAGAAATCCTTGTTTGCGCGCGAGCGCGACGAGCCTGCGGCGTCCGTCGAGCTTCGTCGCGACGAGCACGACGCACGTCGAGTCGATCGGCGCCTTCGCGTACTCGTGGAGCTCGTCGAGGGGCGTCGTCGAGTCGTCGTCCTCATCGCGAGCCTCGTCGTCGCTCGCGGTGGATTTGTCCCATCGCTCGAGCGAGCGCACGAGCACGAAGCGCTTCGGCGCCATCATCGGGACGGTCTTCGCGGCGGAAATGATTTTGTCGACGCTCGCTTCGCCCGCGGTGAACTTGTCCTCGTTGAACGCGGCGACGCCCGTGCCGAGGGCGGCTTGGCGGATCGCGTCGATCGCGCGATCGCGCAGCAAGCGCTCGTCGCCGACGAAGAGGTACACCGGCGCGAGCTTGCCGCCCGCAGCCGCCGCTTTCGCGATCTCCTGGGGTCCCCGCTTGCCCGGATGCGACTCGAGCGACGTCAAGCGCGCTTCTTGCGAGACCGGAGCGCGAGAAGGCCGATGCCGAGGCTCGTGATGAAGAGCGCGATCGACGACTGCGTCGTTCCCGGGATGTCGCAGCCGCATCCTCCCGGCTTCGTCTGGATCTCTTCTTCGTTCGTCTTTTGGAATCCCTCGGGCGGAATGAACGGCGGCGCGGTGCCCGTCGCTTGCACTTCGGTCGACGTCGGCACCGCTTCGTTTTGCGCCACCTGCGCGCCGGCGTCTTTGTCCTTGTCCTTCGTCTTCGCCGAGAACGTGATGCTGCGGCGATCGACGACGGGGTTGTCGCCCTTCAAAATCAGCGTGACCGATCCGCCGACGTCCTGCCCGTCCGCGGTTCGAACCTGCATCTTGTACTCGCCGCCTTCGTAGCCGCGCGCGCGCGTGAGGCTGAAGTCGTAGTTCGTCGTCTTGAAGATTTTTCCGGTCGCGTCCGAGAAGTCGACGTCGAGGCTCTCCACCTTGGGCAACGAGTTCTGAATCGGAATGCGATTGAGCACCGGGTCCTTCGAGTTGTCGGTGAGCGCGCGCTCGTACTGCGTCTCTTCCGTGAACATGAAGCGCATCGGCGTGTGCGCGAGCGTCGGCGCGTGCGGAAGATCGATGCGCAAGTAGACGTGCCACTGACCGCCGCTCTCTTGAACTTCGTTCGAGCGGAGCCGGTACGTGCCGTAAGCCGCCGCGTCGACTGCGTAGAGCGCGGTCGCGAGCGTCGCCGCGCCTCCGAGTGCCCAATAAAGCTTGCGCGTCATGCGCGGGACGTTATCAAAGGTCTTGTTCCGTGCCTACGTCGATGCGCCTCGAAAAACCCGCTGCCGTGGGCATTGGAAATTTCGACGGCGTGCACCTGGGGCACCAAAAAATGCTCCGCGAAGTGATGTCGAGCGCGCGCGCGCGTTCGCTCCGCACGATCGCGCTCACGTTCGATCCGCACCCGGCGACGGTGCTCGGACGCGCCGCGCCCGCGACGCTCACGACGCTCGCGCGCAAGATCGAATTGATCCGCCGCGTCGGCATCGACGACGTCTTCGTGAAGCCGTTCGACACGGAGCTCTCGACGTGGTCTCCGGAGCGCTTTGCGAGCGAGCTCCTGAAGGAGACGCTCGGCGCGCGCGTGGTGATCGTCGGTGGCAACTTCCGATTCGGGCACAAGGCGCAGGGGAACTTCGCGGCGCTCCGCGAGCTCGGTCAGCGACTCGGGTTCGACGTGCCGGAGCTCGAAGTGATCGGCGACGCGCGCGGCGCGTTCTCGAGCACCCGCGTGCGCGACGCGCTCGCGCGCGGGGACCTCGCCGACGCGAACGCCGTGCTCGGCCGTTGGCACGCGTTCTCGGGCGTCGTCGCGCGCGGCGCGCAGCGCGGTCGCACGATCGGATTTCCGACGGCGAACGTCGAAGAGGTCGTGGAGGTCGTCCCCGCGCGCGGCGTGTACGCCGTGGTCGTCGACGCGCTCGACGCGGCGGGCGAAGCGAGCGCGCTCGGGCGCGGCGTGATGAACGTCGGCGTGCGCCCGACGGTGGACTCGAGCGAGCGGTCATCCCAAGAAGTGCACCTCTTCGATTTCGATCGCGACGTGTACGGCGCGCGCGTCCGCGTGCATCTCGTCGAACGCCTGCGCGACGAGAAAAAATTCGGCTCGCTCGACGCGCTCCGCGCGCAAATCGCGATCGACGCGGAGGCCGCGCGGAAAATCACGGCGGCGATCGCGACGCCCATCGCGGGCGCGTTCGGGTAAGCTCGCGGGCCATGGAAACGAGAAGCGAGCTCGAGACGCTCGATCGCGAATCGCTCATCACGAAGGCGGAGGGCGCGGGCGTCGCGCGCGCGCGCGTGCTCACGCGCCCCGAGCTCGTCGACGAGATCATCCTGCGCCAGAATCGCGATCCGGAGACGACGCGCCGCATGCGTGGTCTGCTCGGGCGCGCGCGCGATCTCCTCGCGCGTCTCGTCGAGCGCGGTCTGAATCTTCCCGACGCCGCGGATCGTCTTCGCAGCGTCCCGCCGCCGCCGCCGAAACGCACGGGACCTGCCGTGCCGACGGTGACGCTCGCCGAAATCTACGCGACGCAAGGCCACACGAAGAAAGCGATCACGACGCTCGAAGAAGTTCTCGCGCACGAGCCGGATCATCTCGCCGCGAAAGGTCTGCTCACCAAGCTGCAGTCGTCGGCGCATCTCGCACCCGAGCACGACGAGCACGAAGACGAAGACGCGATCGACGATCGCGTCGGCTACGAGCAACAGGACGCGGGTCCTCCGCCCGAGCCCGCGCGCATGCTCGACGCCGATCCGCTTCCGCCGAAGTACGACGTCGACGAGTGCGTGGCGATCGCGGTCGACCCCGCGACGCTCTACGTTTATTGGGAGGTGCGCGACGACACGATGGCGACGCTCAAGTCGCGCGAAGCGGACGGTTCGCTCGTGCTGCGCGTGCTCGTGATCGTTCCGACGTGGGACGGTCCGCGCACGTTCACGCGCGACGTCCGCGTCGAGGCGCAGCTCGGCGATTGGTTCGTCCGCGAGCTCCCGAAGGACGCGATCGTGCGCGCGGCGATCGGGTGGCTCGCGCCGAGCGGCGCGTTCTTGTCCGCGGCGCACTCGTTCACCGCGCAGCCCGCGCCGCGCGATCGCGCGCCCGTGTTCGCGACGCGCCTCGCGCGCTGGACGCCGACCGGAACGCTCGCGATCGACGCGCAAACCGACGTCGAAGCGATCCGCGTGGCGCGCGCGCTCGCGCGCAGCGAAGCCCGTCGCGTCGCGGAAGAGGTTTCGCGCGCGGAGCGCTCCGGCGGCGACGCCGTCTGGACGGGGACGCGCGTGATGACGCTCGGCGGAAGCGAGCGGCTCGTGCGTTTTGTGGAGAGTGTGTCCTCGAGCTGACCGGGCGTTCACCTTTTTGTCACAGAGCTCGTTTACGAACGAGGCGGGAGGAAACCCATGGCCCGCATCCTCATCGTGGAAGACGAAGCCGACATTCGCGACGTGATCGCGTTCAACGTTCGGCAAGCCGGTCACCAGGTCATCGCCTGCGGCACGGGGCACGAAGCGATCGAAAAGCTCGCGGAGAATCCGTCGCTCGTCATCTTGGACATCATGCTGCCGGACACGTCGGGCATCGAGGTGTGCAAGTTCATCAAGCACGACGCGCGCAGCAAGCACGTGCCCGTGATCATGCTCACCGCGCGCGGCGAAGAGATCGATCGCGTCGTCGGATTCGAGGTCGGGGCGGACGACTACGTCGTCAAACCGTTCAGCATGCGCGAGCTGCTCTTGCGCGTGAAGTCCGTGCTCAAGCGCTCCGGCGCGACGGTGCAGACGCAACCCGTGACGATCGAGATCGGGGACCTGCGCATCGACACGTCGGCGCACCGCGTGTGGGTCGCGGGCTCGGAGGTCGAGCTCACCGCGCTCGAGTTCCGCCTGCTCGTCACGTTCTACGAGCGCCGCGAGCGCGTGCAATCGCGCGCGACGCTGCTCGACGACGTGTGGGGAGTCTCCCCCGAGCTCGTCACGCGCACGGTCGACACGCACGTGAAGCGCCTGCGCGAGAAGCTCACGACTTGCGGCGATTGCATCGAGACGGTGCGCGGCGTCGGCTACCGCTTCACGACGAACGCAGCGCGCCGCGAGCACGTCGCGTAGAATTCGATTCGTGACGCAGTTTCGGCTCGGCGTGCGCGCGAAGTTGTTCTTCGCGTCGATTGCAGTGATCCTCGCTGCGGTCGTCGTCGCGTACGCGTACCTATCGTCGACGCTCGACACGCTGCTCACCGATCGAATCCGCGACGATTTGTTCGTGCGCGTGGAGCTCGTCGCGCGGCAAGCAGAGCAATCGAGCATCCCGCTCGACGGAGACGTGACGGATTGGGACGCGTTCGCCGACGATCTCGGCGCGCGCGCGCACGCGCGCGTGACGTTCATCGCGGCGGATGGTCGCGTGCTCGGCGACTCCGAGGTGCCCACCGCGCAAGTCGCGCAGATGGAAAATCATCTGCAGCGTCCGGAGGTGCAAGACGCGCTCAAGACCGGGCGTGGATGGTCGGCGCGTTTGAGCGGCACGCTCCACGAGCGGTTGCTCTACGTCGCGGTGCGAATGAAGAGCGGAGGCGTCACGCGCGTCGCCCTTCCGCTCGTCGAGGTGGAGCACGCGGAAGGAGAGCTCAGGCGCGCGCTCACGATGGGCACGCTGCTCGCGATCGCGGTCGCGGTCGCGATGTCGCTGCTTACGGCGCAGTTCTCGGCGCGCGCCGTGGGTCACTTGACGAGCGTCGCGAACGCGATGGCGAAAGGCGATTTCGAAGCGCGCGCGCGCCTCGGCGGAACCGACGAGTTCGCCGAGCTCGGTCGCGCGCTCGATCAACTCTCGGACTCGCTGTCCGTCACGGTGCGGCAGCTTCGCGCCGAGCGCGATCGCGTCGGACGCATTTTGTCGGGCATGCAGGAGGGGGTGCTCTTGCTCGACGACGCCGGAAAAATCGCGCTCGTGAACCCCGCGCTTCGTCAGATGCTGCTCCTCGGCGCCGACTGCGTCGGAAAAACGCCGTTCGAGGTGATCGAGAACGAGGAACTAAAACGGCTCGTCGAGAGCGCGCAGTCGACCAATGCGACGCAAGCCGCGGAGCTCGAGCTCTTCGGGATCAAACCGCGGCGTCTCTTGGTGCGCGTCGTTCCGCTCGCGGGTGAGCCCGGCGGGCTCCTCGCGGTCTTCGTCGACGTCACCGACATTCGCCGTCTCGAGTCGATGCGAAAGGACTTCGTGGCGAACGCGTCGCACGAGCTGCGCACGCCCGTGACCGCGGTTCGCTCCGCCGCCGAGACGCTGCGCTTCGCGATGGAGAGCGATCCCGAGTCCGCGACGCACTTCCTCGACATCATCGAGCGCAACGCGGAGCGGCTGCAGCGGCTCGTGGAGGATCTCCTCGATTTGTCGCGCATCGAGTCACGCGAGTTCAAGCTCACGTTCGAAGACGAAAACCTTCACGACCTCGTGAAGCAAGTCGTCGCGCTCTTTCGCGAGCGCGCGGAGAAAAAACAAATTCGTCTCTCCGCCGACGTCCCCGACGACCTCCCGCTCGTGCGCGTCGACCGGCGCGCGCTCGAGCAAGTCCTCACGAACCTCGTCGACAACGCGCTGAAGTACTCGCCCGAGAAGACGTCCGTCGTCGTTCGCGCGCGCGAAGAGGAAGGTCGCAAGGGGCGCAAGCGCGTGCGCGTGTCCGTCGTCGACACGGGGCCCGGCATCGAGGAGCGCCACTTGCCGCGTCTCTTCGAGCGCTTCTACCGCGTCGACACGGGGCGCTCGCGCGAGCTCGGCGGCACCGGGCTCGGACTTTCGATCGTCAAGCACTTGTGCGACGCGCTCGGCGGGAGCATCAGCGTCGAGAGCACGGTGGGCAAGGGCAGCACGTTCAGCTTCGCGATCGATCAAGCGACGGGCGCCGCGGCGACCACCGAAACGACGCCCACGCCGCCGCCGTGATCGCGCAAAGCGCGACGGTCAAACCACGTCGAACGGGTAACCCCCGTCGACGTACGCGCGATCCGCGATCGACTTTCGCAGCTCGTCGTCGTTGTGCTCGAAGCCCGCGACGTTCGCGGCGAGACGCTTCTCGGCCATCGCGACGAACATGCCCGCGAGATCGACTTCGCGCCGCGCGCCTTCTTCGCCGCGCTTGTCGAGCGTGCGCGTCGTGCGCGAAAGAACGCACGCGATCGCGTAGAGATCGATCGCGACGTCCGCGATCCGACGCTGCGTGTACTGCATCTCGGCGATGTTCTTCCCGTGCTTGCGCAGCACCTTCTCGACGTTCCGCCCGAGCTCGGTCGCGTACTGCTCGAAGACGACGCCTTCGTAATTGAGCGTGGGATGCACGCGGGCGAGGCGCTCGCGGCCGAGCGCCGTGCGCGCCTTGCGGATCGCGAAGTCGCTGAGCAGACCGAAGCCTTTGATCGGCTCGCGCATCGCCTTCGCGACCTCGACGAGCGCCTCGCCGGGCCCGGCCATTCCGGAGAGCGCGATGAAGCAGCGCAGGATCTCGTTCGTGCCTTCGAAGATCAGATTGATGCGCGCGTCGCGAAGGTGTCGCTCGTACGGATACTCCTGCATGTAGCCGATGCCCGCTGCGATCTGCAGCGTCTCGTTGACGACGCGCCAGAGCGTCTCGGATCCGTGTACTTTGCAAATCGCGCTCTCGATCGAGTAGTCCTGGCCGCGATCGACCATCGCGGTCGTCGCGTAGACCATGCTCTCGAGCGCGTAGGTCTCGGCGAGCATGCGCGCGATCTTGTCTTTGACGAGCCCGAACTCGCCGATCATGCGACCGAACGCGCGGCGCTCTTGGACGCGCTCCGTCGACATTCTGATCAAGTGTTTGCAGAGCCCGACGCACCCGCTCGCCAAGCCGAGCCGTCCGCTGTTGAGCACCTCCATCGCGACCTTGAAGCCGCGGCCGGGCTCGCCGAGCACGTTTTCGGGCGGCACGATCACGTCGTCGAAGAAGACTTCGGTGGTCGAGCTCCCGCGAATTCCGAGCTTGTGCTCGCTCGGGCCGCTCTTGACGCCGAAGGAGCGCTCCACGAGGAACGCGGTGATCTTCGGCTTCACGCCTTCGTCGCGCGGCGACGTGCGCGCGAACACCGTGAACAAGTCGGCGAAGCCGCCGTTCGTGATCCAAATCTTCGAGCCGGAGAGCTTGTAGCTGCCGTTCTCGAGGAGCTCCGCGTGCGTGCGGATGGCCGCGGCGTCGCTCCCCGCGCTCGGTTCCGTGAGCGCGAAGGCCGCCATCATCTCGCCGCTCGCGAGTCGCGGGAGATATCTCTCTTTTTGCGCGGGTGTGCCGAAGAGGAGAAGGCCCTTGTAGCCGATCGATTGGTGCGCGCCGAGCGTCACGGCGAGCGATCCGTCGAGCCCGCCGACTTCTTCCATCACGCGCGCGTAGGCCGTCGTCGAAAAGCCCACGCCGCCGAGCGACTGCGGGACGAGCATGCCGCAGAGGCCGAGCTCTTTGATCCCTGCGAGGACGTTTTCGGGAATGACGTGCGTCGCGTCGATCGTTTTCGAGTCGACGTACTGCGCGAAGAATTTCTTCACGCTGGCGAGGACGAGGTGCAATTGATCCACCTCGGCGGAGGCCATCTCGGGATACGGAAAGACCAGACTGTCCGCGATGACGCCGAGGAAGAGCGACTTCATGAACGACTCGGCGGGACCTGCGTGCGAATTCATTTGCGCTGTCACGTCGAGATTGTTTGCCGACTCGCGGAGCTATTGCTAGGCCAAAAAGCGATGAGCACGGGTGGGTTCGCGAGCGCGTTGCGAGAAGCCGTCGAAAGGCGAGGCGTTCTCCTGCTCGGCGTGTGCAACGTGACCCCGGACTCGTTTTCGGACGGCGGCGAGCATTTGGAGTTTCGCGACGCGTGCGCGCGCGTGGACGCGCTCGTCGCGGAGGGCGCCGACATGATCGACGTCGGCGGCGAATCGACGCGCCCCGGTTCCGCGCCGGTCGCGCCGCGCGATCAGCTCGCGCGCGTGCTCGAGGTCGTGAGGTACGCCGCGCAGCGCGTGCCCGTCTCGATCGACACGACGAGCGCGGAGGTCGCTGACGCGTGCCTCGACGCGGGCGCGTGCGCAGTGAACGACGTGTCGTGCGCGCGCGCGCCGGAGCTCGCGAAGGTCGCCGCGAAGAGACACGCCGCCTACGTCTTGATGCACGCGCGCGGCACGCAAAGCGAGATGCCGGATTTTTCCGCGTACCCGGACGACGCGTACGGCGACGTCGTCATCGACGTGCTCGGCGAGTGGAGCGAAGCCGCGGGGCGCGTGCGCGACGCGGGCGTCACCGAGCTCGTGATGGATCCCGGGCTTGGCTTCGCGAAGAACGCGCGGCACAGCGCGGAGCTCTTGCGGAGGCTCGCGGAGATCGTGAGCGCTGCGGCCGCGCCGGTGCTCGTCGGCGCGAGCCGCAAGTCGTTCTTGAAATCGCTCGCGCAAGACGACGCCCATCCGAAAGAGCGCGTCGGCGCGTCGATCGCAGCGGCGCTCTTCGCGCGCGCGGCGGGCGCGAAGATTCTCCGCGTTCACGACGTCCGCGCGACCCGCCAGGCGCTCGACGCGTTCGCCGCGCTGCAGATCCCCGCGCCCACGGACACCGAGCGTTCGCTGCTCGCGGGCACCAAGGACGATCCCGGCGCCGACACCGACGAAACGGAGCGAGCCCGTGCCGATGTTTGAGGGGCTGCTCCACTTGTTCAAGCCGCGCCCGTGGGGCGACGTCGCGATCGACGTCGTCGACATCGTGCTCGTCGCGTACCTCGTCTACCGCGCGCTCCTCGTGCTCCGCGGAACGCGCGCGATGCAGATGGGCACGGGCCTCGTCATCATCTTCCTCGTTTACGTCGCGTCGAAGTACGCCGGGTTCGTCACGCTCTACAACCTGCTCTCGACGCTGCTGTCGTCGATCATCTTGATCGTCGTCGTCGTGTTCCAGAACGACATCCGTCGCGGGTTGATGCGCGTGGGCGCGGGGACGTTCTTCGGGCGGCTCTCCGGGCAACAAGAGACGCGCGTCGTCGACGAGGTGGTCGCGGCGGCGACGGAGCTCGCGCGTCACCGCATGGGCGCGCTGATTTGCTTCGAGCAAGACGCGAACCTCGACGAATTCGTCGTGGGCCAAGGCACGCTCATTGACTCCGCGGTGCAGCGCGACTTGCTCGTGTCGCTGTTCGTTCCGGAGGGCGTGAACAAGCTGCACGACGGCGCCGTCGTGATCCGCAACTTGCGCATCGCGAAGGCCGGCGTCTTCTTTCCGATGCCCGACGCGAAGGGCTCGCACGCGAACCTCGACAAATCGCTCGGCTCGCGCCACCGCGCGGCGCTCGGCATCACCGAGGAGACCGACGCGGTCGTCGTCGTCGTCTCCGAGGAGCGCGGCACGATCAGCTTCTGCTTCAACGGCAACATCATCTCGAACCTCGACGGCGCGTCGCTGCGTCAGGCGCTGCTCGGGTTGTTCGGTCAGGCGCGCGCGCCCAAAAAATCGAAGCGCGGGCAGAGCGGATCTCCGAGCTCGCAGCGCGTGAGCATCATGCCCGCGTCGACGGGCACCGGTTCGTATCGCGTGACGGTGCAGCCGCACCGCGACGAACCGATGCCGCCGCCGGAGCCGTCGATGCCGATCCTCGATCCGCAACCGCCGCGCCCGATGGCGCCCGCGAAGAAGCTCGAAGCGCCGCCGAAAGAAGAGCCCGAGTCCGAAGGCGAGGACGGGTAAATGCCGATCGCCGACTCCGTGCGCGCCGCGTTCACCGAGAACGTCAACCTGAAGCTCGTCAGCATCGGCTTCACGCTCGTCCTTTATTCGCTCGTACACGGCGCGCAGGACGCGCAGCGTTCCGTGCCCGCGGATCTCGTGCTGCTCCTTCCGCCCGACGACGCGAACCGCGTGCTCGTCAGCTCGATCCCGCCGCAAGTCCGCGTCACGCTGCGCGGCGCGCGCACCGTGCTCGACGAGCTCCACGCCGACGACGTCGGGAATCTCCAAGTCGACGTGCGCTCCGGTCAAGATCGCCACGTCTTCTTCGACAAATCGAGCGTGCACGTTCCGACCGGCGTCGTCGTCGACCAAATCGATCCGCCCGGCCTCGATCTTCAGTGGGACGACGTCGTCACGCGCGACGAGCCCGTGCAGCTCCCCGTCACGGGAACGCCCGCGAGCGGATTCATCGTGAAGGTCGGTCCCACCGCGGACCCGCCGAACGTGCGCGTGCGTGGGCCAAAGGGCGAAGTCGCCGTGCTCCAACACGCGCGCGCCGACGCGTTCGACGTGAGCGGGCTCAGCGAAGGCACGTACACGCGCGCGCTCGCCATCGATCGCCCGACGGGTCACCTCGCGTTCAACGTCCAATCGGTGACCGCGACGATCCAAATCGGCCGAGAGCTCGCCGAAAAGACGTTCACGAAAATTCCCGTGGTCGTCGTCGGTCAAGCGAAGGCGAAGACCACGCCCGTCGACGTCGACGTCCGCCTCTCGTGCCCACCGGACATCGTCCACGCGCTGCGCCCCGAGCAAATCATCCCGCGCGTCGAAGAGCAGTCCACCGCCACGAGCGGCAGCGAGTCGCATCCGGTCACGGTCACCGTCGACAAGTGCGAGGTGCACGTCACGCCGGACGTCGTCGTCGTGCGTTGGTAGCTTCATCGCGCGAGAAGGCTTGCTCGCGCGACGGGACCGACGGACCTACTTCTTCTCGTCCTTCTCGACGCGCCCGTCCTTGAGCGTGATCTTGCGCGGCATCGAGTCGGCGAGCGCCATGTTGTGCGTCACGATCACGAGCGTCGTGCCGCGCTGTTTGTTCACTTGGAAGAAGAGCTCGTGGATTTGTTTGCTCGTCGCCGAGTCGAGGTTGCCGGTCGGCTCGTCCGCGAGGATCAACTTCGGCTCGAGGACCAACGCGCGCGCGAGCGCGACGCGCTGTTGCTCGCCGCCCGAGAGCTCGCCGGGTCTGTGATTCTCGCGATCTTTGAGCCCGACTTCTTCGAGGAGGGCTCGCGCGCGCGCCTCGAGCGCGCTCCGCGACTTCCCATGAATCAACCCCGGCATCATCACGTTCTCGAGCGCGTTGAACTCGGGCAGAAGGTGATGGAACTGAAACACGAATCCGATGACGCGATTTCGCAGTGCGGCGAGACGCGCGCCCGGGAGGGTCGTGATTTCCTCGCCGTCGATGCGAATGGAGCCGCTCGTCGGTACGTCGAGCGTGCCCATGCAGTGAAGAAGCGTGGATTTTCCGGCGCCCGATTGCCCGACGACCGAGGCGATTTCGCCCGTCTCGATCTCGAGATCGATCCCGCGGAGCACTTCAAGCGTGCGGCCCATGTGAACGAACGACTTCCGAACGTCCTTGAGCAAGACGAGCGACGGCACGCGCGAACGTGTACCACCTTTGGGCGCGTGACTGCTATGCTGCTTCATTGAGGAGTCGTCCATGCGGACACTGTGCTTTCTTGCGGCGACGTGCGCGGTCGTGGTCATCGCGTGCTCGTCCGGAAACGGCGATCAAGGCGATGGCGGAAGCGTGTTCGACGCTGGTTCCGGCGGCGATGCGCAGAACCCGGGCAACGACGGTTCGATCGTCGACGCGACGAACCCGTTCGGCGACACCGGCACGTCCGACGACTCGAGCACTGGCGGCGACGGTGAAGCGGTCGACGCGACGTTCGAGTTCGACGGCTTCTCCAAAGGCGACGGCAACAATTGCTTCGACGACGACGGCGATGGTTGGACGACGTGCGACGGCGACTGCGACGATCACAACTCGCTCGTGAATCCGTGCGCGTTCGACACGAACGCGGCATCGGGCGATCCCGTCGGCACGGACGGAATCGACAACGACTGCGATGGGCAAGTCGACAACTTGCACATCTGCGACGGCTCGCTCACCGCCGGCCACGACACGACGCCCGGCGACTACGCGTCGGCGATGGACATCTGCAACAACCCGAAGTGCACCGTCGTGAAGGACGCCGCGTTCTACGGTCCGAACAACCAATACGCGCACCGCATCACCGCGCACATGGGGACCAATTTTTCGCCCCACAAAGGGAGCTTCATGGCGTTCCTCTCGTCGGGCACCGCCGACGACGACATCGACACGCCGTCGTACACGCCTGGCGACGGAACGAATCTGCAGAACACGTTCACGAACCCCGCGCCGCTCAAGGCGAACCAGAACATCAACCCGTGCAACAGCGGGCAAGACGAGCCGACGACGGTGAACGACTACAGCGAGATTCGCCTCACGCTCGTCGCGCCGATCAACGCGGGCTCGTTCACGTTCGATCTGAACTTCTTCAGCGAGGAGTACCCGGAGTACGTGTGCCACGGATTCAACGACACGTTCCTCGCGATGCTCACGTCGCAGCTCTACCCGACGCCGACGCAAATCGCGTTCGACAGCAACGGCCATCGCATCAACGTCAACAACAGCTTCTTCCAGGATTGCACGACGATCGTGAGCGGCGACAACCTCGGTTACACGCACACGTGCTCGGGCGCGTTGAGCTTGCTCACGAGCACCGGATACGAAATCAAATACGGGCAGACCGCGTACACGCTCGGCAACGACAACAAAGGTAGCGGCGCGACGGACTGGCTGAAGACGACCGCGCCGATCACGCCGGGCGAGACGTTCACGCTGAGCTTCATCGTGTTCGACGAAGGCGATGGTTTGATGGACTCGGCGATCAACCTCGACAACTTCCGCTGGAACTCGACCACCGTGTCGAGCCCAGTGACGGCGAGGTGAGGCGATGAAGACGATCCAAATCGCTTCGGGTGCGATCGTTGCGTGCGCGTTTGCGTGCGGCGCGATCGTGGCGTGCGGCGGCGACGACAACAAGGGACAGCCCGACGCGAGCTTCGACGCGGGCACCGTCGACGCGACCGTGGACGCGCAACAGCCGCAAGACTCGGGCATCTCGTTCCAAGACGTCACGCTCTCGCTCGACAGCGGGACCACTTCGCCGATTCCCACGACGTGCGCCGAGTCCATCTCGCGCGACAGCTACATCGGCTGCGACTACTGGCCGACGGTCACGCTGAACCCGGTCTACACGCAGTTCGATTACGCGGTGGCGGTGGCGAACCCGCAAGCGTCGCAAGCCGTGACGGTGACCGTGACGGGCGGCGCGCTCACGCAGACGCTCACGGTGCAGGTCCCCGCGGGATCCGTGCAGTCGATTCCGCTCCCGTGGGTGCCCGCGCTCAAAGGTCCGCAGTTCGACGTGAACACGGTCGTCGGCGATCCCGGGCCGTCTCGCATCGTGCCCGGCGGCGCGTACCACCTCACGACGGATTATCCCGTCAGCGTCTACCAGTTCAGCGCGCTCGAGTACGAGATCGACGCGGGCGCGCCGTGTCCGGGTTACGGCGACGCAGGCGCGGGACCCCACTGCTACTCGTATTCGAACGACGCGTCGTTGCTCCTTCCGACGAACGTCGCGACGGGCGACTACGGCGTCGTCGCGTGGCCCTCGTTCGGCTCGACTCCAGGGTTCATGGCGATCACCGCGACGCAGGACGCGACGAACGTCACCGTCTATCCCGCGGGTCAAACGCAAGGCGTTCCGGACGCGGGCCCGAGCGTGATGGTGCGCGGCGACAGCTACACCTACCAACTCAACGCGGGCGACGTGCTCGAGATGTTCTCCGCGCTCGGCGACGTCACGAAAGCGGTGTACGCATCGGACCTCTCCGGCTCGATCGTGCAAGCGGACAAACCGATCATGACGTGGGGTGGTCACGGCTGCACGTTCATCCCCGAGAACAAGAAGGCGTGCGATCACCTCGAGTCGTCGATGTTCCCCGTCGAGACGCTCGGCACGCAGTTCATCGCGTCACTTCCTCACACGCCTCACGGCGAGCACGTCTGGGTTCGCATCATGGGCCTCTACGACTCCACGCTCGTCGGGTTCGACCCGCCGATCATGGGCTACCAAGGCGCGCTGCTCAACGTCGGCGACGTGATGGATCTCTCGGACGTCGACCAGAGCTTCGCGATCGTCGCGAATGGGCGCATCAACGTCGTCGAGTATCTGCTCGGTGAGTACGCGAACTGGCCGGACGACGCGGGCACGCCGAATCCCGACGAAGGGGATCCGAGCGAGTGCCCCGCCGTGCCGCTCCAACAGTACCGCTCGACGTACACGTTCCTCGCGCCGACGACGTACACGGAGAACTGGATCGACGTGCTCACGCCGCAAGGCAACACGATCACCCTCGACGGGACGGACATTCCGCAGAATTCGTACACGCAGGTCGGCGGGCAGCCGTTCTACACGGCGCACGTTCAACTGAGCAACGCGCAGGCGAACCACGAGATCCACGGCATCTTCCCGTTCGGTCTGCTCGTGTACGGGTACGGCTCGCGCACGAGCTACATGTATCCGGGCGGTTTGGATCTGCACATCGTGTCCGTCCCGCCGCCGCCGCCCGTCAACTGAAGCGCGCGCTATTCGTATCGGAGGCCGTCGACCGGTCTGAGCTTGCTCGCCATGTACGCCGGGTAAATCGTCGCGAGCGTGCAGATGATCATCGCGCTCGCGGCGACCGCGAGAAAATCCCAGCCGCTCACGTGGACCGGCAAACGATCGATGTAATAGACCTCGGGCGGTAGCCGCAGTCCGAACGCGCCAAGCCCCGCGCACTGCGCGAGCCCGGTCGCCACGCCGAACGCCGTGCCGATCCCGCCGATCACGATGCCCTCGATCATGAACGTTCGCAGGATGTCGCCGTCGCTCGCCCCGAGCGCTTTGAGGATCGCGATCTCTTTTCCTTTCTCCGTCACCATCAAGAGAAGCGTGCAGATGATGGAGAAGCTCGCGACGATGATCGCGATGGACAAGATGATGAACGTCGCGAGGCGCTCGAGCTTGAGCGCGGAGAACAAATTCTTGTTCATGTCGCGCCAGTCGCGCACGCGGAGATCGTCGCGGTTCACGGCGGCGGCGACCGCGGGCGTGAAGTCGCTGACGCGCTCGGCGTCTTTGACCTTCACGTCGATCGCGGAGATTTTTCCCGCGGTCTCGAAGTAGTCCTGCGCTTCGCTCATCAACGTGTAGACGTGGCTCGCGTCGTACTCGTACATGCCGCTGTAGAAGATCGCGGCGACGCGGAATTTCCGCGTGCGCGGCATCACGCCCATCGGACCGAGATCGCCGAGCGGAGACACGAGCGTGACGTCGTCGCCCACGAACACGTGCAGCGTGTGCGAGAGCTCGCGTCCGATGATGATGCCCGGTCTCAGCGGTGGCGCGACGTCGATGGCCGCGCGCACCGCGGGATCGAGGTCGGTGTCCTCCATGAGGAGGTCCGTTCCTTTCTTGTATTCTTCGCCGTGCGCGCCGATGCCGATCACTTCGTCGGGCGGGAGGTGACGCAATCGATCGGGGTCCTCCAGGTATTTGAACTGGCCGACCTCGATGTTGTTTTTCAGATCGATGACGGCGCCGATCGAATCGGGATCGATTCCGCGCACGATGACGCCCGCGAGGTTCGACGCGCTCGACATCATGACCTCGCCGTTCACGACGGGCGTCGCGCCGACGACGCCGGGCACGGCGCGCACGCGCTCGAGCACGGGTCCGTAATCGGCGTACGGTTGTTGCGACACGGTGTCGACGACGATGTGCGCGTTGTTGCCGAGGATCTTGCGCTTCAAGTCCGTGCTGAATCCGCCCATGACGCTGATCACGCTCGAGAGCGCGCACGACGAAATCGCGACGCCGCAAATCGAGAGCACGCTGATCACGGTGAGAAACCCGCTCTTTTGCGATCGCACGTGCCGCGCGCCGACGAAGAGGGCGAAGCGGGCGCCTTCGAGGCGATCGAGGATCCACGGGAGGAGCGTCGCGAGCATGAGGATGGTCGCGACGACGCCGAAGATGATGGTCGCGACGCGCGCCGCGGCGTCCACCGGCGTCCACGCCGAGCCGCGCACCGGCGGCAACGCGTAGACCCAGTAGACGCAGCCGAAGAACATGAGCACCGCGACGCCCGTCGCGGTGCGGAGCGTGTTGCGCATGCTGCGCGAGCCGAACGCGGGATCGTACGCCGGAAGCTCGCTGCGCCCGGTGACGCGCACGTAGACGTAGCTCATCGCGACGCCGATCGCGGCGGTCGTCGCGCAGATCCCGACCCCTCCGAGCGCGAGGCCGACGAGCTGAACCGGAAGGATGCACAATGCAAGCACCCAGAGCGCGCCCTTGTAGCCGCGCGTCGCGCGCCAGCTCGCGCGGAGCGCCGCGCGCGCGCTCATGTCTTGATCGACGACGAACTGCGGCGCGAGCGAGAACCCGAGCAGCGGAACGCCCGCCGCGGGAATGAGCGCGATCCAAAAGAACGCGAAGCCCACCGCGAACAAACGCAGCGCAGCGCGCGGACGCAGCCAGCGGAGGCACTGCACGACGTCGAGGGGCTCGCCGCGCGCCGCCGCGACCCACGCGCGGACGAGGCCCGCCGTGACGAGCGAGACGACGATCGCGTTCGCGACGACGGCCGCGCTGGATCCGATCGCGATCGCTGCGCCGAGCTTCCACGTTTTGTGGAGGAGCGCGGCGCGCGCCCCGTAGTAAATCGCGACGTCGATCGCGGCGATCGCCGCGAAGCACGCGAAGAACGGGACGAACAGCGCGAGCGCGTTCTTGCGCAGCGAGACGAGGCCGTGACCGATCGCTTCGCCGACGGACCACGGCTGCGGCACGTGCACGCTGCTCGCCGCGTCGGTCACTCGGGCCTCAAGAGCGGGAAGAGGATCACGTCGCGGATCGACTGCGCGTTGGTGAGCGACATCACGATGCGATCGATGCCCATGCCGAAGCCCGCGGCGGGCGGCATTCCGTACTCGAGCGCGCGGATGTAGTCGGCGTCGAAGTCCATCGTCTCTTCGTCGCCGGCCGCTTTCTTCCGCACCTGCTCCTCGAATCGCGCGCGCTGATCGTCCGGATCGTTGAGCTCGCTGAACGCGTTGCACACCTCGCGCCCGTGCACGAAGAGCTCGAAACGATCGACCAACTCGGGGTGCGAATCATTCCTGCGCGCGAGCGGCGAGATCTCGAAGGGGTAGTCTTTGACGAAGACGGGGACCGATTTCGCGCCGTCTTTCGAGCGGTAATCGTCCGCGAGGAACGGCTCGGCGAAATATTCGTAGCAGCAGAAGAGGCGCTCGCCGTCGTTCTCGCACTTCTCGAAGCCTTTGCGAAAATTGCCCCAGTCGATCTTCTTCGATCGCGCGCTCGTCTTCGACCAGTCTTTCATTTTGTCGACGAAGCCGTTCTTCAAGAGCGAGACGACATCGTCCGTTTGGAAATCCGCGATGCCCGTCTCGCGCGCGGCGCGCGCGACGGCGTCTTTCATCGCGACGCGCGCGAACGGCTCGTCGAACGTGCACGGTCGCGTCGCTTTCCACTTCGCGTGCGCCTCGGGGAGCGCTTTTTGGATCGCGTCGTCGACGCCGCGGAGCATCACCTCGGTGAAGTCCATGAGCACGTCGTACGTCGCGTACGCCCAGTAGTACTCGAGGATCGTGAACTCCGGGTTGTGGCGCGTCGAGATGCCCTCGTTGCGGTACGCGCGTCCGATTTCGTAGACGCGCTCCATCCCGCCGACGAGGAGGCGCTTCAAATAGAGCTCCGGCGCGATTCGCAAGAAGAGCGCGAGATCGAGCGCGTTGTGGTGCGTCGAGAACGGCTTCGCGATCGCGCCGCCGACGAGCGTCGCCATGGTCGGCGTTTCGACCTCGAGAAAATCCTGGTCGTCGAGGATGCGCCTTATCGCGCGCACTGCGATCGATCGCGCGCGGAAGACGTCGGTCACGTCGGGGTTCGCGATGAGATCGACGTAGCGCTGGCGATAGCGGACCTCGACGTCCGTGATGCCGTGCCACTTCTCGGGGAGAGGGCGGAGCGATTTGGTGAGCACGCGGAACACGCTCGGCACGATGGAGAGCTCGCCGCGCTTGCTCGCGGTGACCGCGCCTTTCGTCTCGAGGATGTCGCCGACGTCGATCTCGTCGAGCCGCGCGTACGCGTCGCCGAGCTTCGATTGATCGAGCAGGAGTTGGATCTCGCCGGTGCGATCGCGCAGTCGCACGAAGGTGAGCGCGCCGCTCGACCGCAGCGCGATCACGCGGCCGCACACGTGCGCTTCGATCGCGAGCGCGTCCGTCTTCGCGGCGTCGTATTTTCCGTCCGCGGCGCGCGCGCCGTTCGCTTTGCCGCGCACGTCGCGGATGTCGTCGATCGCGCCGAGCTTCGCGAAGTCGTTGGCGAACGGATTTTCGCCGCGCGCGCGGATGCGCTCGAGCTTCGCGCGCCGCGCTTCGAGGAGCGCGGCTTCGGCGGTGCCGATTTCGGACATGACGACGAACGGTGTAGTCGGCGTGACGTGGGTCGTAAAGCAAGCGATACTCGGATCGTGCGGAACCGCGGGAATTGCCCGTCCGGTGCGAGCTGCGCGCGGTGACGGTCGCGCTCGGCGTCCACGTTCGTCCGCTCGACGTCGACCGGACCTTCGCGATGCAACGGTTCGGTATGTACGACCCCACCGCGCGCCTCGCGCGCGGCGCGATTCGCAAGGCGTTCGCGACGCCGCGCGGCGCGTGCGTCGTGTCCATCGCGCAGAAGCGAGACGCGATCGAAATCGAAGCGAGCGGCGGAGACGAAGAAGAGGTCGCCGCCGATCTCGCGAGCGCGGTCGTCGAGGACGACGGTTACGACGCGTTCGCGCCGACGCATCCGCTGCTCGCGAAGCTCCATCGCACGCTCTCTGGGCTTCGCATCGTGCGCGTGCCGTGGCGCTTCGACGTCGCCGCGTGCACCATCCTCCAGCAGCGCGTCACGGTGCGCGAAGCGTTTCAAGAGTGGCGTCGCATCGCCGCGCGCTACGGCGAGACCGTCGGGGACCTGCGCGTGTTTCCGAGCGCGCTCGCGATCGCGAAGATGGACACGTGGCGACTCGAAGAGCTCGGCGTCGATCCGAAACGCGCGCGCGCGCTCCACGCGCTCGCGCGCGACGTGCACCGCCGCGACCTCTTCGCGCGCCACGACGCGACGAACGCCGCGCGCGAACGCGTTCGCAAGACGATGATGAGCGTGCGCGGGATCGGACCGTGGACGACGGAGGTGACGCTCGGATTCGCGTTCGGCGATCCGGACGCGGTGCCGCTCGCAGACCTGCATCTTCCGCACCTCGTCACATGGGCGCTCGCGCGCGAACGCCGCGGGAGCGACGCGCGGATGGTCGAGCTCCTCGAGCCTTTTCGCGGTCATCGCTTTCGCGCGATTCGCTTGCTCCTCAGCGCCGGAATTTCCGTTCCGCGCTGACACGCCGTGTACGATCGACGATCGTGCGTTGGGCTCTGTTCGTCGCGATGGCGCTCTGCGACGATCTCGCCGGGCTCGTCGCGCCGTACACGCGTCGAAGCGCGGCGCGCGTTGTGCTCGCCGTCGCGCTCACGTTCGTCGCGATGGCCGCGCCGCGCGTCCTCGGTCGCGCCGACCCCATCTTCGTCACGGTGTCGGCGTTCGCGCTCGTCGCGAGCGCATTTCGCGTGTACGCGATCTTGATCCGTCCCGACTCGACGCCGCGTGCGCGCCTCGCGTCGACCTCGCTCCTCCTCTTCGACGCGCGCCGCATCCCGAACCTTCCGCGCGTGCCGCGCGCGCTGCGCGTCGATTGGCTCGTCACCGGGCTCTTCGAGCTCGCGGTCGCCGTCTTCCTCTTCGTGTGTTGCGATTGGCTGCCTCCCGCGGCGCTCTACTCGCGCGCGTCGATGCTCCGCACGTTCGTCGCGGGAGCGTCCGCGTATTTCGTCGTCGAAGGCACCGCGCGCGTCGTCGAGATGCTCGGCGTGCTCTTCGGCTACGACATCGGCACGCTGCACGACGCGCCGATTCGCGCGCGCACCGTGGGCGAGTTTTGGGGACGGCGGTGGAACCGCGCGGTTCACGGCATGTTGCACGACGTCGCGTTTCGTCCGGTCGCGAAGCGCTTCGGCGCGACCGCGGGCGTGATGTCCGCGTTCGTCGCGAGCGCGGTGCTGCACTTCGTCCCCGTGATCGTCGCGTACGACGCGCGCTGGGCGATCGCGATGGGCGCGTTCTTCGTCGCGCACGGCGCGCTCGTCGTCGCCGAGACGAAGCTCCACGTCGCCCGCTGGCCGCGCGCGCTCGGCCACGCATGGACGCTCGGCTGGTTCGCGATCACCCTCCCGCTGTTCGTCGAGCCGCTCCTCCGATCGCTCGGCCGCTAATACCCCTCGGACTTCGAGATGATCTCGTTCATGACTTCGCGCGTGCCGCCGCCGATCGGGTAAAGGCGTGCGTCGCGGTAGAGACGCTCGACGACGTACTCGCGCATGTAACCGTAGCCGCCGTGGAGCTGCACGGCTTGATCGACGACGAACGAGCACGTGTCCGTCGCGGTGTTCTTCGCCATCGCGGCGAGATTCGGCGACGCGTCTCCGCGCACGTAACGCGTCGCGACGTCGCCCGTGAGCGCGCGCGCCGCGGCGATGCGCGTCGCCATGTCCGCGAGCTTGTGGCGCGTGACTTGGAAGCCCGTCAGCGATTTCCCGAACGCCTTGCGTTCACGCGCGTACGCGACCGACTCGCGGTACGCGAGCTCCGCGATCGCCACGCACTGACCCGCGAGGAACAATCGCTCCGTCACGAAGTTCGCGACGATGATCGAGAACCCCGAGTTCTCCTCGCCGATCAAATTTTTCGCGGGGACGCGGCACGACTCGAAGACGAGCTCCGCGGTGTCGCTCGCCCACCATCCCATCTTTTTCAGCTTCTTGGACGCGGAGAAACCGGGCGTGCCCCGCTCGACGACGATCATCGAGATGCCGCCGTGCTGGGGAGGCCCCGTGCGCACCGCGACGGTGACGAAGTCCGCGCGCACGCCGGACGTGATGAACGTCTTTCGTCCGTCGATCACGTAGTGATCGCCGTCGCGGGACGCGCGCGTCGTGATGGACGCGACGTCGGACCCTCCGCCCGGCTCGGTGATCGCGAGCGCGGAGATTTTTTCGCCCGACACGACCGGCTTCACGAGTCGCTCGATTTGCTCCGCGGTTCCGAATCGAATGATCGGCGGAAGACCGATGCCGTGGCTCCCGAGCGAGGCGACCGTCCCGACCGATTTTCCGGCGAGCACGAGCTCTTCGCTCGCGACGAGCACGTGCGTCACGTCGCCGCCGCCGCCGCCCGCGTTCTCCGGGTACCCGAGCCCGAGCAATCCCGCGTTCGCGAGCTCGACGTAGAGCGCGCGCGGGAATTCTTCGGCCTCTTCCCACGCGAGCGCGTTCGGCGCGATGTGACGCTCGGCGAATTTTCTCGCCTGCGATCGCAGCGTGGCGTGCTCGTCGGTCTCGAAAAGATACGTCGGCATGCGTCGAATCTACAGGCTATCTTCGCGATGAATGCACGTTCTTCGATCTCGGCGCGTCGTCGCGCGCGGCACGATCGCACCGCGCGCGATTTGGGTCGAGGGTGAGCGCGTCGCGCGCGTCACGGAGTTTTCGGACGTGCCGCAAGGCGCGCCTCTCGAAGATTTCGGTGACGACGCGATCATGCCGGGCATCGTCGATTCACACGTGCACGTGAACGAGCCGGGGCGTACCGCGTGGGAAGGGTTCACGACGGCGACGCGCGCGGCCGCCGCCGGCGGCGTGACGACGATCGTCGACATGCCGCTCAACAGCATTCCCGCCACGACGAGCGTGAGCGCGCTCGAAACGAAGGCCTCGGCGCTCGAGGGGAAATGCGCGATCGACGTCGGCCTTTGGGGCGGCGCGGTCCCCGGCAACGCGCGTGAGCTCGGCGCGCTCCTCGGCGCCGGCGCGCTCGGCTTCAAATGTTTCCTCGTCGACTCCGGCGTGCCCGAGTTCGGGTGGCTTCGCGAGGACGATCTCGCGCTCGCGATGAACGCGCTCGAGGATCACGACGCGCCGCTCCTCGTTCACGCGGAGCTGCCAGGGCCGTTGGAACGCGCGCGGCGCGCGCACGCGGACGACGCGTCCGACCCGCGCGCGTACCTGACGTATTTGCGATCGCGTCCCCCCGAAGCGGAGATCGAAGCCATCACGCTCCTCCTTCGCGAGTGCGCGCGCACGAAGACGCGCACGCACGTCGTGCATCTCTCCGCGTCCGGCGCGCTGGACGCGATCGCGCGCGCGAAGCACGACGCCCTCCCGTTCAGCGCGGAGACCACGCCGCACTACTTGAAGCTCGAAGCCGAAGCGATCCCCGACGGCGCGACCGCGTTCAAGTGCGCGCCGCCGATCCGCGATCACGAAAATCGCGAGCGGCTGTGGAAGGGGCTGCGCGACGGCGCGATCGATCTCGTCGTCACCGATCACTCGCCGTGCACGCCGGAGCTGAAGAAGATGGACGTGGGCGATTTCGGCGCGGCGTGGGGCGGCATCGCGTCGCTGCAATTCGGATTGCCGGTCGTGTGGACGGAGGCACGCGCGCGCGGCGCGTCGATCGCGGACGTCGCGCGCTGGATGTGCGAAGCGCCCGCGAAGCTCGCGGGCCTCGCGAGGAAGGGCGCGATCGAAGAAGGGCGCGACGCGGATTTCACCGTGTGGCGTCCGGAGGCTGATTTTACGGTGACGAATGATTGTATTCTGCACAGGAACAAAGTGACGCCGTACGAAGGTCAGACGCTCTTCGGTGTCGTGCGCGCGACCTACCTGCGCGGCGCGCGCGTCGATCCGCGCGACGAACGCACGGCGCGCGGCAGGTGGCTTCGGCGAGGCGCGTCGTGAGCGAGGATCTCCCGAACCTCGCGTCGGAGCGGCTCGGCGCGGTCGCGCTTTGGGCGAGCGACGATTTCTTCGCCGCGAAAGAAAACCTCCTCCGCGATCACGAACCCGAGTGGCGCGAGCACGAGTACACCGATCGCGGAAAATGGATGGATGGGTGGGAGTCGCGCCGCAAGCGCGCGCTTGGTTCCGACGTGCACGACGCGGTCATCGTGCGCCTCGCGATGCCCGGCGTGATCCGTTCGGTCGTCGTCGACACGGCGTTCTTTCGCGGAAACTTTCCCGAGCAATGCGCGATCGACGGGAGCGATCAGCGCGAGGGGACGCATCCGGACGATCTCGAATGGACGGAGATCGTGTCGCGCAGCGCGCTCCGCGGAAACGAGAAGAACGTATTCGACGCGACGACGACGACCGCGCTCACGCACGTACGCCTTCGAATTTTTCCCGATGGAGGCGTCGCGCGCCTTCGCGTGCGCGGCGCGCCGACGCCCGATTGGACGCGCATCGGCGGCGCGCGCGCAACGTTCGATCTCGCGGCGCTCGAAAATGGCGGTGAAGTGCTCGCGTGCAGCGACATGTTCTTCGGTCCGAAGCACAACCTGATTCAACCGGGTCGCGCGCGGAACATGAGCGACGGTTGGGAGACGAAGCGCCGCCGCGGCGTGACGAACGAGACGCACGATTGGGTTCTCGTGAAGCTCGCGGGTCGCGGCACGATCGATCGCATCGAGATCGACACAGCGTTCTTCCTCGGAAATTTTCCGGACACGGCGCTCGTCGAGGGCATCGACGCGCCGAGCGGCGACGCGTCGAGCGCGCCTTCGCGCGTCATCCTCTCGCGCACGAAGCTCCTCGGACACACGCGGCATCTCTTCGCGAACGAGCTCGAGGCGCGCGGACCATTCACCCATTTGCGTCTCAAGGTGTTTCCCGATGGCGGCGTGAGCCGGTTGCGCGCGTTCGGCGCGCTCACCGAACAAGCGCGCTCCGACGCCGCGGCGCGTTTCTTCGCGTCGTCGTCGCCTCGCGCGCTCGATGCGCACCTTCGCGCGTGCTGCGCGTCGAAAAAGTTCGCCGGTGCGATCGCGCGCGAGCGTCCGTTCGCGAGCGGCGCGGAGCTCACCGCGCGCGTCCGCGAGGTCGTCGCGTCGCTGGACGAAGCGAGCTTGATGGAAGCGTTCGCGGCGCACCCGCGCATCGGCGCGCGCGGCGACGAGAAGTTCAGCGCCGAGGAGCAGTCGCGCGCGCGACGAGGATCGCGCGAGACGCTCGACGCGCTCGCGCAAGCCAACCGCGATTACGAAGCGAAGCACGGCTTCGTGTTCTTGATTTGCGCGACGGGAAAATCCGCGGACGAAATCTTGGAGGTCGCGAAGAAACGTGTGCAAAATACACGTGAAATCGAGCTGAAAACAGCCGCAAAGGAGCTCGCGGAGATCGCCGCGCTGCGCGTCGTCAAAACGATCGGAGGGTGACCATGGGAATCAGCACGCACGTCCTCGACACCGCGAAGGGTCAGCCCGCGCGCGGCGTCCGCGTGAAGCTCGAGCGAATCGTCGGCACCGATTGGGAGCTCGTCGGCGAAGGCGAGACGGATCTCGATGGGCGGCTCAAGACGCTCGTGCCCGAAGACTTCGCGCTCACGCCCAACACCTACCGCCTCACGTTCGACACGCACGCCTACGCGCGCAAGAACATGTTCGAGTGCTTCTTCCCCGAGGTCGCGATCGCGTTCGACGTGCGCGACAGCTCGCAGCACTACCACGTACCGCTGCTCCTCAGCCCGTTCGGTTACGCGACGTATCGAGGCAGCTGATGCGAGCGCGGATTCAACGCGCGGCGCCCGCGATCGCGCTCGTCGCGTCGACGCTCGCGCTCCTCGCGACGAGCCCCGCGCGCTGGAGCGTCACTGCGAGCGCGACCGGACCCACCGCGGCGTCGCCTGGAAGAGCGCTCGTCGTCGAGGTGACCGCGACGCACGAGCCGCGCATCGAGATCAACGACGCGACCGTTTCGTATCCGCACGAGGTTCCGTGCGCGGCGCCGTTCGTCGCGGGCGCGCCGCGCGAGTGTTTGCTTCCGCCGGGCGCGTCGTTCGCGCGCGTCACGATGGAAGGTCGATGCGCGACCGGATGCAACGCGCCGCCGTGCGCGCCGCCGCCCGGCGCGTCGGTCAGCGCGAAGACGCACGAGACCGACGTCGCGCTCGACACCGCGTCGTCGATGGTTTCGTTGCCACTTCCGTCCCACGCGAAAGGCATGAGCGGAACGTGGGTGAGCGTCGGCACGACGGGCGATGATTTCGCCGAGGTCGCGCTCGTCGTTCGCGCGCATGGAAGCCCGACCACGATTGCGAAGCTCGACGCGCACGCGTGCATGCCGACGTGCACGTTCACGATCGACGACGCGCTCGTCGCCGGAAAAGGCACGACGTTCGACGTCGAAGCCCAAGCGACGGGTTACGAAGCGTGCGCCGCCGCGCCGTGCGCGCCGCCCCGTACGCTGGTGATCACGCGCGTCGAGGTCTCGAAGTGATTCGCCGCGCGCGCGTTCTCTTGCATCCGCTCGTGCTCGCCGCGCTCGCGGTGCTCGTCGTGAACGATCACGTGCTCAAACATGATTTCCCCGGGCTCGTCACCGGCAAGCTCTCCGATTTTGCCGGGATGGTCATCGCGCCGCTCGTGCTCTTCGCGATGGTGCCCGAGCGCGTCGCGCCTTTGCGCGTGCGCGTGTGGGCGTGTGTCGCGATCGTCGCGGTCGCGTTCGCGCTCGCGAAGACGTGGGAGCCCGCGACGCACGCTTACGAGGACGTGCTCGCGTGGACGCGCGCGCCGCTGCGCCTCGTGCTCTCGATCGTTCTCCACCGTCCCACGTGGAACGAACGCATCATCCTCGTGCGCGATCCGACCGATCTCGCGGCGCTTCCGTTCGGCGCGATCGCGGGCTGGATTGGGCGCGGCGTGAGCACGAGCCGCACGATCACCGCGACGAGCACGACGACGAGCACGAACAAGAACGCCGTGAGCACGCGACGCGGCGCGGGCGGTCTCGACTCCGGCGCGCGCTCCTGAACGTCCTCCACGTCCGGATGCTCCGGATCGCTCGCGAGCTTCGCGACGACCGTGCGGCGCGACGTGGCGTGGTCCGTCGTGGGCGCGAGGTCGGGCTCCGGCGTCGCCGCTTCGCGATACCCTTCATGACCACGCGGCGGCGGAAACCCCGGCTCGTCGCTCATCGCTTCTTGCGGTTTTCGAGCACCTTCACGAAGCTCTTCGATCGAAGCTCCTCGAGCGTCAGACCCGTCTGGAGCGCTTCGTCTTCGGTGAGCGCGCCACACGAGAGGCCGCGCAGGAAAAAATTCAAGAGCCCTTGACCGGTCGCCGCGTCGTCGAACACGTCGCCGACGAGCGTCGCTTGCGCCGCCTTCTCGACGAAGTTCTTCAGTCGCTCCGTCGCGGCCGCGCGCCCTTCGAGGAAGAACGCGAACACCGTCGCGTAGCGCGTCGGGAGCTGCGCCGGGTGCAGATCCCAGCCTTGGTAGAAGCCGGTCTCGAGCGAGTGTCGAACGTGCTCGGCGTGGAGCCTCCACGCGGCGTGCACCGACGCGTGCGAGCCGCCGGGACCCGCGACGGGCATCACGTTCGTCGCGCCATCCGAGAGCATCACGCCGGTGCCCGCGAACGCGACCTGCATCATGTTCTTCGCGAAGTCGCACGCGGGGTGGAGCATGTGCTGGTGCGCCGCGGTGATGCCGAGGCTCGCCGTGTAGTCGTACGTTCCGAAGTGCGCGCCGACGAGCCGACCGTCGCACGCGTCGTGAATCAAGGGGAGCGCGGCGCGCCCGTCGGGCATGAAAATCGTCTGCGGCTGCTCCACCATGATCTCGATCGGAATGCGCCGATGGAGCTTCACGTCGCTCTCGACGCGCGCGAGCACCTCCGCGAACGCGCGCACTTGATCGACGTGTTGAATCTTCGGAAACGTCACGACGAAATTCCGCGGCAGCTCCCCGTTCAATTCGCGCGCGAGCGTCGTGACGAACAGATCGAGCGTGCGCGCGGAGCGCACGTGGAGCTCGCGCGAAAAGCTCTTGATGCGAATGCCGATGAACGGCGGGAGCGTGTTCTCGCGCGCGCCGCGCGCCACCTCCTGCGCGGCGAGCTCGACGTGCCGATTCTCCTCGCTGTCGGGTCGCGTGCCGTAACCGTCTTCGAAGTCGATGCGAAAATCTTCGACGGGCTCACGCTCGAGCTTGGCGAGGACGCGCGCGTACACCGTGTCGGCGAGATCTTCGCGAAGACCGATCGCGCTCGCGAAGGTCTTGGAATCCGGCGCGTGATCGGCCAGACTTTTTCGCGCGAGCTCGCCGAGCTTGTGTGCGGTGTCGTGCCGAAAGAGATGACCGCCGCCGTACACGGTGTGCACGGGCTGACGACGCGCCTCGTGCGCAGGATAACGCTCCGCGATTTGCCGAAGCGCGGAATCGAGAAGACGAATCTCCATGAAGGGGTGTTATCGTTAACGTGGGCCAATGGCATCTCCATCGTTGCCGCACGTGGGGGAGGTGCTCGCAGACAAATACCGAATCGAAGGGCAGCTCGGCGAGGGCGGCATGGCGGTCGTCTTCGCAGCGCACCACGTGCTGCTCGACAAACCGATCGCGGTGAAGATTCTTTCCCCCGATCTCCCGCGATTGCCGATCGTCGTGGACCGCTTCTTGACCGAGGCGCGCGCCGCCGCGCGCGTCGAGAGCGCGAACGTCGCGCGCGTGGTCGACGTCGGGACGCTTCCGGGAAGCGGCTTGCCGTACATGGTGATGGAGCGCCTCGACGGGTGCGATCTCGAGGAGCTCTTGCGCCTCGAGAAGCGGCTCTCGATCGGCGACACCGTCGACTACATGCTCCAAGCGCTCCAAGGTCTCGCGCACGCGCACGTCCTCGGCATCGTGCACCGCGATCTGAAGCCCGCGAACATCTTCCTCGCGCACCAACAGGACGGGACGTCGATCATCAAGATCCTCGACTTCGGGATCGCGAAGCTCGACGACGCGAAGCGCATCACCGAGCACGGGCAGGCGGTGGGATCGCCGACGTACATGTCGCCCGAGCACATTCGCGCGTCGGAGCACGTCGACCATCGCACCGACATTTGGTCGATGGGCGTCGTCATGTACCAGCTCCTCACGGGACGCCCGCCGGTCGAGGCGGACGGAGTCGGCGAGACGATCGCTGCGGTGCTCAACAGGAAGCCGCCGCCGCCGAGCGCGCTCCGCCCCGAAATCCCGCCGGAGCTCGACGCCGCGATCATGCGATGCCTCGAGCACGAGCCCGCCGACCGCTGGCCCGACGTCTCCCACCTCGCGCGCGCGATCGCGCCGTTCGGAACCGGCGCGTGCTCGGCGCTCGTCGACACGATCGAGCAGACGCTGCGCCAAGAGCTTCGCCGCTACTCGGGGCAAGCGATCGTGATCAAGCCCGCGGTCGCGACCAACGGCGCGCGCGTGATCACGCCGTCCGCGCTTCGCCCGCTCGACGAGCGGCACACGAGCGTGTCACCGACGAGCGTCACGCAGGAGGCCGCGGTTCCGTACGACGGCGTCGTCGATCTTCCGCCGCCGCAGTTCGTCGAGAAGCGAAGTCGTCGGTGGGTCGTCCTCGCGACGCTCGTCGGCGCGGGCGCGGCGGTTGGCGTGCTCGTCAACCAGCACGTCATCGCATTGCCCGCGGCGCTCACGGGGACGTCGAGCGCGGCGGACTCGGCGAGCGTGTCGGCGGCGTCCTTCGCGTCGGCGAGCGCTGCGCCGCAAGCGTCGACGTCGGCGTCTTCGCGCAAGTCGAGCAGCGCGCCGTCGACGCACGCGTCGAGCAAAAAGCACTGAGGCGATTCATTTCGGTCGCGCGCGATCGCCGGCAGATCCCGTCGCGTTCGTCCGCCAGCGGAAGCGATCGATGACGTCGCCGTCGAGCGCGCGCGAGACCCACTCGCCGACGCGCGGCGCGAACTTGAATCCGTGCCCCGATCCGCCCGTCGCGACGACGAGGTTCGCGATCTCCGGGTGCGGCGCGACGAAGAAATCGCCGTCCGCAGTGTCGCAATAGACGCACGCGCGCGCCGCGAGGACCTCCGCGTCCGCGAGCATCGGAATCGACTCGCGAAGAAAATCTCGGACGCGCGACGCTTCATCGGCGCGCAGCGTGCGATTGTCGTCGCGCGAGGCGAGCGGACGTCCCGCGCCGTGGTTCGCGATCTTCACGAAGCCGTCGCGGTGAGCGGGAAATCCGTACCATCCAGTGCGCGCGATGTCCGCGCCGAACACGGGGAGCTGCGCGGCGCTCGCGGCGACGTGAAACACGGGCTGCGCGACCGTGTGAAAGCACGACGCGATCTCCGGCAAGAGCTCGCCGATCCAACCGCCGCACGCGAGGACGAACGCATCGGCTTCGATCGCGTCGCCGCCGTCGAGCACGACGGACGCCGCGCGCCCGCCGCGCGTCTCGATGCGCGCCGCGCGCGCGTTCTCGCGCACGACGACTCCGCGATCGCGCGCCGCGGACGCGACGAGCTCCACCACGCGCGCGCTCTCCGCCCATCCGCCGATCGGGTTGAAGTAACCGTCGACGAATCCTCGGAGCGACGACTGCGCTTCGATCGCGCGCGCGTCGACCCGCGTGAGCGCGTGACCGCGCGCGGTCAGCGTGACGAAGCTGTCGTGCTCGAAGGTTCCTTCGCGCATCGCTTCGCGCGACACGAACATCGCGCCGGTCTCGTGAAAGACGACTTCGCCGAACGCGTCGTTCCACGCGCGCCACGATTCGATCGCGCGCTCCATCTCCGCGACGTAGAGCGCGTCGGCGCCGTAATCGAGTCGCACGGCTTTGCTCACGTCGGTCGATTCGGCGAGCGCGTTCGGAATCGCGCCGGCCTCGACGAGCACGACGCGCGCGCCGCGCTTCGAGAGCTCGAGCGCCGCGCACGCGCCGAACGCACCGCCGCCGACGACCACCGCGCGCATCGACGCGATCTTACGCTACGCCAGCGTTCCGATCGCGATCACGTCGCGCGCGCCTTGACTACGCCTCGTCCGATTGCTCGACCGCGCCGCCCTTCTTGAGCGCGCCGCCGGCCGCCGCGAGCAGGTACGCCTCGATGAACCCGTCGAGATCGCCATCGAGCACAGCGTCGACGTTCGATTGCTCGAACCCGCTTCGCGCGTCCTTCACGAGCCGGTACGGCGCGAGCACGTAGTTGCGGATCTGCGACCCGAAGTTGATCGCGCTCTTCGATGCTTGGTACGCGGCGTTCGCCTGCTCGCGCTTCTCGAGCTCCATCTCGTAGAGCTTCGCCTTGAGCATCTTCATCGCCATCGCGCGGTTTTGGTGCTGGCTGCGCTCGGCGCGGCACACGATGTTGAGGCCGGTCGGGATGTGCTTCAATCGCACTGCCGTCTCGACCTTGTTCACGTTCTGCCCGCCCTTGCCGCCCGCGCGCATCGTCGTGATCTCGATGTCCTTCTCGTTGACGACGATGTCGATGTCGTCGTCGGTGTCCGGCGTCACTTCGACCGCCGCGAACGCCGTCTGCCGCGTGTGATCCGCGTTGAACGGGCTCATGCGAACGAGCCGGTGCACGCCCATCTCGCTCCGCAAATATCCGTACGCGTGATCGCCCTCGACGGTGAACGACACGGCGTCGAGCCCCGCTTCGTCACCCTCCTGGTAGTCGACGATCTCCGTCTTGTAGCCGCGCTTCTCGCAGTAGCGCAGGTACATGCGGAGCAGCATCGACGCCCAGTCCTTCGCGTCGGTCCCGCCGGCGCCCGGGTGAATGCTCACGATCGCGTTGGCGTGATCGGCAGGTCCCGACAGCATTCGACCGAGCTCCATCCCGCGCGTTCGCCGCTCGAGATCCGGAACGAGCGCCTCGGCTTCCGCGATGGTCGGCTCGTCGTTCGACTCTGCGCCGAGATCGAGGAGCACCTGCGCGTCCTCCGCGTCCTTCTCGAGCTTCTCGAACGCGGTGAGCTGCGCCTCGAGCGCAGAGCGTTTGCGCGTGAGCTTTTGTGCTTTCTGGTGATCGTCCCAAAAACCGGGGACGAGCGTCTGCTCGCCGAGCTGATCGATTTCCCGCTTCAGCCGCGGAACGTCAAAGATGCCCCCTTAGCGCAGCAAGGCGCTTTTTGAGGTCGTCGAGGGTCGCGCGGGTGTCGGAGAGCATCGCCTTGATATCGCTGACGACGGAGGATGGGTCAAGCGGACGTCGCATCAGCGCGGGCCCTCGAGAAACGACGAAAACCAACCCGACGTCCACACGTCGAGCGCCATTTGAGCGGCGACGCGCCGCGCGGTGGCGTCGGCGCGCGCGTCGGTTCCCTCCGGTGACTCGCGCTCCTCGGCGGTTGCCTTCGACCAGCGCGCGATTTCATCAATCACGCGCTGCGAGATCCGCGCGCGCGCTTCGATGCGCTCGAGACGCAAGCGTTCGAGTCGCGCCTCTTGCCCCGAGTACGCGAGCCGGTCGAGGTGAAAGACGAGCGAGCCTTCGATCAGATACGACGGACCGAAGTAGCTCGTCTCGAGCGCGCCGGAGTCGGTGACGTAGTCGCGCGTTCCCGCGCTCGTTCCCTGCGCACGTACGCGGAGCTCGGGCAATAGCGCGCTCGCGCGCGCGCGCGATTGCATGCGATCGACCTCCGCGTCCGTCGCGTCGAGACCTGCGGCGCGGATCGCTTCACGCGCCGCGCGCTGCGCGATGTCGCCGAGCGGAACGAGCGAGACGCTCTGCGCAGGTTGCGCGACGGGCGTCACCGCGCTCAGCGCGGATGCGATCACGAAGACGAGCGGGAAGAGGAGGGGAGGCATGCACGCGGCATTGAAAGACGCGTGCCACGCGAATTCGCCGAAAAAGCAACGATCCGCGCGTGGCCGTGCCGGCGCGTGCCGGCCGCGGGCCACACGTGACGCTCAGAAGCGTCGGCGTTCGTCCATCATGCGCTGGTATCGACGCCGTTGCTCGGGGCGCAGGATGTCGCGGATTTCCTCGTCGACGTGCGCCTGGTGATCGCGAAGCCGCTGGCCGCACCGCTCGACGACGTCGCGACCGAGCGCGCGCGACTCGTCGTCGTCGCTCGTGAGGAGATCGTCGAGGCGCCGTTCTTGATCGCGATCCAAATCGAGCTTGCGCGAGAGGGCGCGCGCGCGCTTGAGACTCTTCGCGTTCTTCGCGGAGGGCGCGTGGTCGGACGTTGCGTACGCGAGAGCCGCACCGCCACCCGCGATGGCGCCCAACACGAACACGCCGATGAGCACGACATATCCGATCCAGTGCCTCATGGCGCTTGCTCCTCGATCGCTCCGACCACGTTTGCGACGACTTGATCCGCGGGCGGCGCGAAGCTCGCGTCTTCGTCTGCCGCGCCGATCGCGCGGTACGCGAGGATCGCGCTCGCGGCAGCCGCGATGAGCGCGACGGGCACGATGCGCTTCGCGGCGCGCGGCAGGTCCCCCCAAAATCCCGTGGGAGCGAGATCGTTCGGATCCGAACGATCGATCCCTTCCATCACGCGCGCGGTGAAATCCGCGCGGGGCGCCACGCGGTCCGTCGCCGCGATCAACTCGTCGAATCGATCCTCGCTCATCCCGACCTCTTCTCTCTCAACGTTTGGCGTGCGCGCACGAGGCGCTGCTCCACCGCGCCCTCGCTGCAGCCGAGGACGGCGGCGATCTCCGACGACGCCATGCCGTCGGCCTTCATGAGGAGCGCGGTGCGTTGATCTTCGGGGAGCGCGTCGAGCATCGCGGCGAGCTCGCGGAGCGCGAGCGCTTCTTCCGCCGTGCCGTGCGTCGCGATTTCGGCGTCGAGCGGCTCGGTGCGCGACCGAGCGCGTTTTTTCCGCGCGTCGAGCGACGCGTTCACGACGATGCGATACAGCCACGTCTCCACGCGCGAACGCTCGTCGAATTTTCCCGCGGCGAGCGCGCGGTGCGCTTTCACGTACGACTCTTGCACGACGTCCTCGGCCTCCGTCACGCTTCCCATGATCCTCGCGCTCAATCGAACGAGCCGCGCCGCCGTGGCTTCCACGATGATTCGAAACGCGGAAGCATCGCCGCGCGACACGCGCCGCGCGGCATCTTCGAGGCTAGACACGTGACTCTTCCGGTTCGACGCCGCAAACGGCGTGCTCCCTACGCATTTTTATTTTCGTAGGGAAGCCGATCGGGCCGGCGTCCCACGAGAAGGAGGCACTTTCGATGCTCATCAAGTCGCTCGTCTCGGGTCTTTTTGCAGTCGTGATCGCCGGATGCTCGCAGGGTCCGCAAATGGGGAACGTATCGGACAACGGAGAGTCCGCGTCGGTCGAAACGACCGCGTCCCAAGGCGAGTACACGTTCGCGCAGCAGCGGACGCGCATCCCGCCCCGCATGCAGAGGTTCGACGCGAATCACGACGGCGTGCTCACGCCGAACGAGATCCCGCCGCGTCTTCAGGCGTGGTTTGCCGCGGTCGACGCGAACCACGACAACGTCGTGACGGTCGACGAAATCCGCGCGTACAACCGCGCGCACCCGCACCCGCATCACGGCCACGGTCACCACGGTCAGAACCCGCAGCCGCAGCCGCAACCGCAGCCGCAACCGCAGCAGACCTCGCTCTGAGTCAGTGCGCGGCCCGCTTGCCGGGCAGCACGTTCCAGAGGCGCGACATGATCAGGGCGCCGGCGAGCGCGAAGGGGATCGGCGCGAACGGCCAGATCCCCCAGCCTCGCGTGTCGAGGAGTCGACCGAGGCTCACGCCGACGACGGCGCCCGCGATGTATTGAACGCCGTCGAACAGACCGGCAGCGGTCGCGGCGGCTTTTCGCCCGCCGAAATCCATGCTCGCCGCGCCGCCGACCATCCCGTGCGCGCCGTTCACGAAGAACGACAGCGCGACGATGCAAAACGCGTCGACCGCGGGCGCCGCGTGCGCGCGATCGAGCAAACCGAACGTGAGGAGCACGATCGCCTGCCCCACGAACCCGATCACGACGACCGGCGCGCGGCGTCCGCCGAACACGCGATCGCTCATCGCGCCGAACGTGAGGCCGCCGAGGATCCCGGCGATCGCGATGCCCCACGCCGCGATTTGATATGGCACGTAGGCTTTGAGCTCCTTCGCGTTCGCGTGGTGAACGTTGACGAAATACTTCGGCCACCACGCGTCGACGACGGAGCGACGCACGAATCCGATCATCATGGACGCGAGCGCGATCGTCCACATCGTCGGGTTCGCGAAGACGCGCCTCAGCACCGCGCCGAGCGAGCTCTTCGCGGAGTCCTTTTCGCCGGAGTCCGCGTCGCCCGTGTCGATCGCGGGGAGCCCGGCGTCCTCCGGTGTGTCGCGCACGAAGAGGAAATTGAGGACGATGAGCACCGCGATGCACGCCGCGGGAACCCAAAACACCCACTGCCACGGCAGCGAGCCCAAGATGAACGGCGATCCCGAAAACGCGAGGAGCAAGCCTGCGCGAATCAGAATGCCGAAGATGCCCGAGAACAAACCGCGCTCGCGGATGTGGAACCACGCGGCGTTGATCTTCACGATCGAGAGCGCGCCGAACGACTGGAAGTAGAAGTTGAACGCCCAGATCGTCACGAGCATCGCGATGATCGTCGTGCCCGTCATGCCGAACTGCAGATCCGCGGCGTGCACGACGTGGCGGGCTTTGCCTTCGCCTTCCCACGTCGCGCCGTGCGCGACGAAGATGTGCGTGAAGCCGAAGAGCAAATTGAAGAGCGCCGTGCCGCACGCGCCGAAGAGGATCGCGCGGCGCCCGCCGATGCGATCCGCGAGGGGGCCGTTGAGAAAAACCGCGGCGCCGTAGACGAGCGTGGACGCGCTGTCGAAAAATCCGAGATCCGTGTTGGTCCAACCGAAGACGTCGGCGAGGTGCGCGTTGATCGCGGTGAAGTTGTAACGCGCCATGTAGAAGAACGCGTACATCGAGCCGGCGAGGAGCCAGTTGAGCGCGCGCCGATGGCGAAATCCGGCGGGGAGGGCAGTCGCTTCGCCGATCGTCATGAGCGCTCTTCGGCCGCGGAGGATACCCAGAGCGCGACCGCGATGAAAACGATCTGGAACGGGAGGCGAAGCCAGAGCGCCCACGGCGGGATCGATCCGCCGAGCTCGGGGTGAACGCACATGTTCACGTTCGCCGGGAACACCGCGACGTAGAGCGCGCAAAGTCCGATGCCCGCCGCGCGCCGCACCTTCGGCCACGGCGCAAACAATCCGAGCCCGCCGAGGATCTCGAAGACCCCGCTCACCCAAACGAGGACGAGCGGCGCGGGCAAGAAACGCGGCACGATGCGCACGAAAAAATCCGGCGAAGCGAAATGATCGACGCCGATCGCGATCATCGCGAGCCCCGAAACGACGCGAACGACGGTCTTCGCGTTCACGCGCGCGCGCCTCTCGTGATGGTTGCGCGGGCGGCGCGAAAGCGAGACGATGGGCGACGATGCGTCACGCCGATCTGCTCGCCCAGATCCCCTTGTTCGAGGGACTCTCCGACGAAGACCGCGAGGCGCTCGCGCAGCGTCTCGCGGAGAAAACGTTCAAGCCCGAGGAGATGGTGTTCGCGAAGGGCGATCAAGGCTCGTCGATGTACATCGTGCTGACGGGAGCCGTTCAGATTTTTCTTCCGCCGCCCGACAAAGACACGCCGCCCGTCGTTCTCAAGGACGTGCGAACCGGCGAATATTTCGGCGAGCTCTCGCTCTTCGACGACAAGCCGCGCTCGGCGAGCGTGAAGTCGACGGTCGACACCGTGCTCCTCGAGCTGACGCGCGAAGAGCTCGGCGAGCACCTCCACAAATCGCGGAACGCCGCGCTCGCGATCTTGAGCGAGATGGCCAACCGCCTCCGCGAGACGAACGCGATGCTCTCGCAGCGCGCCGCGAAGGACGTCGTCAAGGAGATCGAAGAGAACCTCACGTGGGGCCAGCGGCTCGCGGACAAAGTCGCCGAGCTGAACGGGTCGTGGGCGTTCATCTTGTTCTTGATCTTCCTCACGGCGGGATGGTCCGTCGTGAACACGTACGTGCTCGGCGGCGCCAAGCACGACGAAGGCTTCGATCCGTACCCGTACCAATTCTTCAACCTCGCGCTCGCCATCTTGGTCGCGCTGCAAGGTCCGCTCATCGTCATGAGCCAGAACCGGCAATCGATGAAGGATCGCGCGACCGCGGAGACGGACTTCCGCGTGAACCTGAAGAACGAGGTCGGGATCGAAGCGCTGCAACGCGAGGTCGCGGCGTTTCGCGCGGAAGCAGTGAAGCGGCTCGACATGCTCGAGCGCGCGTCGCTCTCGGCGCGCGTGCGCACCGAGATCCCCGCGAAGACCGCCGGCGGACCGCTCGCGAGCAAACCCGAAGAGCCCAAAGCGTCCGCGAGCGACTGACCGCTCTCGCTTCGCGCGCGCGTTCACGCTATCACTCGGGCGCCGTCGTCGGCGGGCAATCCGGTTCGAAGCCGGAGCGGTGCCGCCACTGTGACCGCGATCGTCGCGGGAGCCAGAAAACCTCCGAGGCCGGCATCGACTCGAAACACCGCGCGCGCACGCGGAGGAGGCGTGGATGAGGTCTCTGGCGATATTTGTATTCTGCATGGGTTGCGGAGCGGCGTCGACGACGGACGACGCGGGGAGCGTCGAAGACGCGTCGCCGGACGCCTTCCACGCCGACGGTGCGAGCCCACGAGACGCCGACGCGGACGCCATCGCGGACGGCGGTCCGTTCGTCACGGGCGTCGTCTCGTTCGATCCGGGACCATGCGCGGGCTTTGGTCAGGGCGCGATGCCGGGGATCGTGGAGGGTCCTCCCGTCGGCGGCGGCATGTACGAAGGATCGACGGACGTCGTGTCGCTCGGTGTCGGCGGGAGCATCGTGCTCTCCTTCGCGCCGAACGTGATCGTCGACGGTCCCGGCGTCGACTTCGTCGTGTTCGAAAATCCGTTCGTGTCGATGGCCGACGGCGGCGTCTACGCGGAGCCCGGCGAGGTCAGCGTGAGCAGCGACGGCACGACATGGTCGACGTATCCGTGCACCGCGACCGCGGGAAATCCGCCTTACGGATCGTGCGCGGGATGGCATCCCGTGCTGAGCTCGCCGACGAACGGCATCTCACCGACGGATTATCCCGCGTGCGGCGGCGACGGATTCGATCTCGCCGACCTCGGCGTCGCGAGCGCGCGCTACGTGCGCATCGTCGATCACAGCGGCGAGACGTGCACGGGCGGAGACACCGCGGGGTTCGATCTCGACGCGATCGCGATCATCCACCCGCAAGAGCCGTGAGTCGCCCGCGCGCTCCCTCGCGGTTGCCGCGCGCCTCGAGCGCCTCGCCGATCTTGCCCAACCCGAACGGCGGCATGTTGACGTAGATGTTCTCGTAGTCGCCCGGCCGCACGCGGTACGTCTCGTGCCAAATCCCGACGTCGCCGTTCGTTCCGACGAGCTTGTTGAACGCGCGCCACGCGGGCATGTGATGCGCGTCGCGGTTCTTCGCGTACGCCATCAGTTGATCCATCGATCGCCAGTACTGCACGAGGATGAACGTGCGCCCCGGCCACTGCTCGTAGCCGAGCAGGCCCATCTCGGGTTTTTCTTTTAGCTCGCGGAGCATGCGCGGCATCGCGAACGCGACGCGAAGCCACTGCCACACCTTCCACCACCGGTTGATGCGCATGCCAATCAAGAAGACGACGTACTCGCCGTCGAGCCGCGCCGTCAGGCGTTGATGGCGAACACTGTTTACATTCATCGCTTGCCTCGCTGTTTCGGGGAGAGCCCGACCACCATCTCGTCCGCGGAGCGATCGAAGAAGCGCGCGAACGCCGCGTCGTTCCCGATGTCGTCGAAGTGACCCGTGAGGCGCAGCGAGACGAGCCCGTGCACGTGCGCCCAGATCGACGCGGCGAGCTCCGTCGCGTCGCCCGTGCGAATCACCTTCGCGCGCTGACACTCGCGCACGCGATCGACGAGGAACTGGAACGTCTCGCCGGTCTGCGTCGGGGACGTCGGCAGCGCGCCCATGAACATGACGCGATAAAACTGCGGATTTTCCAGCGCGAAACGCCGATACGCGACGGACGCTGCGGCGAGACGCGCGCGCTCCGTCTTCGCGGTGAGCGCGCTCATCAGGTACGCGCCGAAGGATCGAAACCCCGCGTCGCACACCGCCGAAAGGAGCGCTTCTTTGCTCGCGAAATGCCGATACACGGCGGCCGGCGACACCTTCGCGCGCCGGGCGACCTCGCGCAGCGAAACGCGCGCCGCGCCCTCCTCGACCCACAGCGCGCGCGCCACTTCCAGCAGTCGGACGCGCGTGTCACCTCGTCGTTCGGCCATGTGAACATCGTTCACATTTTCGCGGCGCGCGTCAAGGTGTAAAGAGACGTCTCCGCGTGCTCTTCAACTCGCCTCTCTACGGCGTCTTCCTCGTCGCGTGTCTCGTCGTGTTCTGGGCGCTCAAGAAGGCGCACCTGCCGCGCGCGATCTTCCTCGTCGTCGCGAGCTACGGGTTCTATTTCTACGGCACGCTCGACGTCGCGCGCGAGCAGCGTCCGCCGCTCGGACCGGTCGCGTGGAGCGCGCTGTGCCTCGGCGTGATTTTCGTCGGCAGCTCGCTCGATTTCTTCGTCGGCCGCGCGCTAGGCAACGAAACGCGGCCGCGCGCGCGCAAGGCGCTCTTGCTCGCGTCGATCGTCTACTACCTCGGCGTTCTCTCGACCTTCAAATACTTCAACTTTGCCGTCGACTCGTTCACGGATGCGGCGCGCGCCGTGGGCATGAACGTGTCACGCGTGCACCTTCGTGTCGTGCTTCCGTTCGGTATCTCGTTCTTCACGTTCGAGACGATGAGCTACACGATCGACGTCTACCGCCGCGAGATCGAGCCGGCGAAGCGCTACGTCGACTACCTCCTCTTCGTCGCGTTTTTTCCGCACCTCGTCGCGGGGCCGATCGTGCGGCCGAAGGACATGCTCCCGCAGCTCGCCGCGCCGCCGCGCTTCGACGACGCGGAGCAGGGCGAAGGACTTTGGCTGATCGCGACGGGGCTCGCGAAGAAGATCGTCATCGGAGATTTTCTCGCGCAGAACCTCGTGAAGCGCGTCTTCGACAATCCGGAGCGCTTCTCGTCGATCGAGGTGCTCGTCGCGGTGTACGCGTACGCGATCGAAATCTACGCGGACTTCTCCGGCTACACGGACGTCGCGCTCGGGAGCGCGCACCTCTTCGGATATCGCCTTCCGCAGAACTTCGACAAACCGTACGTCGCGCAGAATCTCCAGGACTTCTGGCACCGCTGGCACGTCTCGCTATCGACTTGGCTTCGCGATTATCTCTACATCCCGCTCGGAGGGTCGAAGCGCGGATCGCTCCTCACGTACCGCAACCTGATGATCACGATGGTGCTCGGCGGGCTCTGGCACGGCGCGTCTTGGAACTTCGTGATTTGGGGCGCGCTGCACGGTCTCGCGCTCGCGGGGACGCGCGTGTTCCAGCGGTGGCGCGCCGCGCGCGCCGCGCGACCTGAGAGCCCGGAGGGTGAGAGCGCGCCGCTCCCTTCGCGCCGCGGAAAAACCGCCGCGCCGGGCGGACCGTGGCCGCTGCGCGCGCTGAGTGTATTTTGCACGTTTCAGTACGTGTGCTTCGCGTGGATTTTTTTCCGGGCGCCCACGCTCGCGCACGCGAAGCTCGTCCTCGCGCGCGTCGCCGCGGGAAACGCCGGCACCGCGAACCTCTCGACGCGCGTGATCGTCGTGATGGTCGTCGCGTTCGCGTTGCACGCGGTCCCGCGAGACGCGATCGCGCGCGTTCGCGCGGTTTTCGTACGCGCGCCGGCCGTCGCGCAAGGCGTCGCGCTCGCCGCGGTGGCCGTCGGGCTTCACCTCGTGGCCGGCGCGAAAGCGGAGCCGTTCGTCTACGGACAATTCTGATATCGTTCCCCGGCCTTGGCGTCGAAACTCAAAGTCGGCATCCCGAAAGAAATCACGCCGAACGAGAAGCGCGTCGCTGCGACGCCGGAGACGGTGAAGAAAATCCAGAAGCTCGGCGTCGAGGTGCTCGTCGAGTCCGGCGCGGGCGAGGGCGCGCACTTCCAGGACGGGGCGTACGCGGAGCTCGGCGCGCGCGTCGTCCCGTTCGATGAGCTCTGGTCGCAATCCGACTTGATCCTGAAGGTGCGCCCGCCCGCGATGCGCGGCGACGGAAAGCACGAAGCGGATCTTCTCCGCGAGAGCGGGCGCCTGATTTCGTTCGTGTGGCCCGCGATCAACAAGTCGCTCGTCGAGCAGCTCGCCGCGCGCAAGGCCACGGTGTTCGCGATGGATTGCGTGCCGCGCATCACGCGCGCGCAGAAGATGGACGCGCTCAGCGCGACGGCGAACGCGGTGGGGTATCGCGCCGTCATCGAGGCGGCCGCCGCGTTCCCGCGGTTTCTCCCGGGTCAGGTGACCGCCGCGGGCCGCGTGAAGCCGGCGCAAGTGCTCGTCGTCGGCGCGGGCGTCGCGGGGCTCGCCGCGATCGCCGCCGCGCGCTCGCTCGGCGCGGTCGTTCGCGCGTTCGACACGCGCCCCGCGGTGAAGGAACAAGTCGAGTCGCTCGGCGCGCAGTTTCTCAAGTTCGAGTTCGAAGAGTCCGGTGAAGGCGAGGGTGGTTACGCAAAACAAATGAGCGAGGCGTACATCGCGGCGGAGCAAGCGCTCATCGCGGAGAACGCGAAAGACGTCGACGTCATCGTGACGACCGCGGTCGTTCCGGGCGTCGCCGCGCCGAAGCTCATCACGTCCGGCGCCGTCGTCAGCATGAAGCACGGCTCGGTGATCGTGGACATCGCAGCGGAGCAGGGCGGCAACTGCGCGCTCACCGAACGCGACAAGGCCGTCGAGAAGTTCGGCGTGTTGATCGTGGGATACACCGATCTCGCGAGCCGCATGGCCGCGCAGACGAGCGAGCTCTACGCGACGACGATCTACAACCTGCTCGAGGACGTCTTCGACAAGGAGAAGGGCGACTTCGCGATCGATCTCGAAGACGAGGTCCACCGCGGCGCGATCGTGCTCAAGGAAGGCGAGCTCCTGTGGCCTCCGCCAACACGCGCGCGTCCGCGCTCGCACGCGCCGCAACCCGAGCAACCGCCGCAGCCGAAGCCGCCTGCGCCGCCGCACCCGAGCCGCGTCGGTCCGATCTTCCTCGCGCTCGTCGCGCTCCTGCTCGGCGCCGCCGCGCTCTTCGCGCCCACCGAGTTCACGCAACACCTCACGGTGTTTCTGCTCGCGTGCGTCGTGGGATGGCACGTGATCTGGAACGTGACCCCCGCGCTCCACACGCCGCTCATGAGCGTGACGAACGCGATCAGCGGGATCATCCTCGTCGGCGGCGTGGTCTTGCTCCGCACGACGGGGTTGCACGTCGCGAGCATCTTGGCCGGCGTCGCCGTGTTGCTCGCGATGATCAACGTGTCGGGTGGGTTCTTGGTCACGCAGCGCATGCTGAAGATGTTCCGTCGGGGCACGCGCTGATGCTCCTCTCTGCGCAGAACCTCGCATACCTCGCGGCGGCGATGCTCTTCATCGCGTCGCTCCGCGGGCTCTCGACGCAAGAGACCGCGCGTCGCGGAAACGTGTTCGGCATCGTCGGCATGGCGCTCGCGGTCGGCGTCGCGTGTTACGCGCTCGTGGACAAGCTCGGCACGGTGCAATCGGACAGCGTCGGCGTGCTCGGCGGCGCGATCGCCGTCGGCGCGATCGTCGGCGCGATGCTCGCGGCGCGCGTCGCGATGACGTCGATGCCCGAGCTCGTCGCGATCCTTCACAGCTTCGTCGGCGCGGCCGCCGTGCTCGTCGGGATCGCGAGCTTCCTCGAGCCGGAGCAAAAGATTTCCGGCGGCGACGCCGCCAGCGCAGGCGCGCTGATGGTCGCGCACGAAGTCGAGGTGTTCGCCGGCGTGCTCATCGGCGCGATCACGTTCACCGGATCGGTGGTCGCGTTCTTCAAATTGCGCGGCACGATCGGGAGCAAGCCGCTCCTTCTTCCGGGCCGCCACGCGCTCAACGCGATCGCGGTCGGCGCGTGCGTCGCGCTCGGCGTGATGTTCGTGCGCGCGAGCGACGCGACCGAAGGGTTGCGCTTTCTCCTCGCGATGACGGCGATCGCGGCGCTCCTCGGCGTGCACCTCGTGATGGCGATCGGTGGAGGCGACATGCCGGTCGTCGTGTCGCTTCTCAACAGCTACTCGGGTTGGGCGGCGAGCGCGGCGGGCTTCATGCTCGGAAACGATCTGCTCATCATCACGGGCGCGCTCGTGGGCTCGAGCGGCGCGATCCTCAGCACGATCATGTGCCGCGCGATGAATCGATCGATCTGGAACGTCGTCTTCGGTGGGTTCGGCGCGACGCCCACGGGCCCCGCGAAAGGCGTCGTGCCCGCAGGGACCGTGAACGAGACCACGGTGTCCGGCGTCGCGCAGCTCCTCCTCGCCGCCAAACGCGTCATCATCGTGCCGGGTTACGGCATGGCGGTCGCGCAAGCGCAGCACCCCGTGAAAGATCTCACCGACGTCCTCGAGAAGCGCGGCGTCGACGTGAAGTTCGCGATTCACCCCGTCGCAGGCCGCTTGCCCGGACACATGAACGTGCTGCTCGCGGAGGCGAACGTCTCGTACGACATCGTCAAAGAGATGGACGAGATCAACTCCGAGTTCGAGCACACCGACGTCGTCTTGATCATCGGCGCGAACGACATCGTGAACCCGAGCGCGCTCACCGACGAGCACTCGCCGATTTACGGCATGCCCGTGCTCGAAGCGTGGAAGGCGGCGCGCGTCGTGATGCTCAAGCGATCGATGAGCGCGGGGTACGCGGGCGTCGACAACGCGATTTGTTACAACGAAAACACGCTCATGCTCTTCGGCGACGCGAAGCAGAGCATCGTGAAGCTCCTCGCCGCGGTGCAAGAGGAAGCGAAGGCCGCGTGAGCGAGCGATCGAAACGCGCCCGCGTGCTCTGCGCGGTCGGGAGCTTCGCGTCGGCGATCGTGATCGTGGGCGGCGTGTTCGGTGGGCTCCCCGCGCGGTGGGCGCCGGTGGACGTGTCGGCGGTGATCCTCGGCGTCGCGAGCGCGGCGTCCGGCGGTTTGATGCTCGCGAACGTGCGCTTCGCCGATCGCGTCGCGCGCGCCGTGAACATGGCGTTGCTCGCGGTCGCCGTCGTGCTCGTCGTCGTGCTCGCAGCGAGCGCGGCGTACATCTCGGACATCTACGGGCCCGTCGGCAAGGGCGGCGCTGCGCTCCTCTTGTTCGTCGCGGCGCTCGTCGTTCCATACGGCATCGCGCTGCCCGGCGCGCAGCTCCTGTACCTCGGGCCGCCGCCCAAATCGAAATCGGCGGAGACGAAGTGACGCCGAAAACGTTCACGTACGCGATGCTCGCGTCCGTCGTGCTCGCGATCGCCGCGTTCTTCGCCGGAAGAGCCGCGGGCGCGCTGCGTCCGCCGCTCGAGCCGACGTTCATCGCGTCGAAATGGAAAGACGGCGTGCTCGTCGCGCGCACGGTGACGCACGACACGAACAGCGCGCCGCTCGACGATCGACCCGGCATGCTCGTCTACGAGCGCGTCGTCGGCGAAGCATGGCTCCCGCGTTTCTCGGAGATGGCGACGTCGGTCAGCCTGCTCCCCGCGCACGACGGCGTGCGCGTCGATCTCGACGGCAAGACCGCGTGGGTCACGCCCGACGACCTCCTCGCGCGCCAAGCGTACGATCACGGCGTCTCGTTCGACGAGATCGGTCTCACGATGGGCGTCGACGTGCCGCTGATCATCGCGATGGCCGCCGAGCGCCTCGGAAAAAGTCCGATCGACGTGCGCGACCACGCGACGATGCGGCGCATCCGCACCGAGCGCATCGTCCCCGGTTCGCTCCCGCTCCCCACGCTCACCGCGGACACCTTCAACGACAACGTCGCGACCGAGTGGGTCCTCCTCGCGGGCAGCTACCTCGCGCGCGGCGTGAACGACGAAGGACGCTTTCGTTACCTCGTCAACGCGTCGACGAATCGCACGCTCAGCGGATACGACTGGCCGCGCCACGCGGGCGCCACGTATTTTCTCGCGCAGGCGACGGAGCTCGCGCGCAAAGTCCACTGGCGTGAAGCGCCGATGCTCGCGCGCGCCGCAGAGTCCGCCGCGAATTTGCTTCGCACGAAGGCGTTCGTGCCGTGCGGTCAATGGCATTGCATCGGCGAAGGCGACTCGCTCGAGATCGGATCGATCGCGCTGACGACGATCGCGTTCGCGGAGATCGCGTCGAGCGGGATCGACGCGACGTACACGCCGCACGTGAAGGAGCTCGCCGAGACGATGCTCGCGATGCAGCGTCCCGACGGCGAGTTCATGCACGAAATTCATCGCGACGGATCGATGCGCGACGTGCAGCTCCCGTATTTTTCGGGCGAAGCGGCGCTCGGGCTCGCGCGCGCGAACGCGCTCCTCGGCGACGCGCGTTACCTCGACGGCAGCAGCCGCTCGATCGCGTATCTCACGGGGCCCGGTTGGAGATTCTTCGGCAACCGGTACTACTTCGCCGAAGAACATTGGACGTGTCAGGCGATGGGCGAGCTTTGGGATCGCGCGCCGAACGCGAGCGCGCTCGACTTCTGTCTTCGCTGGCAAGACTTCAACCGTCTCGTGCAGCTCCACAAGGAAGACTGCGACATCGACTGCGACGGCGCGCTCGGCGTCGGACCGCTCATCACGCCGCGCTTCACGCCGGTCGCGAGCCGATGCGAAGCGGGCATCGCGACGCTCGCCGCCGCGACGCGCGCGCAAGTCGATCCCAAGGAGCTCGCGGCGCTGAAGGAGCAAATCAAACGCTCGCTCGCGCTCCTCGCGCGACAGCAGTTCCACGGACAACTCGAGCACTTGATGGCGAACCCCGTCGCGATTCGCGGGGGAATGCCCGGCAGCGAAGTCGATTGGCAGCTCCGCATCGACTACGCGCAGCACGCTGGCAGCGCGATGATGCGTTGGCTCGCGCTGCCACCTGCCACCAAGGCGCAATGATGAGACAAGGTGGTGAAATCTCGTGCAGATCGCAAACAAATACTTGTGCTCTGCAAACGATTGGCTAGCTTCAAAGAAAGGGCGCGGTTCTGCGCCTTCCCGCGAGGATGACAGGAGCTCAGTGGAGATTCAGCGCGCAGTATCGGGCCGCCGCGACCCGCGGCCAGACGCGTAGGTCTTCCACCTTCTCGCGACAAACCGGTCTCCGCGTCAGCGGGGGCACGTCAGCTCGGCCGCCGCATACGCGTCGGTCGAAGTCCGCGCTGGTCGCGGGCGAAGAAAAACCGACGATGCGTACTTTCATCACCGACCTCAAGAGCTTCACTCCCGAACAAGCCCGCGCGTACATGGTGGCCGCGAAGGGCGACGAGCTCGCCGCGGCCATCGCGCTCGCGAACGATCGCAACTTGCTCGACGGTTCGAACAGCCCGCCCGACGACGCGGAAGTGCATCACGCGCTCTTCTTGCTGCGTCGCGCGCAGGGGTTGCCCGCGCCGAGCTTCGACTCGCTGCGCGTCGCGCTCCGTCAGCGCGCCGCGTAGGTCTCGTCGACCGCGCTCGTGCGCTCTAGTCGCTCGTGGGCGGCGCGGTGGGCGCGGCTGACGCGGTCGATGTCGCGCTCGCCGTCGCGGCGGTCGCGGTCGCCGTCGCGGTGACGACCGGATGCACGTGCGCGTGGGTCGGAGCGGGCGGCGCAGCGGACGCGCTGACGCTCGCGCTCACCGGCGGCGGCGCGGACGCGCTCGGTTGCGCGCTCGCGCTCACCGTGGTGCTCGGGATCGCGTTGAGCTGATCCTGCTCGCGTTGTTTGTCGCGCCACGCGATCGCGCCGACGATGCCGATCATCATGGTCACCCCGAGCACGAGCCCCGCCATCAACGCGGTGCGCGCCGACATGCCCTTCGGCACTTCGATCTCTTCGGCGAGCGCGGCGAGATCCGGCGTCGACGGTTTGAGCTGATATTGGACCTGATCCTCGCGCATCGTCGCGACGCGAACGCGCCCGGTTCCGCACACGTTCGAGAGCGCCTCGCTGAGCTCTTCGGCGGTCTGGAAGCGTTTCGACGGATCACGGTTGCACGCGCGCGCGAACCACGCGTCGAATCCCGCGGGCACGTTCGGGTTGAGCTTCGATGGAATCGGGAGCGGAGCGGCGCACACCTTGAGGACGATGTCTCCGAGCACTTCGCCTTCGAACGGGATGCGCGCGATCATCGCGGCGTACGCGCACGCGCCGAGCGACCACAAATCGGTGAGCGGCGTGGGCGCGCCGCCGACGGTGAGCTGCTCCGGCGCCATGAAATTCGGCGTGCCGATCACCGCACCCTCTTGCGTCGGCCCACCCATCGAAGGTTTCGAGACTCCTTCCGGCGTCGTCGTCGGTGGGTCGAACATCTTCGCGATGCCGAAGTCGACGATCTTCACGATGTACGGGAGGCCCCCCTCGGTCGTCTCGCCCTCGGTCGACGCGAGGAAGATGTTGTCGGGCTTGAGATCGCGGTGAACGATTCCGGTCTTGTGCGCTTTGCCGAGCGCGCGCGCGGCTTGTCCGATCACGATCGCGACCTCGGCGGCGGGCATCGGCCCGCGACGTATCAACATGTCGGAGAGCGACTCGCCTTGGAGATACTCCATGACGATGTACGGCAGTCCGGCTTCGTTCACGCCGTAGTCGAAGACGGCGACGGCGTGCTTCGATTGGAGCTTCGCCGCGGCGCGCGCTTCGATTTCGAAACGCTTGCGCGCGTCCGCCGCGCCCGCGTGCGACGGCTTGATGAATTTGATCGCGACGCGCGTGCCGAGCGCTTCGTGAACGCCTTCCCACACCGTGCCCATGCCGCCCGATCCGATGAGGCGCAGCACACGGTACTTTCCCGCGACGAGCGAGCCTTCGAGCTCCGGCGAATCGTGCTGGACGAAATCTTCGGGCATGGCGGACAAAAAAGGAGCTTCTTAGGGTAGCGGGTTTCGGTAGGCTCTGCGCCGTGAAAACGAGAGCCCTCCTGCTCACGCTCGCGCTCGCTCCGATCGACGTCGGGTGCGACGAAAAGCCGGTGGTGACACTCGACGCGCCGTCCGCGAGCGTCACCGCGTCGGCCGTCGCCTCGTCACCGCCTCCGGCGCCCAAGCCGCCGGTCGTCACGCTCGACGACGGCGCGTTCGTCGCGTCGGGAAACAAAGTCGATATGTCGGTGGGCGACGCGAAGGGGCGCATCGTCGCCATGCTCGCGAGCCTGAACTCCGCGCCGTCCGCGCCCGCCGCGCTCGTCGAAGGACAAACGCTCGAGGTCGACGCGCTGCGCGACACGACCATGCCGCGCTTCGTGGTCGCGATCGACGCGCTGCGCGACGCGAAGGTCAAGGCGCTCGCGATCAAGACCGCGCAACGCGATCGCACGATCGGCACGCTCAACGTCGCGCTCGAGCACGGCGCGATCGCTCCGTGCGCGGCGATCGGGATGGTCACGAAGGACAACGCGATCAACGTGTGGCCGTACGGAGGCGGCGTCGCGCAGCGGTTCTCGCACGGCTTCGCAGGACCGGACATCACGCTCGGATCGGCGGCGCTCGTGAAGCTCGCGAACGCGTGCGACTCGTCTTACGATTTCGTCGCGGGTGACGACACGATCAAGTGGGGCGTCGTCTTCGATCTCGCGCTCGCCGCGTCGCAGTCCGCGGGCTTCAAAGCGAAGAGCACGATCATCCCGACGAAGAAGCCCGTGCCGGGCAACAAGATCGCCGAGTGACGCGCGTGGCGCGCGGCGCGATCTACGTGATCCAAAAACACGCCGCGCGAAGCCTTCATTACGACTTTCGACTCGAGCTCGACCGCGTGCTCCTCAGCTGGGCGGTGCCGAAAGGTCCGTCGCTCGATCCGCGCGTGAAGCGCCTCGCGATGCAAACGGACGATCACGCGCTCGAGCACGCCGAATTCGAGGGGACGATCGCGAAGGGCGGTTACGGCGGCGGAACGGTGATGGTTTGGGACGCGGGCACGTGGGAGCCGGCTCCGGGTCGCGACGCGCGCGCCGACTACGCGCGCGGTCGATTGTCGTTCGTTCTCCACGGTCAGAAGCTGCGCGGGCGCTGGCACCTCGTGCGCGCGGCGAGCGACCCGAAGAAGTGGATGCTCTTCAAAGGTGCGGACGAAGAAGCGCGCCGCAGCGGATCGATCGTCGACGACGAGCCGCTCAGCGCGAAGACCGGGCGCACGATGGACGAGATCGAACGCGACGCGTCCGCTCGTTAGCGCGCGCTACGCTCCGAGGAGTCGGTGCACGCGATCGTGCTCGGCGCGCAAGACGGACATCGCGTGCGTGAGGCCGAGCTCCGCGGCGAGCGCCTTGAGCAGCTCTTCTGCCTGGTGCGATCCGACGACGTGAGACGCGTGGTGCGCCGCGGGTGCTTTGTGCGCGCCCTTCTTCTTGCGCTTCGCCTCCGATCGAATCGCGTAGACGTGCGCCTCGGAGAGCGTGAGCCCGACGGCCTTCGCCTTCGCGATGACTTCTTTCGCCGAAAGACCTGGAGCCAGCGAACGAACGAAACCTGATTTCGTAAGCTTCGCCTTGGGGGCTGTGGGGGACTTTTTCTTCGAACGCTTTGCCTTCTTCGCCATGGGGTGCTCCTCCCACGAGCAACATAGTCACAAGTCCGAGTCTGATACAATGCTGATGCGTTACTCCACGACGAGGCCCGGCCAAATCATCGACTTTGGTCCGAGGCTCGATGTGATCATGAAGGCATGTGCGCCCGCGACGATGGACGGGCCCGTGACCGTGATCGTCAGATGGAGCTTCTCTCCGTTCTGACCGGACGTTCGATCCCACGCAAAGGCCAGCGTCTGCTGAATGCCGTAGTCACCGTAATAGGTGGAGAGCACGTCGTCGGCGCTGACGGTCCAGGGACCTCCCGTGTCGCCATCGCTGAAGAGATCGACCTCGATCGTCTTGCTCTGACCTTGCGGGATGGTCACGCCCTTCGTCGTCACGCTGCCCGTGAGCGCGGAGTCGAACGTGACGGTCTCGGTGAGCACGGGCGCGCTGTCGAAGAACGGGGTCGTGATCGGAGGGACGCATGGATCGTGCGACGCGGCCGCGGACGCGTTGGACCACGTGCGCTGCACCCAGTCGTTGCCGAACGCGGGGACCGAGATGTAGATGGCGTCGCCTTCCGTCCCGCACAAATCCGCTGCCTCGCCGCCGCCGAGCAGCGACCAGATGATGTGATCCTGATCGGGGCTGTAATACGCCGCGGTGGGTCCTCCCGAGAGCGTGAACGTTCCGGACGCCGTGAGGAACGGATCCGTCGACGCCTCGACCCACTCATGACTCAGCGTTTCGGTGATGGTCGGCAGCGGACCGCACGTCGGGATGACCGCATACGCGAAGTTCGTCGGCGCGCCAGCGTCGCCCAGCGTCACGGATACGTTGTCGTGATAGCCGTAGAATGCCTGACAGCTGTTCACGGTGCCGAGCGCCGAGCTGACGGGGTTCGGTTGGGTTATCGTGGTCGTCGACGGATATACGATCGTATAGATCGCCTCAGGGTCGGGCGTTCCGAAGGCGCCGCCCTGGATCTCGCTCGCGACCCACGTACCGAGGTCGGCTTGGGAGATGGTCGTCGGTGGTGCGTCCGTGAGGTCGATCTTTCCCTTGTATGAGATCGCGCCGACGCCATACTCGCTCGTCGTCGCGGTCCAATACGATTGCGACGCCGCGAATGATTGCCCGAACGTGTCGAGCGCGTTTTCGTCCGTGTAGCTCGGAAAGAAGATCAGATAGACGTCGGGTGTCGTGAGGACCGGTCCGTTGGACGCGTTGACGAGCTGCGGCAAATCGGGGTGCGGCGCGGGATAGTTCGTCGACGGCGCGCCGTTGTCGACGTCGGGTCCCGCTTCGATCGGCGCGGCCTCGGTCGCCGCGTCGGGCGCGCCCTGCGTGTCGCCGTCGCAGCTCGTGAGCAACAAGAACAAAGGAAGGGCGGCGAGGTGCTTCATCGGAGCGTGGAGCATACGACGAAAATCGTCGTCGGCGTCCGTGTGGTAGCGTTCGCGCGTGACGAACCTCACCGAAGACACGGTCGCGCGCGCGCAGCGACGCGTCGGGACGTCTCTCCGCGGCGACAAGTACGCGATCGATCGCCTCCTCGGCGTCGGCGCGATGGGCGCGGTGTACGCCGCGACGCACCGCAACGGCATGCGCGTCGCGATCAAGGTGCTGCACCCCGAGCACTCGCGCGCCGACGACATTCGTCGCCGCTTCTTGCGCGAAGGGTACCTCGCGAATCGCATCACGCACCCCGGCCTCGTGAAGATCATCGACGACGACGTCGACAACGACGGAACCACGTTCCTCGTGATGGAGCTCCTCGAGGGCGGCACGCTCGAGTCCGAGCTTCACGGGGCCGGCGTGCTCGCGCCTGCGCGCGTGGTCGAGGTCACCGAGAAGCTGCTCGACGTGCTCGAAGCGATCCACAAAGAGGGCATCGTGCATCGCGACATCAAACCCGAGAACGTGTTTCTCACGACGAGCGGAGCGCTCAAGCTCCTCGATCTCGGCATCGCGCGGCTCGTGATCGAATCGCGCGGCATGACCGCGACGGGACAACTCATGGGCACGCCCGAGTTCATCGCGCCGGAGCAGGCGCGCGGCGCGATCCGCGACATCGACGCGCGCACCGACCTCTATTCGCTCGGAGCGATGATGTTCATGCTGCTCACGGGCGAGTGCGTGCACGCGGGCGAGACGCAAATGGATCAGGTGATCGCCGCGGGCACGCAGCAAGCGCGCAAGGTGCAAGACGCGTGGCCCTCCGCGCCCGCTGCCCTCGCGCGCGTCGTCGACACGGCGCTCGCCTTCGACAAAACGAATCGATGGGCCGACGCCGCTCAGATGCGCGGAGCGCTCCGCGACGCGGCGAGCGCGCTGCGCGAAGGCGAGCGCAAACCGGGCGGCACCGTCGTGCTCCCCGCCGCCGAGAGCAGCATCGTCATCCCGCTCGCGAACCCGATCAAGAAGTGAGCGCCGATTACGGCGTCTTCGGCAACCGATCGCCGTAGTCCGGATATTTCGGGCGCACGAGCTTTTGCGGAGGGTGCTTCGCGAGCTCGTCGAGCGCGATCTGCACGGCGCGCTCGAGCTGCGGATCGTGCCCTTGACGCGTGAGCGCGGGATCTTGCTCGACCTCGACGTCGGGTGCGATGCCGTGGTTCTCGACCTCCCACTCGCCGTGCGTTCCGTAGAGCGCCCAGCGAGGCGCGGTGATGCGTCCGCCGTCGATGAGCTGCGGATAACCGCCGATGCCGACGAGCCCGCCCCACGTGCGCACGCCCACGAGCGTTCCGATCTTCGCGTTCTTGAAGAGCCACGGCAACGCGTCGCCGCCCGAGCCTGACATTTGATTCGCGATCATCACCTTCGGACCGAAGATCGCTTGTTGTGGCAGCGTGATGTCTTCACCCTCGCGTGTCGTCGCGCCCATCTGAGGAGTCCACTGCAGGACATTGACGATGTAGTCGGCGATGTAGCCACCGTGGTTGAAGCGCTCGTCGAGGACGACGGCGTCTTTGCCGACCTCGGTGAAATAATATCGATTGAAGTTCGTGAGGCCAGCTCCGTGCGTGTCCGGGATGTAGACGTATCCGACGCGGTCCTTCGACAGCTCGCTGACCTTCTTGCGGTTGTCTTCCATCCATGTTCGGAGCCTTAAGGCTTCTTCGGAACCGATCGGGACCACGGTGTACGACTTCGCCGCGGCCGTCGGATCCTTCGCGACCGTGATGACGGTTTGCTTGTCCGCGCGACCTTGGAGCAAGCGATCGACGTCGTCGTCGGGCTTGAGCTCCTGTCCGTTGATCGAGAGGAGGTAGTCGCCGTCGTGCACCTCGATGCCCGGTTGCGTGAGCGGCGCGCGCAGCTTCGGGTTCCAGTTCTCACCGTGGAGGACGCGCGCGAAACGGTAGTGACCATTTTCGACTTTGTAATCCGCGCCGAGCAACCCGACGTTCACGCGCTCTTGCTTCGGGTAGATGCCGCCTTGCGCCCAAACGTGTCCGAGCACGAGGTTCGAGAGCATCTCTTCGAAGAGCGCGTTGAGATCGGCGCGCCCCGCGATGCCCGCGAGGAACGGCTCGTACGTCTTCTCGGCCTTCGCGAGATCGAGCCCGTGGGCGTGCGGGTCGTAGAGGAAGTCGCGCTCGATGCGCCATATCTCGTGATACATCTGCTTCCACTCGGCGCGCGGATCGACCCACACACGCACGCCGTCGAGATCCACTTTGGCTTCGTCGGTCTTCGCCGGCGCCTTCTCGGAGTCGACGATGTACCAGTGCGTTCCGTCGCCATAGAGGACGTTCTTTCCGTCCGCTGATATTTGAAAAGTGCCGACGACTTTGTCGACGAACTTCTCGTTCTTGCGCTTCTTCGTGTCGTATCGATACGCGGCGAGCGCGGTCTCGTCGCGCTCGACGTAGTCTTCGTCGGCGATCGCCGTGGGCGCGGCGAGCAGGAAGAGCCCGCCGCCCGCGGCGACGTCGAGCGAGACCCAATTGGCCCGCTCGATCGGCAGCGCGACGATGCGCTGATCGATCCCGTCGTCGTCGATGCGAACGGGAGTGGGCTCTTTCGAGGCCTTTTTCTTGGGCGTCGCGCCGCCATCGTCGGCGACCCCGCCGTCGTTCTCTTCGTCGCTCTCGGGCGCGGTGGGCGACGGCTCGTCCTTGCGGAGCACCGCCGCGTACACGCTGCTCGTCGTCGGGTGCGCCATCGACGTCATCTCGCTCCCGTTTTGTCCGAGGCCGACGTCCGTGCTCGCGAGGAAATACAGATAGTCGCCGTCACGATCGAACTGCGGGGACTGCGCGTCGCTGCGACCGTCCGTCACCTGATGGATCTTCTTGTCCGCGATCGAATAGACGAAGACCGCGTGAAAATGATTGTCGAGCTCTTTGGTATACGTGAGCCACTTCGAGTCGTGCGACCACGACACGTCGAACGAGCTGTCGAATTTCTGAGTATCGACCTTGAGCGGCGTGGGGTGCTCCAGATCGATGAGCCAGAGGTTCAAGCGTTTGTCCGTGATCGCGATCTTCTTGCTGTCGGGCGACCAGTGTGGCGTGTAGAAGAACGAGCCTGGCGTGCCCAGCGTGACGAAGTGCGTCGGGCCGATCCCGTCGGGCGCGCGGAAATAGAGCGCGTACTCGCCGTTCTGATCCGAGAGCCACGCGATCCACTTTCCGTCCGGCGACCACGTCGGAAACCGATCCGCGATCCCCGGGCTGTTCGTCAGGTTGCGCGCGTCGCCTTTCTTCTTCGGCACGCTGATGATCTCGCCGTGCGCCTCGAAGAGCACGCGTTTGCCCGTCGGCGAGATCGCCGTGTGCAGCACGTTGCCGTGGTAGATCGTCTCGAAGTGCGCGCGCGCCTGCGGGAGCTCGTCGGCGATCTCGACTTTGACCGCGTGCTCCGTGTTCGTCGCGAGATCGAACATGTGGAGCGCGCCGAGCGTCTCGAACACGATCGCGCCGGGCCCGACGGACGCCGAGCGCACGTCCCACCCGTTCGGATCGCGATACAGCATGCGCGCGGGCGAGCCCTTCGAGTCGCTCGCCCAAAGCGAATAAGGTCCGTCGCGATCCGAGACGAAATACACGTTGTCGCCTTGCCACATCGGCCAGCGTTGGTTCTCGCCGTCGCGCGGGAGCTTCACGACGTGCGAGTCGGACAGATCCGCGAGCCAGATCGGAGTCGTTTGTCCGCCGCGGTATTTCTTCCATCCGGGTTGCCACTGAGGGAACGGGACGTACGCGAGGTGCGAGCCGTCGGACGAGTAGCTCGCGTCGGTTCCCGAAGGCAACGGCACTTGCTCGGCGAGCCCTCCGCCGAGCGGGATGGTGAACAGCTTCGGGAGATCGCGCGGCGTCGCGCGCATCGACTCGAACAAAACTCTTTTTCCGTCGGGCGTGAATCCGATCGCCACGTCCGACGTCGGGTTGTACGTGAGCCGCTTCGGCTCTCCGCCCGTCGACGGCACGAGGTACACGTCGGTGTTTCCGTCGAGCGTTCCGGTGAAGGCGATTTGCGATCCGTCGGGCGAGAAGATCGGTCGACCGTTGCGGAGCTGACCTGACACGATGCGATGCGCAGTTCCTCCTTCGCGCGGCACGGTCCAAATCTCGCCAGCGAAGTTGAACGCGATGTCGGTCTTCGACAGCGCGGGGTTTTGCAAGAGGAGCGGCCCACGCAGCGGAGTCGTCGGCGTTGGAATCGACGGTGGAGGAGGCGGCGTCGCTGCGACCGTCGGTAGCGAGCTCACGGGACTTTCGTCGACGAGCTTCGGACCGAGCACCGCGAGCGCGGCGAGGACCACACCAACTGCTCCGAACGCGGCGAGCGCACGACCTTGCGACATCGAATCCTCCGTGTGCGCGGCGAGTGTATAGGCTTTTTCGGCTGCGCGATGCTCAACACGGCGCATGCGTTGGGTGGGGGCACAGCGCTCGCAACGCCGTCATGACATTTGCGATCGACGCGATATTCCTCGGCGACGTCGCGCGCACGGCGGCGCGCGTCCACGACGACCGCGTGGCAATCGCTCGGAATCGATCTCGGTGGCGCCCGCGCCGCTCACGAATCCGTGCATCGACGCGGGCACCGATGCTCCGTGATGCGATTGCGCGTATGAATAAGGTGTCTTGCGCAAACACGAACCGAAGAAGACGCCCAAGCAAGAACGTTCGCGCTTCACCGTGGGCTCGATCCTCGAAGCCGCCACGCAGATCCTCTCGCAAGACGGTGCGCACAAGCTGAGCACCAACCGCATCGCCGAGCGCGCGGGCGTCGCCGTCGCGTCGCTCTATCAATATTTCCCGAACAAAGAGGCGATCCTCGGCGCGATCTTCGAGCGTGAGCTCTCCGAAGAGCGCGCGGAGCTCGCGGCGCGCACCGCGGAGCTCGCCGATCGCGACGCGCGCGAAATCGTGCGCGTCGCCGTGAAGAGCACGATCGCGATCCACGCGAAGCGACCGCGTCTCGTGAAGTCGCTGCTCGAGTCGATCCCGCTGCTCGGGCTCTCCGAGGCACACGTTCGCGCGCGCGCGCAGGTCGTCGCGCTCGTCGCGCGCGCGATGCGCGAGCGGCGGAGCGAGCTTCGCGACGCGGACGACGTCGACATGCGCGCGTTCGTCGTGGTGCAAGCCGTGGAGAGCGCGATTCACGCGGCGGCGAGCGAGCGCCCCGAGTACTTGCACGACGCACGTTTCGAGGACGAGCTCGTCGCGTTGGTCGAGCGCTATTTGTTCGCGCGCTAAGCGGCGAACGGTTGCTCACCGAACACGATCGTCTCCGAGCCGGACACGAACACGATCTCCTCCGTCTTCGCCGCGCGATCGACTTCGCGATCGACGAGCAGCGGCTCGATCACCCAGAGCCCGCGCATCGATCCCTTGGAGCGTTTCAGCAGCAGCGGCTCGTTCATGCTGAGGAGCAAATGCACCGTGCCCACTTCCCGAAAGATCGGCCAGCTCGACGGGAGCTTCGAGAATCGGTGCGCGACGGGGCTGATGGGGAACTGCCGCAAGTCGTACGACGGGCACTGCGACTCGATCTCTTCTTTGATCCACGCCCACGTGTTTCCCGCGTGCATGTCTTCGCGAAGCCCGAGCGAGATGCGACGCGTGAGCTTGAGCGCGGCGTCGATCATTTTCGCGAGGCGCTCGTTCTCTCCGTACAAGTGCGTGAGCGTGAAGTCGGAGGGATAGCCTTCGTAGAACGGCGCGATGTCGAGGAAGATCACGTCGCCGTTCTTCACGACGCGCTTGTTCGCTCCGAAGATGCTCTTGATGAAGCGCCACGCGCTCGAGAACTTCGTGCTCCCTTCGGCGACGCCGACGACCGGCATGTGCCAGTGGTATCGAACGTCGAAGTCCTTGAAGACGTCGTACGTGACGCGCGTCGCGTCGCGCTCCGACATGCCCACCTCGACGCGCTCTGCGATCGTCTTCGCGATCATCTTCGCGAACGACTGCGCGACGTCGTAACCGCGGAGGTCTGCGTCGGTCGGATGTCGCGACGGATCCGACGCGCGTACCATCATCGTGCTAGAGCTCATACGCGAGGATTTAACGCGCGCGCGAGCCGTTCGAAACTCATATTCCGATCGCGGATCGAGGCCAAAAATGGGCATTTTCGCGATCGATCTCGCGAGGGCTCACATTTGCGATCTAAGCTGAGCGATGCGCTGGCTCGCCGTGACGATCGTCTTGCTCGGGTGCGCGCGGTCGCAGTCGACGTCGAGCGATCCGCCGTCATCGTGCACGAAGCTCGGCGCGCCGTGCACCTTCGCGCCGGGCAAGCTCGGGTCGTGCGTCGAAGTCGAGCAGGCGAACGGCGGGAGCACGTTCGTCTGTCAGTCGCAACACTGAGCGTCGGAACGCCGGCACGTCACATCGGCGCTCGGTGGGCGCTCTCGCGCGCGCAGACGGGACAGCGCGAGCCGTTGATCGTGCGATTCGCGATCGACGCCATCCACACGTGGCGTCGTCGGCATCGCCACCAGACGCGCTTCTGTGCACCCGCGACGACGTCGGTGGGCGCGATGCGGTTGCGCGTCGGGTGCCACTCGCGCGCGATCTCGGGCGCGACCGCGGCGAGCGAGTTGGTGCGCGACACGCGACGCCCCGCGCAGAACGGACAACCCGTTCCGCGCGACACGCGCTGGTTGGGCGACGTCATCCACACGTGATCGTCTGCAACGGGACATCGCCACCACGCGGGACGCGCGGAGTACGCGACCACGCGCTCGGCGCCTTTTCCGTTCTTCTCCGCGTCCCATTCGACCGCGAGATCCGGCGCGATCGACGCGAGCGAGTTCGTCACGGACACGGCGACGTTCGCGCAGAACGGACACCCGGTGCGGTTCGCAGTGCGCGAGTTGGGCGACGCGCGCCACTCGTGGTCGACGCCGCGCGCGCACTTCCACCACACGCGACGCGACGATCCGTACGTCACGCGATCGGGCGTGAGCTCGCCGTTCTTCGTCGGGTGCCACTCTGCGACGAGCTTCGGATAACCCGACACCCAGTTTCGTGACGTGTTCATTCGGCGGGGCGACGTCGCTCGAGCCACGTGTGCACGAGCACCAACATCGGCGGTTGAAGGATGCGCGTGAGGATCGCCAGCATGAGCGAGCCTCCGATGACGACGATGGCGAGCGGCTTCTGCGTCTGCGCGCCGATTCCGTTGGAGATCGCGGCGGGCAAGAGACCGAGCGTCGCGACCAGCGTCGTCATGAGGACCGGCCGGAAGCGCTTCTCGGCGGCCTCGCGCGCCGCCTCGATGATCGATCGCCCCTCCGTCTCGCGCAGTCGCTGGAAATAGGTGACGACGAGGATCGCGTCTTGAATCGCGATGCCGAAGATCGAAATGAACCCCATCGCCGCCGACACCGAGAAGTTCACGCGCGACACGAGCAACGCGAGCACTCCGCCGGTGCACGCCACCGGAATGTTGGAGAGCACGATGAGCGTGTCCGCCCACCCTTTCACTGCGGTGTACGCGAGCAGTGCGATCGCGAGGATCGTCAGCGGAACGATGATGACGAGGCGCCCTTCGGCTTCCTTGAGCTCGTTGATCTCGCCGCTCCACACGAGGTGCACGCCGTAGGGAAGGTGTGCCTTGGCGGCGATCTGCTGTTGCGCTTCGGCGATCGTGCCCGCGAGATCGCGGTTGCGGACGGAGAACTTGATCGGAATGTATCGATGGACGTCCTCGCGGTAGATCGTCGTCGCGCCGTTCTTGATGTCGATGTCCGCGAGCTGGCCGAGCGGGATCTGCGATCCGTCGGGCGTCGAGACCACGATCTCGCGCATGGCCTCGAGCGAAGCGCGATACGGTTCCTTCCATCGCACCGTGAGATCGAAGCGCTTCTCGCCTTCGTAGACTTGTGTGATGGCCTGCCCGCCGATCGCCGCTTGGATGACGGACTCGACGTCGTTCGTGTTGAGGCCGTAGCGCGCGCAGGCCGCGCGGATGGGCGTGATGCGGATGCTCGGCTGTCCGAGCGACCGGATCACGCCGAGATCCTCGACGCCGCGCACCTGGCTCATGACGTCGACGATGTCGTCGGCGAGCTTCTCGTCGACGTCGAGATCGGGTCCGAAGATTTTCACCGAGTTCTCGCCTTTGACGCCGCTCAGCGCCTCCTCGACGTTGTCGTTGATGTACTGAGAGAAGCTGAAGACGACTCCGGGAAAAGCGGCTTGCAGCTCTTTGCTGAGATCGTCGGTGAGCGAAGCTTTCGTCACGCCGCGCGGCCACTCGTCGAACGGTTTGAGCGGCGCAAAGAACTCGATGTTGTAGAAGCCGGTGACGTCCGTTCCGTCGTCGGGTCGACCGACTTGCGACACGACGGTGAGCACCTCGGGATGTTTGCGCGTGAGCGCGTCGCACGACGTCGCGTCCTTCGGGCAACCGCGGATGATGTTGCGCATGCGCCCGACGTACTTCGCGGATTCGTCGAGGTTGATGGACACGGGGACCGTCGCGCGGATCCAGAAGTTGCCCTCTTCGAGCTTCGGCATGAACTCGCGTCCGAGCGCTGGGAACAACACGACGCAGAGAACGATCGGCACGAGCCCGAAGAGAAGCGACGTCCGCGGATGCTTGAGCGCGGCGTCGAAGAAGGGCGCATATGCGCGGTGCAGAACGCGCATGATCGCGTTCTCCTTCTCTTCGGCCTCGGCTTTGATCGCCTTCGACGCGAGCACGGGCGTGAGCGTGAGCGCGAGGAGGATCGCGCCGCCGATCGCGAGCGCATACGTGCGCGCCATCGGCGCGAAGATGACGCCCGACACACCCGTCATCGTGAAGAGCGGAATGAACGCGGTGCTGATGATGAGCGTGGAGAACGCCATCGGACGTCCCACTTCCTTCGCGGCGACGAGCACGCGATCCACCATCGAGCCACGCCCGTGCGACCCGAGGTGACGAAAGACGTTCTCCATCATGATGACGGTGGAGTCGACGACGATCCCGAAATCGACCGCCCCGAGCGAGATGAGGTTCGCCGAGGTGCCGCTCGCGACGAGCCCACAGAAAGCGACGAGCAGCGCGAGCGGGATGTTCACCGCCGTCACGATGGCCGCGCGCACGTGACCGAGGAACAACAGAAGCACGACGACGACGAGGCTCATGCCGAAGAGCAAGTTCTCGAGCACCGTGTGCGTCGTGACCTTCACGAGGTCGCCGCGATCGTAATAGACTTTGATGTGCATACCCGGCGGCAGGCGATGCTCGTCGTCGATCTGTTTGACCATCGCGTGAATGCCTTCGAGCGTCGACGGTGTCTCCCCGCCGTAACGCATGAGCACGATGCCTTGCACGACGTCGTTGTCGTCGTCCTTGCCGACCATGCCAAGGCGTGGCGCATATCCGAGCGCGACGTCGCCGACCTCGTGAACGCGAATGGGCGTGCCGTTCTGCTCCGCGACGACGACGTTCTCGACGTCGTGCACGTTGCGCAAGAGCCCGACGCCGCGCACGTCGTAGCTCTGCTCGCCGATGAAGACGCGTTGCCCGCCGACGTTCGCGTTCGACGCTTGGATCGCGCTGATGAGCTGGGTCAACGAGACCTTATGACCCTTCAAAGCATAAGGATCGATCTCGACATGATATTGCTTCGTCATCCCACCAAAGCTCGTGACATCGATGACGCCGGGCACCTGTTTGAATTGGCGCTCGAGCGTCCAGTCTTCTTGAGTCTTGAGATCGGTGAGCGAATAGCCGCTGCCCTCGATCGTGTAGCGATAGACTTCTCCGATCGCGTTCCACGGCGAGAGCTGCGCTTGGTTGTTGTTGGGCAGCTGGATGAATTGAAGTCGGTTGATGACTTCCTGTCGCGCGTCTTTGTAGTCGATCCCCCACTTGAAGTAGCACTTCACGTCCGAGAGCCCGAAGAGCGATTGCGATCGGACGTGATCGAGCCCGGGCATTCCGGAGAGGCCGATTTCCAGCGGAACGGTGATGTAGCGCTCGACTTCGTCGCCGCTCCAACCGTCGGGCTGCGTGATGACCTCGACGAGCGGCGGAACCGGATTCGGATACGCTTCGATGTCGAGCGCGCGAAACGAGAGCAGCCCCGCGGCGACGAGAAGGGACGTGACCAGAAGAACGACGAATGGGCTCTTCAGTGAATAAGAAACAAGCTTCTCAATCATCCCGACGCGCGCGCGTCCCAGCAGGAGTCATGCCGCTTCGATTTCTCGGCGAATTTGAATCGTGCCGAGCTCATCGCGGGACATCCGGCCGCTCGAACGACAGAGCACGCGGACAATCACGTACGGAGCAGCGGATGCGATGCTTAGGTCACGTAATCGATATACTATATGAAATAAGCAATCGAGCCCGCCGTATGCTCAGGGCGTCGCCCACTTCGTCTTCAAGTACGACTCGATGCCGAGTTGATCGCCCGCAGCGAGCGCGCCCTTCACGGCAATCATCTCCGCGATATCGCCATCGAGCCGGAGGAGCGTCGCGTCGCCGTCAGCTCCGATGCGCACGATCGTCTGCGCCGTGCTCACGTCGACGCCCGTCGATGTCGTGTTTGCGACGGACGTCCCGTCGACGAAGAGATCGAGCTTGTTGGCTTGTCGCCGGAAACCGAACAGGTGCGCCGCGCCGGTGTTGTAAGCCGTCGCCGTGCTCAGAAAGTTGTTCGCCGAGAGTTGCGTCATGGCGAACAAGCCGGTGGACGCGAGCGTGTTGGCGCCAGCCGGGATGTTGCCGTAGAGCGCGACGCCCGTGGGCGGCGTGTTCCCTCCGCTGCTCGTAAACGCTTTCGAGAAGAAGTTTCCCGCGGCGGTGCTCCCGCCGGTCTTTGGGTCGTTGTCGAAGTCGGCGACCACGACGAGATAGAAATCGCCCGTACCCCACTGCAAGCTCGCGTCTTGGTTGTCCACGATCGTGAGCATGTTGCCGACGTTGCCGGTGCCCTCATCGAAGTGCACGACGTCTTTGCCGTTGATGCCCGCGGTCTTCACCGTCGGGTTCCGGGTCAAGCTCGTCGATGCCGTCACGCCTTTCGCGTCGTTGTGATGCGACGTTTGATCGGCCCACGCGATGATGGTCGGCGCGCCTGCGTCCGCCGGCGACAGCGTGATGCTGCTCGAGAGATCGCCTTCGAGCCACAGGACGAGCCCGTTCACGGCGCCGACGTTGAACCCTCCGCCGTCGGTCGTTCCGGTGTCCGTCGTCGTTCCCGAGTCGTTCGGATTGCCCGCATCGCTCGTGCTCGTGTCGGCGCCGGAGTCGACGCTCTGGCCGCTGTCGTTCCCGCCGTCGATCGTCGCATCACCCACGCCGCCGCACGCCGCGACGATCGTCCACGCCAACCATTTCATCTGTCGCATCGAAAACCTCCCAAGCAAGCAAGTCCCGCTGCTTGGTCAGCAACGGCGATGCCAAAGAATACGAAGGCAAATCGACGCAAATCGCACGGCGCGACCGCGCACGCGACCAACCTTGTTGCGAGCTACGAACCTTTTTGCGATGTCGGGCGACGTCGTGCGTGCTGCGCGCAGTCAAAACGTCGCGGCGTGTTAGATCCCTGCGATGAACGGTCCGAGCGATTGCACTTCGTGTGGCACGTGCTGCTTCTCGAACCTCGAGACGTACGTCGCGGTCACGGGCGACGATCACGCGCGGCTCGCGGACGCCGCGGACTCGCTCGTCGTGTTCCACGGAACGCGCGCGTTCATGAAGATGGTGGATGGGCACTGCGCGGCGTTGCGCTGCGACGCGGGCGCCGCGCGTTTCACGTGCGGCGTGTACGAAACGCGTCCGACCGCGTGTCGCGATCTCGCGCGCGGATCACCCGCGTGCGCTGGCGAGATCGCGACGAAGGGCGAGCGACCGCTCGTCCACCTGCGTCGCGCGCGCGCCTAGGGACGCAGCACGGCGAACGCGTGCGCCCAGTCGTTGCGCAAGAAACCGAACGAGCACCAAATTTGGCAGAGCGCTTCGAGCGCGTGACCCATCGCCGCCGGACCGCAGTCCTCGACGCGCCACCCGAGATCGCGCGCGAGCTTGCCTGCGACGTCCTTCGCCGCCGCGTCGTCGCCGCAGACGAACATCGACGGCGTGCCCGATAGCTTCGGTTGCACCATCAACGCAGCGCCGACCGAGTTGAACCACTTCACGACCTTCGCGTCCGGCGCCGCCTTTTGAAGGCGCTGCACGATCGAGTCGTTCGCGGCGGTGAAGTACGGAATGACGGCGTTCGCGGGCGGACCTGCGAGCGGGTTCGTGGTGTCGAGCACGACTTTGCCCGCGAGCGATCGCGCGAGATCCTTCGCGAGACCCTCCGCGGCGTCGCCCTTCACCGCGATCACGACGACTTCGGCGAACGCGGCGACGTCTCCGAACGTGCCCTCGGCGATGCCGGTCGTCTTCGCGAAATCGGCGAGCTTCTTCCCGTCGCGGCTCGCGATGCGCACGTCGTGACCCGAGGCCTTGAGCCCCTTCGCGAGCGTTTGTCCGACCATCCCCGATCCCAAGATGCCAATCTTCATGCGCGCCTCCGTAGAGGCCGCACCATAAGCACGGCCGCGACGCGCGCAACGTCACTCGTCGGGGTCGGTCTTCACGGTCGAACCGACGACGAGCTTCTTCGTCTTCGGATCGACGCGTATGGTGATTTGGAACGTGGAGACTTTGCCGTTGCCGTCGAGATCGCCGTGGGCGATCACGTCGGCGCTCTGACCGTCGCGCGCAGCGCGCACTTGA
>Ga0335078_10000357_pt1 | contig 72484 bp, 66 predicted proteins | sample Lox_Sample_32_FD_206711 | JGI IMG/M metagenome (GOLD analysis project Ga0335078, IMG submission 206711) | Soil microbial communities from Loxahatchee National Wildlife Refuge, Florida, United States - Lox_Sample_3.2 | ecosystem: Environmental > Terrestrial > Soil > Wetlands | place: USA...
AAATCTCATAAAAACTATTATACCATATCAATCTTTCACATTGTCTGGATGGCCAATTCATCCCCAGGCTAAAGCCTGGGGGTTTTGCTGGCCGCACTAAAATTACTTCACGTCCTTTTCACTGAAAACATACGCTGTAAATATGTACATCTCAAGGTTCTTGTCCTTTTTCCACGCGTCCCTCGGGAGCCCGGCCTTTTGCTGGCAAAGCTCGGATAAAAACTCGTCCTTGCTCCAGCCTGTCTCTGTGGCTACCTGCGGCAGGAACACGCCGGTATTGTAGCCTTCCTTTACTATTACCCCGTGCTTTCCCAGGACTATCTCATCAACGCTTTTTATTTTTTTCGGAGGCGAAAGAATGGATATCTCCACCTCGATATTTTTCATTTCATCCAGGCTTACGGGCGTGAACCTCGTGTCCTGCAGCGCCGCGGCGCACGACATCTCTACAAGCCCCTGCCTCAGCGCCTTCACCGGCTCTATCAATCCAACGCATCCGCGCAGCTGGTTGTCCTTGTTCAGGGTCACGAACACGCCGTAATTTTTGTCAAACACCGGGTCCTTGTCGTTATTTTCCATAAGCTTCCTGTCTTTTATGCATGTACTGATCGATTCCCTGACTATTTTCAGCATTTTTATTTTTTGCTCTTTTGTCAGGTTTATGTCAAGCGCGTTATCCTGCGCCCCGGAAACAGCGCTGCTGTCCACAAAAGCCACTGCGCCGTAGCCCACGACCCTTGTTTTGTCGGCAGGCGGCACGTCAGATGAATTTGCCGTATGTAAAAGCACGGCCTTATCAAGCCCGAATTTTTTCATGATTTCTATTCCGGTAATAATGGCCTTTTCCCCGCAGGCGGCAGTCACCTCGTTTTGCTGTGTGTATTTAATGACAAGGTCGTCGGCCGTCTCCTCTATTTTTTGCGTGTCCAGGGTCAAAACAGCGGACAGGCACTCCCTGTCCGATTTCACGGCAATGTCTGCCGGCGGGTAATGCGAAAGGTCCGAGCTTATTACCACAAGCACTTTTTTGTCCTTGAGCACGTCATATACCGCGTCTGCCGCGCTTTTCGCGTCCTGCAAGGATATATCGGATACGACTATGGGTATGATCTTGAACGCCTTTACTTTTTTCAGGAGGAAAGGCAGCTCTACTTCCACCGAGTGTTCCTGCGCAAACGCGTCCTTCACCTCTTTAAAAACCCCGGATTTTTCAATAAGCTTTTTGATTGCCTGCGTGTCGCATTGAGCTTCGCCCGTCGGCACCCTGAACCTGTCATACAGGCAGGTGTTGAGCCCGTACACAGGCGAGTAATGCGCAGTGCCGATCACTATGATATCGTCGTATGTGTCGTCTATCACGCTGAAACTGTAGGCGGCTGTCTGCGCCGAGAACTCGTATCCTGCATGCGGGGCAAGCACTCCCAGTACCTTCCCTTTTATCTGCGGCAGGTTTTTTACTCGGGAAAAATAGCCGTTGAGCTGTGTGTTGAGCATGTCGGGCTCTGCCGGGTAAAAGCTGCCTGCTACCCCCGGATTTTTCACCTGCGTTCCATGCGCACCGCATGCCGCAAGGAAAACAACTGCAATAGCCGCTGTATATATAAACTTTTTAAATCCCTGCCCGCTTCCCGGTTCCACATTCTCTATTCCAATCTTTTTAGTTTTTACTTCGTTTCCATTATGCATTTTGAGTCAATGCCTCCCCTTGTGTTGTAAATTGTTTCTACGTGAAGGTATTTTGGCGTAAGGAGTTTTTTTATGTCACTGAATATCCTGTCCGTCGCCGCCTCCTGGTATATACCCACGTTCCTGAAGCTGATGAAGTAATATTTCAGCGACTTGAGCTCTATTATTTTACTGCCCGGGATATATTTAATTATGACCTCTGCCATATCCGGCAGCCCTGAAAAAGGGCAGACCGCTGTAAACTCTTTTGTCCTGTATTCTATAAGCTGTTTCCCGCCCGTGTACCTGATTGTTTCAAGCACCTTTGTGTCAATTTCGGTCTCAGGCAGGAATTTGTACTTCCTTCCTTCTGCTTTCGGCACATAGCACCTCTTAAAATCTTTGATTTTCTATTTGGCATTCAGCATTTTATCCCCCTTTAACAAAGGGGGCAAGGGTGTTTTTAATCACAAATACTGAATTCCAAATCTTTTGTTTTCACTCAACACCCAACATCTACACTCTACAATTTATTCAGGTTATTGCATCCTTTTATTTATTGAATTTCCCAGGCTGTCGTATTCAATCTCGCCAACAAGCCTGCCGTTCTTGTATATTTCCTCATCCTTTTTTTTGCCGTCTTCAAAATAGGTTGTATAGGGCCCCTGCTTTACTCCGTTGTCATAACTGCCCGAAGCCTTGAGTTTGCCGTTTTCGCCGTATTCTTTGCTCATGCCGTTTTTCCTGCCGTATTTAAACTCTGCTTCGGCAGTGAGCCTGCCTTTATCGTCAAACCATTTAAAGAGCCCGTCAAGGTATCCGTTTTTATTGGCGCCCTGCCCGATAAGCGCGCCGTTTTTATTGTACTGTTTTATCACGCCGTCTTCCATGTTGTTTTTAAACTCTATTTCCGACTGCTTGTTTCCGTTGTCGTAATACCACAGCCATGTATCCTCTTTTTTCCCGTTTTTAAATGTCCCGGAATATGTCAGCTTGCCGTTCTTGTAATATGCCGCCACTGGGCCGTCAGGTATGCCGTTTTTGTAATTCTCGTCCTTGCTCATATTGCCGTTGTCATAATAGTCCTTGTATTCCCCGTCAAACTTTCCTTTTGATATGGTGTACTCTGCCTTTAGTTTCCCATTGCTGTAAAAATCGTTTATACTGCCTGTTTCCTCACCTGCTTTCAGCTCAAAGGTGCGCGCTTTTTGCCCCGTCTTATAAAACATCACATACTTCCCGTCCAAAGGCATGTTGTTTGCATATCTGACAACTTCATAAAACTCGCCGTTATTATCGCCGAAATAATATTTCACCGTGCCGCTTATGGTCTGGCCCTGCCTTTTAAGCCCGCTTTTTTTCTTATACACCCACTTTGCAATTTCCGTGTTGCCCGAATAAAAATACCTCGTGTTGCCTTTCTGCATGCTGACTATCACAGGTTCCTGCGGTTTGGAGCAGGAATAAAAAATTATCATCACGATCAGGACAGCTGAAACAAACGCCGGTTTTTTCATTTTTTCCTCCTCTTTTTCAGCGCACGGGTGTCATTCATGCACCTATTATACCATATCGCATTTATCGTCCAATATTTTTTTCAGGTCCCCTATTTATCCGGCTCCGGCTGTGTATCTCCGGCATCAGGCATGTCCTGCGGCTCGGGCGGCTCGATGTTGCTGATATCATTGGCTTTTTCTGTACCGGCCGCAATCCGGTTTATGTATAAAACCACGCCAATGTTTATATATGCGCCTGAAAAGTCGGCATTTATAGTCCCCGTCGCGCCGTTAAAACCGCCTGCAAGGCCCGAGACCGACACCACTTTCGCGTCCATGTCCGCGCTCGCAAAACGGTACCCGGTTTTTAAAAGCACTGCCCAGTCTTTGCCTCCGGTGCACCACCAGATAAAACCGGCCTCCAGGTTTCCCGCGGCGCACGGATTGAACCCGTAGCTTATGCCGTCATCCGCTATGTCATTGCCTGAAGTATCGTACCGCGACGAATCGGAAAACCCGCCCGCGCCCGCGATACCTATATCCCCGCCGCAAAATATGTCTAATATTCCGTTATCCAGCGGGAAAAAATACCTGCACCCAGCGCCTAAATAAGTCAGTCCCGCATCGCTGTCAATTATCTGCTCTTTCTGGTTGCTTGGATACTTTATGCCGTATTCGCTCCACGATGCTGTCAGGTCGAAGCGCAGGTAAATGCCTGTTTTGCCGGCCGGGCTGTCAATCATATGCCCGCCTGTGATTTCAAGAAATTCCCCTCTGGTGGGAGGCTTGAAATTCTGCAGCAGGCCGGTTGAATTCAGGTTGTTGTAGATATCATTATTATTTTGAGTGTAATCGGAATTCCACAGCGAGTCCATCCCGAATGAAAGCTCAAAAAAATCGGTCGAATGGAGGTTTATGGTAAATGTGAGGATAAACACCAAACCCAGTGCCTTTTTCATCAAGCAAAAACTCCCGTTTATATGATAATAACACCCGGACAGATTAGCTTTTGTAGCCGCACCCTTTATGGGTGCGTGCCTTTACCTGCGTTTTAAAACCGCAGGCGCTGGAAAACATATGCAACGTCCGTCGAAGCAGAATGCGTAGGCGGATAAAGCCGCGGTTACAATTGCCTGGCCACCAGGATGCAGGGTGTCACCTGAGTATTAAAAAGGTGTCCACCTGGCTTATGGGCCTCAGGGCCCCGCTGCTGTTATCACACACCACATAATAATACAGCCCGCTGGCCACGTTTGTGCTGATCAGATAATTAAGCGTGTTTGTCAGTTTTATGTCCTGCCAGCCGCTGACATTGGAGTTGGGTACAGTCTCATAGCCTTCATATATTTTTCTCATGGCAAAGGTATAAACCCTGATCCACACAAAGGTTTCCGGATTTTTCAGGTTTATCCTTAATGTCATGCCGTACCCTGGATAGCCGGCGGCAGTAAAATAAAAATTTATCGGGTTCGGGTAAATAACAACGCCGCCCGCCGGATGATATGGCGCCGGCGTCGGGGTAATGGTATATGTCGGAGTGATTGTATATGACGGCGTAGGCGATACTATCGGGGACTGGGTGAAAGTCGGCGTCGGCGACACTACCGGGGTTATTGTCGGGGTAAAGAAATTTTTCGGCAAATTGCCGGACATCAAAAGCATGGTCATGACCTGCAGGGCACCGCTGTAATAATCACCGCCGGCATAATAACCTGCGTCTTCTGAATAAAAATTGTTCAGGTCCGTCTGGTAAGCGGATGATTCCATAAGGGAGCAGGCTGCGGGCCCTTCAAAAGCCGCGTTATTGTTGTAGCTTGTTTCGGCACCTGTAGCAACAGTATAACCGTCTCCTATACTGCCGGGCGATTTAGCGCTCCAGAATGCCGCCATCTCGTTATATTCCGTTGTCATATCCGGCGACTGGCTGCTGCTGGCGTTGCCGCTGTTCCATGCAAAATCAATGGCGTATCTCCACGGCACCCTGCATGAGTTGTATGAATAAGTAGTTGATCCGTTTGCCGCTCCGCCTGTGTGGCTGATGGTTTCCGCAACAAGCCCGTATTGGCTCATACCTGCGGCAAGGTTTGTGTTGCATTTATTCAGTACGTTTATCCAGAAATTCGCAGGTGCCGCCGTGTCCACTATGGCGTATTCCCTGTACCATGCCGGCATATAATATGAAGGATATTCATAGGTATCAAACCCGTCTCCGGGCTTCAAATGATAATCTGTTGAATTGACGTCATTGTTTCTTAGCTTCGCAATCTCCGTTTGGGCAAGCGACGCATAATTAAATGAACCGCCCGAACCCCACTCCCTGTCTGCCATGACAAGGGCAAATGCTATGTCTTCGTCTGCATCAGTTGCAGATCCAGTGCCTAAAAGTACTCCTGCTGTAGAACTGATATCCCAGTCCATAAGCCCGTTTGAGTCATTATACTCCTGCTTGTACTGCCACAGGTTATTAAGTTGTGCCTGATTGGAAAAATATACAGACATAATCATGCCGTATCCCATGCCTTCCGATACAGTATCATTGCTGTTCTGGGGTCTTTGCACTCGTTGGTATGCTCCAGCGCCGTTTGAGGTTATGCAGCTGGCAGCCCATGAATTATATGCATTTTGTACCTGGGCCGATGTTGCGTTGGTTGGCATTATGCCGTATGGATATATCACGTTCCACGGGTAAGAAAACGCCGTGCTTCCGCAAAAAATGAATACGGCAGAAACCAACAGCAGGATTTTCAGGAAATTTTTTCTTTTATTCATTTTAATATTCTCCTTTGTCAGGTATGTGTCCGGTTTTATCTCAATACAATAAAAGCATCAACAGTGCTTATGGGCGTGATGACCCCGTTTTCGCTGTCGCAAACGACATAATAATACAGCCCGTTTGCCAGGTTTAAATTTGCCAGGCAGTTCCTTGTGTTTACCAGCTGTATAGTCTGCCATCCGGTGTTATTATTTACGGTATATTCAAAATTCTCAGCTATTTTCCTCATGCCGAAACTATAAACCCTTACCCAGATAACGTCCTCCGGCTTTTTCAGGTTTATTTTCAGCGCAAGGTCCATAAGGTGCGTGTTAAAATTCAGCGGGTTGGGAAAAATGTCAACACCTCTTGTAGGGATAATCGGCGTGGGCGTCGGCGGCGGTTCATAGCCTGTCAGCCAGTTTTTAATGTCAATGCCGTGGCAGGAAGTCGGGTCAAAGTTCCAGTTTGTTATAAGCGGCGGGAACGATGTCGGATGCAGGTCCCATGCCGTGGCGTTAAACTGGTAGTTCTCGTTGTTCGCGCCGTTTATCCATGCCAGGAAGTTTGACTCCCATGGGTTGCATCCGCTGTTGACTATTCCAGGGTCACTGCCGCTGCTCGCTGCCGGCCCGAATTCTCCTATAGTGACGCAGTATCCGTTCTTTACCGCTATGCCTATATACTGCTCCCAGGTGGCCGCGGTGTCGTTGTTGGTTATATTGTTGTAATTGTGTTCTTCATACATGATGCCGTAGCCGGTCAGAGTGTTTCCCGTGTTCGTGTCTGTAAGGGCGTATGTTGGCAGTTCCCTTAAATCCTTTGCCCATGTTATGCCTCCGGCTATAAGGACATTTTTTGCGCCATGGTCGCGCACGGCCTGCACCAGCTGCTGCATGCCCGGGCAGGTGAAACCTTCATTGCTGGTTCCCCCGTTCTTCCATAATGTCCATGAATTCGGATACGGCTCGTTATAAAGGTCAAAAAGCACGTTCGGTGTGTTGCCGAAGGTATCTGCCAAGCTCTGCCAGAATAATATGGAATTTTCATCAGGCATTGACTGCTGTTTTACATTGGTTGACGACCCCCAGGTCCCGTTTCCCGACCAGTGCAGATCAAGCTCCACATACAGGTTCAGGCCCAGCGCCGCATTTACCACCTTTGCGACGTAATTCCTGTAGTTTGCCTGGAATGTCAGGTTTTGCGTTGACGAGGAATTGTCCCCGCCTGTTGAATACCCGAACCAGTAATCCTGGTTTAAGGGTATGCGGACAAAATTGCAGTCCCATGTGTTTACGGCTACAGTCAGGGTCTGTGTCATATCCCCGCCGTCGCCTCCGGGCGGGCCCTCGCCGGTGTCTGACCATTCAAGCCCGTCAACATCCACGCCTTTGAGCCTTATTTGCTGGCTGGTGGTCATATCTATAAGATGGGTGCCTGATACTTCTAGCTGGTCAGGCATGGCAAGCGCTCCGCCTGTGCAGAATAAAATGCACGAAAAAAATATTGTTATTATTATAAATATTTTTAGAAATGTGTTTGATTTAATTTTCATAACCGGCTCCTTTAGCGTATTTAATAAATGTAACAAATAAAGATTAATAATATATACCTTAAAACCGGCTGGTAATCAAGGTTTATTTAAACGAAAAAATCGGCTAAAAAACTACTTCTTCATTTTTTCGTTAATTATGCTGATTCTTGCGTATGCCTGTATATAGCCTAAATCGCCTGCTTTATTATAATCATTCACCGCGCTTTTATACATTTTCAGGCTTTCTTCAGCCATGCCGCGGTTGTAATAGCCTTCTGTCTTATTCGGTTCCAGTTTGATGAATTTGCTGAAGTCTGTTATCGCGCCCCTGTAGTCTCCCTTATTAAGCTTAATAAGGCCCCGGAAATTGTAGGCATTTGAAAGGCCAGGGTCAAGTTTTATGGCCATATCAAAATCAGCTGTGTTAAATTTATCGCCGAGTTTTGCTTTGGCAATGCCGCGGTTCAGGTATGCCTGCGCGACTTTCGGGTCAAGCTCTATTGCCATGTTAAAATCATTTAGCGCCGACTTGTTATCGCCGAGGTTTCCCTCTGCCAGGGCTTTGTTGTAATAATACGCTGTTACTCCGGGCTTCAGGGCTATTGCCTTTTCAAAATCCTTTACCGCGCCTTTGTAATCCTTTTTAGCCAGCTTTTCATCGCCGCTCCTGAAATAATAATCCGCATCCCTTGTTTCCGCGAAAGCCGCAAAAGCAAAAAACAGGAATATTATAAGGTAAAGACCTTTTTTTACCGCATTCTTCAATTTAATTTCTCCATATATAAAATTAGACGTTTCATATTGATTATTTTCTGCGGGATAAAAACGCTCATTTACTTATCCTGCCATCCAGTTCCTTTGCCTTGTCAAAAGCCTGCTTGTAACCGAGCTTCCCTGCGGCATTGAAATCTTTTATTGCTTCCTTGTCCATATCAAGGCTTTCTTCCACGGTCCCGCGCATATAATATGCCATGGCTATTTTCGGGTCCAGCTCTATTGCCTTGCTGAAATCCTTTAGTGCGCCGTCCTTGTCGCCTGTAGTGTATTTTACCACGCCCCTGTTATTATACCCGTCGGCATAATCAGGGTACAGGGCCAGGAGCATGTTGTAATCGCTGATTGCCCCCGGGTTGTCGCCGAGCTTGAACCTGGCAAAACCCCTGCCGAAATACGCGGGCGCAAAATCCGGGTTCAGGTCTATTGATTTCTTATAGTCCTTTATTGCCCCTTTGTAATCGCCGAGTACTACCTTTACCGCGCCTCGGTTATAAAAAATCTCGGCGTCTGCCGGGTCAAGCTCTATGGACTTGTCATAATCCCTGACTGCTCCCTTATAATCCTGCATGCCGTATTTTGCCCTGCCGCGGTCGCTGTAAGCCTTCGCGTTTTTCGGGTTGATCTCAATTACCCTGTTGAAGTCAAATATCGCTCCCATAAAATCGCCCATGCTGCCTTTTACAAGGCCCCTGTTGTAAAGCGCTTCCTCGAGCTTCGGGTCGAGCTGTATTGCCTTGTCAAAATCGCCGAGCGCGTCCTTGCTTTGGCCTAGCTTGAGTTTCTCGTTGCCGACTTCAAGGTAGTACCGGGCGTCGTTTGATTCGGCAAAAACGGAAAAAGCCGCGGCGAGAATGGCGGTTATAAGGAAAAATTTTTTCATCATGTTATTATGCTTCGTGCCCGTGGCTGTGGTGGTCGTGAAAATGCGGGTGAGCGTGCGGCTGTTCACCCTCGCCGTGCTTGTGGGGGTGTATATGTATGAGGTTATTTTCCGTTAAAACTGTTGTGTTGCCGAGTATTTCCTGCGGCGTGCCTGATGCGGTTATTTTCTTGTCCCTTCCGAGTACATAAATGACATCCGCTGTTTCCTCCACAGTGTGAATATCGTGCGTCGCTGTTATTACTGTTTTCCCAGCCTGGCCCGCCTTGATAAGCAAATCTATTATGTGCCTTGTTGTGAGAGGGTCAAGCCCTGCTGTAGGCTCGTCCATTATAATGACTTCGGGATCCATTACCAGCGCCGTGGCTATCGCAACTTTCTTTTTTTCACCTATGCTCAGGCGGTGCGGCGGCCTGTCAAGCAGCTCAATTATTCCCATCTCCTGCGCTATTTTTTTCACAAGTTTTTCTGTTTCTTCAGCCGCTATGCCCATGCACAGCGGCCCGAATGCGATATCTTCCCTGACTGTCGGGCAAAAAAGCTGTATGTCAGGGTTCTGGAAAACAAAACCTGTCTTTGACCTGAATGATTTCGCAAAATCAGCGTCAGTGAGCGCCTGCTCTGTCAGCTCCCTGCCAAAGGCATTAACCAAACCCTTGTTCGGGAATATAAGCCCGTCAAGCATTAAAAGCAGGGTTGACTTACCAGAGCCGTTTGCGCCCATAAGCGCTATTCTCGCGCCTTTTTTTATCTCAAGGCTCACGCCTGCCAGCGCAGTAACATTGCCGGGATAAACATACTCTGCGTTTTTTATTTCAAAAATATTTTCGCTCACAGCAGCCTCTTTCCGGAAAGCATTGCGTCCATCGCAAAAAATAAAACCGCAATAATACAGCAGGATACGATCCATATGAAGTCAAAAGTTTTTGCCCTGAACCTGTGCAAAGACACAGGCTCGCCTGAAAACCCGCGCGACAGCATTGCGTTGTATACATCCCCGTTAATATTATACGAACGGTTCCACAGCATTGCCATGTTCCAGGCCGCGATCTTATGCCCATGGCCGGTGCGTATCACTCCTCCTGCCCTGCTTTTTATCGCCATGAACGTGTTCTCGATTATTTCAGCGAAAAGGTATATGTAGCGGTAACACATGCCTGTGATCATTACAAAAACCTGCGCCACGCCGAACATACGCAGGGATTTCAGCAGTTCAAAATGGTGCGTTGTCAGGCTAAGCAGTATGACAAGCGAGATTGAGACTGTGACTCTCGCGATAAAAAGTATTGCGCCGTGCAAGCCCTGCCTTGTAATTGCAATGCTTGCGCCTCCTGCTTTCATCGACCACACAGCCTGGCCCGGCGTAAAAAAACTGAAAATAGCCGGTATCGCGATTAGCACTGAAAACAAAGGGATAAAAGGCAGGGTCCTTTTCAGGAAAAACAGCAGGTTCACCCGCGACAAAAGCGTAAGTAAAATACACAGGGCGTAAAGCGCCAGAAGCAGTATGGTATGCTTTATAAAAAGCGCGCAGATTATAAATGCAAGCACTGAAAAAACCTTGAACCTCGCGTCCAGCCCCTGCATAAGGCCTTTTCTCGACGCAGTGCCTTCCGAAAAAACAGATTCTTTCACAAGCGACGCTGCTGCCGCGATTGTCCTGTCTATAAAATTATGGCTTTTCATTTTTATCGTCTTTTCCTGCGAGCATTTTCCCCAGTATAAAGGCTATGCCTGCGATGAGCGCTATGCCCACAACTGCCGAGGCTATATAAGCTATGCTCTGGTGGAACAGCCCCTTATCTTCCCATCCCTTAAATGAATAGTCGGGCATTGCAGGCTTCCACAAATCAGCCAGCCTGGCGAATTTCTCCGGGACATAACCTGCCAGTTTTTTTATTTCCTCCGGCCCCCATTCTCCCCATGCTCCGCCTGCCTTGAAAAAAGCAGGTATTAAAAGCCCGAGTGGGCAAAGTATCGCCAGTACTGCCAGCCCTATCCAGAGTTTTACAATCGGTTTCATTTGCCTGCGCTTCTTTCATATAATAACTCAGGCATTTGCCTGCTGATGTAAGCAAGCACCATGGCCGTCACAAGCGCCTCCACCCATCCGAACACGAGCAGATGGCCTATTGCCATTGCAGGCACAGCCACTGAAAGCCCGTAAGGGCAATAAAGCGCCTGTCCCGCGGCAGTGTGGTGCAGTAAAGGCTGCAACCCGAACTCCACTCCGGCGCAGACAGCTGCGATGTTTATTCCCATATACCCAGCTATGCCCGCGGCAATAGCCTGCCTCAATGAGCCTGGTTTTGCCCTGTAGCCCAGCAGCTTATATATATAGAAGCCTGCAAATGGTATTACAAAAGCCATGTTAAAACAGTTCGCCCCTATTGCCGTGATTCCGCCGTCGCCGAAAAGCAATGCCTGTATCACGAGCGCCACTGTTATTGCCAGGCACGCCGCCCATGGCCCGAGCAATATGGCCGCTATCACCCCTCCTACGGCATGTCCCGTGGACCCGCCCGGTATCGGCACATTGAACATCATTATGATAAAGCTGAAAGCCGCTGCAATGGCAAGCAGCGGCACCTGTTTTGCTTTAAGCGTCTTCTTGACTTTTGCGCCTGAAATAGTCCATATAGGAATCATTGCAGCGTAAAACACGCCGCATGTCTCAGGCCCTAAATATCCGTCCGGTATGTGCATTTCTTTCCTCCGTGATAAAAATCGGTTTCAAAATTTTAATTTTTCTGCCCGTCTTCGGCAGAAAACATTTCAACAAGGTGCCTTAACTCTGTTTCCGCAATATACCTGTCCGAAGGCGAGTATTGTATTGATTTGTTCTTCATACTCACTGCCCTCCCGAATGAAATCGCCAGGTCATATACCGATCCCTGCTGGGGAAGAAAATTTAAAAATACAGGCACGTCCGGTTTTGACATATACCATTTTTCGGCATAGTCAAAATAAAGGCTTGTGGTTATGACCCCAAGTCTCGCCTGTTTTTTATTATCGTCTCCTGTTTGCCCATCTGCAATTTCAAAAAACTTTTTGCATAACGTTAGGAATTCATTTTTTGTCTTCACGTTAAGGACTATGGCATAATCGCCGTTGACGTCTTCAAAATATATATAAGTTGTTTTATTTTTTGCGTCGTACTTTACCACGGCTTTTTTGTCTGCCATTTGCCCGTTTGAATTTATATATTCCCGGGCAGTAATTTCTCCGATCGGCATTTGCCCGGCAGACATAAACACGGCCTGTAATAAAAACAAACTGATAAATAATATTTTTTTCATTTTCCGCTCCAATTAATGTAAAGATACGCAGGTTTCATGCAAGCATGCCTCCCAAACAGAATTCTCCGCTTCATTAGCTGGCATATATTATCGCTGAATAAAACAGGAGTCAAACAATCGGCGAACCATGTTGCTTCTCTGCTCATATCAGCTTGTACGGTTCACTTTATCGAAGTGCTTTTAAAAAAAGTATAACAATCATTTAACAATTAGTCAGCATAAAATATTCGTTCTGTTTAATAAATATTTCTATTTCGTCATATCGCTCTAAAATAAATTCTCTAGCCGGAGTTTGTGGATTTCTTTTCGTATTAAAATTATAAAAATCTATACACAGGGCTCATTCTAAACAAAATATTTATTACAACCCACCGTATTTATATGCTTCTTCCACAGACTTGCTCACCTTATATGCGATCAGCGCGCCGACTGCCGAGCCTAAGACCCCCTGGAACGTCTGTATGGCTATGTACCACGGCGCGTAAAATTTATGCCATATAAATGGGGCGGCAATAAAATAAAAATACAGGTACACCGCCATCCCCCGCAGAAGTCCTGCTATTACAAACGAATGGCGCGACTTGAGATAATCTTTTGTAATAAAAAAATAGACCTCAATAACAACGGCTTCTACCAGGGAATACGGCCACCAGAGTGGATTTATTCCCCTTGATATAATCTGGCCGAAAAGGCTGTTGCCGAAGATTATAAGAGTGGCGCTGCCTGTGCGGGGAACCATTCTTATACCTATTAATAAAATACAGGTGAACGGTATTGAATAAATAAAAGCCTGTATAAACGGGACCATGCCCAGACCCATCTTAAACGGCAAAACAGCGACATATAACAATATGACAAAGAACGATATAACTACAAGTTCAAGCGTATTGAAATACAATAAATTATTTTTTTTACCGGGAACTGGTTTCTGAAACGAATATCCTCTTACCTCAGCCGCAAGCGCGACAAACCTGGCCTGTCTTAATGAATTTATGATCAGCGGGGAAAGAAAGTATCTGAATGCCTTTATCGTGCCGGGAATATTATTAATTTTGAAACCCTTCAGCCTGATTGCCGTCCACACCCTTTTTGTCTCTTCAAGCACATTCGGCAAAAACCGGATGCTGGTTGTAATAATAAAACTGATTTCCTTTGGGATTTTTGCTTTATTCATGGCTATTATCATCTGGGAAGGATGTGTTGAAATAACCACAGCTGTCGCCATAAACGTAATTGACAATATCCTGAGCGACTGGATAGTTCCGTATATTATGCCTTCTTTATAAAGATAAATTCCGCCGGTAACCGGGCCTACAACAGGGAAATTTTTATTGATCACGGTTAAAACAACTGTTTTGGGCTCAAAATAATAAAAAAACGCCTGCGAGATGCTTGTTCCTGCTACGATTATTACAATCGTGTATATAAGCGCCTTTAATCTCGCGAAATCAGGCCCAGCGAGCAATAATATGCAAAATGTGGCCAGCGTCAGCATGAATAATTCCGGCGGTGTTTTCAATATTACAACGAGCAGGGATATAATTATGCTGTATAACAGCTTCACGGAAGGATAGAGCCTGTGCATTACAGTGTCAATTTTTTGATATTTCATCACTGATAATCCTTCCTCTGTCGAATGTTATTATGCGCTGCGCGTATCGGTTTGCCGCTTTCATATTATGCGTGGAAAACAGGATTGTTGTCCCATCGTTAACGAGCGAATGGGTGAAATCCATCAGGTTCATCCAGCTTTTTTCATCCAGCCCTGTTGTTGGTTCGTCGAGTATTATGACTTCAGGTCTTGACGCGGCTATTGACGCGAAAGCAACTTTTTGTCTCTCGCCTTTTGACAGGCTGTGAGGGTTGGAATTTTCATATTTTTTCAAGTCAAACCTGGACATGATATCTTCATACTCGCAGCTTATATGAAGCTGTTCCGGCCCAAGTAGTATTTCTTCTTTTACTGTAGGCGCGAAAAGTTGCTCATCCGGATTTTGCAGCAGGAATCCAGCCGTACCTGCCGAATCGTTTATCGAGCGGATATTCTTTCCCTTTATGCTGATAGAGCCTTTTTCCGGTTTCAAAATCCCCATAAGCAGTTTAAAAAATGTTGTTTTCCCGCTTCCGTTATCACCGACAAACGCAACTACTTCTTGTTTTTTTATGGTCATTGTCAAGCCGTCGAATAATCCGGATTTACCGTATCCATATGATATGTCCCTGGCTTCGACAATTGTGCTTTGTTCAGTATGGTAATCATAGGCGATTTTGTCCTGCGGAAATTTGTCGGCCGTGGCCGGAATGTTTTTTAGCGATCCATCTTCCATAAAATATCTGCGCGTTGCCAGGTCTTCAAAAATATCCGCGTCATGCCCAATCAATATGATTGTATAGGATTTGTCCTTTAATTTTTTTATAATCTCCCTCAAAGAGTTTTTCCCATGTCCGTCAAGGTTCGTGGACGGCTCATCGAATATGATTATTTCAGGGCCCACCGCGTAAATTCCTGCGATGGCAAGCCTCTGCTTTTCCCCGGCCGAGAGCTCACCTGTTTCCCTGTCTAGCAAGCCGTCAAGGCCCAGGTCGGACGAAGCGCGAATAGTGTTTGATATTATATCTTCCCCATGAAACCCCATATTGTGGCAGCCGAATTCAATGTCTTCTTTTACCGTAGGCATGAAAATTTGATATTCCGGGTTCTGAAATACCGTGCCTGCGTTCTTTGCCATTTCGCTTAAAGGCAACGTACCCGGCTCGATGCCGGAAACCCTTATATCACCGCGTAAACTTCCTCCGAATATATGCGGGATAAGGCCGTTCATGCAGTAAGCGAGCGTAGACTTTCCGGATCCCGACGGCCCTGTTATCAGTACCAAATCCCCTTTATTTATTGTCAGGTTAATGTCTTTCAGGGCCGGGCTTTTTGACATAGGATATGCGTAGAAAAAATTTTTGATTTTTATCATTTTCTTAAATTATTTGTAAATAAGTCGATAATCCCCGTATAGTTTTCGCCGCTGGACCTTGAAAAGACAACATTTTTAAGATGTTTTTTTGCTCTGTCAGCCGCATTGCTCAGTTCTTTTATATCCGGCTCCCTGTATGACAGGCCATCTACTTTCATATATCCGATAATCCTGAATGGTATGTCTTTATCAACGCCTGCTATAAATTCCGCTATTTTCTCTATCTCGTCTTCTTCTACCAGTCCCGGTATCAGGACGCTCGAAGCAGATAATTCAATTCCATTTTTGTGTGCCTGTATAAAGTTTTCAAGGCACTTTTTATTTGATTTTCCGGTATACTTTTTGTGAAGCGTATCATTTACAGCCTTAATAGACATGGCAACATGCGTCACACCGTCAAGATCCGGAAGAATGTACCCATTGGTAAGAAGCCTTACTTTACATCCAATCTCCGCTTTGAGTACGTGCGGCAATCGCGTGTAATCGGTATCCGGAACCGGGTCTCCGCTGAGGATGGAGACTGATTTTGGCTTCACTTTTTTAAGCAGGCTTACCATTTCTTCCATGCCGGCAAATTTCAGTGTGTTGAGCTTCACCCTGCCGTAAATCTGTTTCCAGTAGCAGCACATGCACCTGAAATTACAGCCGATAAAATACAGGGAACACGATCCTGAATTGGGATTATGGGTGATACGGTGGATATTCATTTTAAAACCGAATGCAGGCCAGCTTTGCCTGAGAATTTTAACTTCCATAGTTTCATTTGTTTCACTGCCCTGTTGTCCTCTCTCTTAATCTGAATGCATTTACTTGTTATTTTCTTTCTTATTCCTGTCATATTTTTAGAATATCCTTTACTCCGGAATGCTGTTTCCGGTATTCCCTTTTTTATTTTAGGTAATATTTTTATATCTTTTATGCCGGTGAATATTTTTACGGCAGGCACAAATCTTACCACCAACTTTGCCGGCGGTCAACAAGATGTGGGGGCTTTAAACCCCCACTCCCCATCTAAACTAAATCCTGTATGTTATTTAAAATTTAACCTTTATATTGCCTGTGACTGTCCTGCCCGGCGAAACATAGCCGTAATATGCCCGATAATCCCTGTCCTGGATATTCTCTATTTTTAAAGAGGCTATAAAATTCTCATTTATCTCCTTTGATAAGGCAATGTCAAAAAGAATATAGCTTTTTACAACCTGTGTATTAAAGTCATCGTTAAAACAAGAGTCCACATACCTGCCGGTTATTTCTATATTGGCCAGTTTTGGATTTTCAAATGAAATCCCTGCGGTACTCTTGTTCCTTGGCGCGTATATAAGGTAACGCCCGTCCAGAAGCGAGTCTGTATATTTATCTATCCTTGAATAGTCAAATGTGTATGTGCCGAAAAGCGATAGTTCCTTTGTAATGCTTAACCTTAGTTCCGATTCCACTCCATAGATTGTCGCCTGGCCTACATTCTGGTTGATGACAACATCGTACAGACCGGAATAAGTGCCGGTATCTACCGGGTATATCAAGTCATAAACGTTATTATCGTAAAAAGTAAACCTTCCAAGCAGCCTGCCCCATAAAGTCTGGTCAACACCCACTTCGTATGAGTAATCCTTTTCAGGCTTAAGGTTTGGATTAGGCTCGAATATCTGGCCCCAGTACCAGGCCGGTATAAAGTATGACCATGTCGTGTATAAGTCGTACAGGGTTGGAGCCCTGAATGACTCGCCGGCTGACGCCCTGAAAGCGGTATCTTCTGTCAGGTGATAAACAAGGCCTACTTTGGGGCTGAAGGCATCACTTGTTTTTTCATTATAATTAATAGTTTCCGGAGACGCGGTATTATCATATGCGTACCCGTCATAGCTGTCCCAGTAATCCCAGCGCCCGCCCAGTGTTAATATGAGTTTTTCGTCCAGCTTCAGTTCGTTCTGGATGTATATTCCTAAATTGTCCTGGTCCCCTTTATACTTGGTGGTTCTTACCATGCTCTGGTAATCATCTTCCGAGGATGATTCTCCCCAGTCCATGTCTACTCCTAATGTAAGGGTGTCAAAAGCGGCTAAATGTATGTTTGACTGCAGGTTCCCACCTAACTTTGTCTGGTATTCATTGTCCACGTAATCAATCGCGTAATAATCATCGGTATTATATGTCCACGGCGAGGCTCCCCAGTTAAAATAAAACGCGCCTAAAAGGTCTATATTATCCATTATCTTCTTCAGGCTGCAGCTGACATCTTCCGTGTCCTTTGCGCCGTAATAATACTGATAACCCCCATTTGTCTCCTCGTTATAATGCCTGTAGGCGACACCCAGCGAATCATCTTTGTCAAAATCATATACACCCTTTACATTTCCGTAAAAACTTTCCCTGTTTGTCTTTATGTCATAGGGCTGGGGGGTCGGGTCGACAATATAACCGTCAGTGGTAAAGTATCCTCCGGAAACTATATAACTTAAATTTCCTATTTTATTCTGCAAATCCAGATTGTATGTCGAGGTATTGTATGTTCCGAACCCAGCGTCAAACTCATTTTCTGCTTTTTCCGGGTTCTTTGTTATGATATTGATAACGCCGCCCATGGCTCCGGCTCCATATAAAGCCGAGGATGCTCCCGGGACCACCTCAATTTTTTCTATATCCTCTATATTTATGGCGTTCCAGTAAGCCTCTCCGTCATAAATACTGTTGAAAGGTATGCCGTCTATTAAAACAAGCGTTCTTCCCCTTTCCTCAGCGCCAAAGCCCCTTAAAGTAACTGTGGAGGTTGGCGAAGTCAAGCCTGTATTCCGCGTAATATCCACTCCCGGTAAATATTCCAGCAACTGGTCGGCAGTATCGGACTGGTTGCTTTCTTCTATGGTTTTGCTGTCAACTACGCTCACATTATTGCAGGAGTCGCTGACCAGCGTATCCAGCCTTGAAGCGGTAACTACAATTTTATTCAAGTCAACCTGCTCTGCCTGTGCAACAGGCGTTTCGGCCTGCACAGCCGTAGAAATCGCCGTGGTCTGCACAACAGGCGTCTGGGCCTGAGCAGCCGTAGTATTGTCAGCAGGCTGTGCAGTAATAGTCTGGCTTACAGGTGCCGCATCCGCGGCAAAAGCGTAAAAAGAAAACAAAAACAATACAACAACCAAAAAAATAAATCTTTTTCCCATAAAAAATCCTCCTTTTAAAATATATTTTCGTAGCACAAATCATCCTGTTTTGTGCTACGATTTTTATTTTCGTGTTATCAATAGCCAAAAAAATATAGCCGCTATATCAGGTTATTTCCTTGCCGGTCGTAGACATGGTAAAACCCGTATGTTTTACTCCCTTCGAGGATTTGAGTTTGCCGTAAAGCTGTTCTATGCCCTTGGAATCGCCTTTCACCACTATAATTTCAAGGCAGTTATTGTGGTCAAGGTGGATGTGCAGGCTTGAAAGTATGTTCATGTGGAAGTCATGCTGGATATCCATGATCCTGTCCAGGAGCTGTCGCTTATGGTGGTCATAAATAAGGTTTATTGACCCTATTATTTCCTTGCCGTCTTCCCATTCTTTTTTAACCAGGTCATCGCGTATCAGATCCCTGATGGCCTCGGACCTGTTTGTGTAATGCTTGCCTTTTATGCGCTGGTCGAATTTTTCCAGCAGTTCCTGCTCCAGCGAAACTCCGAACCTGATAAGCCTGCCTGCCATGAGTCCTCCTCGTAGCACTTTTTTTCAGATTGTAGCACAAAAAATTTGTCTGTCAATATATGAATAAAAAATTTCCTGGACTTTAGCCGGGCTTACTTTTCTAATAGCTTCCATTCTTCCTCCATCAGTTTCTTATACAGCCTTACCCCGTTTTCAATCTCGTCTAGTGCTATGGACTCTTTTGCCGTATGCGCGAGCGAATCATCGCCCGGCCCGAGCACCACGCACGCCATTCCTGTCCTGCTCAGCTCTCCTGCGTCAGTGGCAAAAGCAGCGCCTTTCGGCGCGGCATCCAGGCCCATGCCGCCAATGCAGCCTAGCACCTTTTTGATAAATGGATGATTTAAATCCTGCTTGAGCGGCCTGTCCGTGAACCCCGGCAATACCTCTACCTTAAGCGACGTGTCGGCCCGCCTCAGCGCGTCCAGCGCCTTTTCAACGCCTGGTATTATCGATGCAGGGTCCTCGCCGGGCATGACCCTGCGGTCCACCTGTATCGTGCATTCGTCGGGTATCGCGTTCACCTGCCTGCCGCCATGTATCATATTTATGGAGCACTGCGCCCTTCCGCAAAGCGGGTCTGTCGCCGATAACCTGCTTATGTATTCTTTTTCAAGCGTATCTATTACCCTCATCATGTCCTTTATCGCCGACCTTCCTTTTGACGGCGTCGAAGCATGCGCGGCTATCCCTCTTGTCCTGACCGAGAAATGTCCTATGCCTGCGTGCGCCACTATGGGTTTCAGCGATGTAGGCTCTGCTACTATGACCCCGGCAGGTTTGAATCCCAGCGCGCTAATGTGCGTATTGCTGAAGGCTGTCGCGCCGTGCCTCTGCTGCTCCTCGTCGACCGTGCAGAGTACGGCGATATTGGTTTTCGAATTACCCTGCTCCGCTGTCTCCTTTAGCGCCCACAGGCCTGCCGCAATGCATCCCTTGTCGTCGCATGCGCCCCTGCCGAAAATGCGGCCGTCCTTTTCCAGCCCTGAAAAAGGCTCAAAATCCATGCCTTCTGACGAGACAGTATCCATATGCGCGGCGAACATGAGCCATGGGGCGCCTTTTTTGAATTCTTTTGTGATGAGCAGGTTCGGGGCGCAGCCTTCTACTGCAAGCAGCCGTGCGTCAAACCCGAGGCCTGAGGCAAAATCTTTCAGGAACGAGGCAACGCCTGCCTCGGCCTCTTTTTTTCCGGTTACGAACTGGTTCACCGACGGTATGCGGACAAGCTCTGCCAGCAGCCCTGACGCCGAAGTAATAGCTGAGCCCCCGGCCTTCACAGGCCGGGATTTTCGCGGAATGGGATCAAACATTTCCATATCCCCTGTACATGAACTTCTGTATTATAATTATTATGTTGCACGAGACCGCGAGGATATTCGTGGCCAGGATGGGCCAGTCGTTCAGCATGGCCCCATAGATTATCCATAATGTCATCCCTGTGCCGAGCAGGACAGGCTGCCAGAACGCGACATCGTCCACTTTTTTCGTGACAAATCCCTTGATGACCTGGGGTATAAATCCCATGGAAGAAAAAGCTCCTGCTGTAAAACCGATGATTGTGACGAATTTCATAACATCTCCTTATTGTTGTTTTCAGTGGAACCCCGCCGGCTGAAGCCGGCGGATATCATTCATCCCACCAACTGAAGTTGGGGGTTTTCTTTACGGATTAAGCAAGGCGTATAGCGGGAAAAATTATAACGCTGCAGACTTTTATTTTCAATGATATTCAGGCTTTCACCGGGCATTTGATATCCGGCAGGAGTAAAAGACTTGGCGGATTATGGCCAAAGTGTGTATATTATATTGATATTTATCTTTATTTTTGCCCGGTTTGTAACAATATGATAATAAAATATACAGCCATTATGATGAAACCCAGCGGCACGCCGAGCATGGCCCATTCCCTGCTTTTAATTTTTAACTTGTTTGCCGCTATTATATTCGGTATGTTGCCGGGTATAAGCATGCCCCCGGCTGTTATAAGCGCCAGTATTGCCGCGTTGACCTGGTTCAGGGACATCGACGGCCCTATCTCGGCTGCCGCCAGGGTCGAGTTGTTGAGTACGGCGGACAAAAGATTTATCCAGTAAATGAAATAATACGGGATCTTAGAGACATAATTGTCTACTACCGGCTCAAATGCCCTGCCCAGTAGAACAAGCGATACGATGAACAGATATATTTTGCCGGTCCTGATAAAAATATCCTTTGTTTCCTCTTCCTTTCCTTCTTTTAATCCGCTGTTGCTTTCATGTCCGGTTTCCGTCATTTTCACGGCCAGCACCGCCAGAAACAGTATGCATGGCACGGTATAGAGCCACAGGTTTTTAAAAAGGAACCAGAAACCGGCATGATACGGCGGGCCCTGCAGTTTGCCCGTTATGATTGTGGCAAGCGGCTCGCCTATGGGAGTGAGCGCCGACCCGATGCCTATGGAAAAACACGTAAGTATCACGAGCCTTGTTTCGTCTTTCCTGTCCAGTTTTAAATGGCTTATTATTTCAACAAGTACCAGCGCCGCTGCTATGACCGTTATAACGCTTGAAGCAAGGCCCAGCCCCGCCACAACGAAAAACGCAAAGAATTTGATACCGGTCTTTCCCAGGATTTTGTTTATATTTCTTGCGATGGATTTTTGCAGGAATTTAAAAAGCATGCCGGCCGCAAAAACAGCAGCGGTAATTTTCACCGGCTCTATAAGCGCCTCCCTGATCAAAGCCGTGCTCCACTGGTTTGTCAGGCTTACCGCAATAATGCCCATTATGAAAAAGAAGGTTTCAAGCTCCTGTTCCGCTTTTTTGGCCAGGAAAGGAAGCGTGAAAACCAGAACCAGTATTATAAGCGGCTGAATTATCATTTGCTTTTTCTCCTCCGCGTGCAGGCCCCGGTAAAAAATGCGTTTCCCCTCAGGGCTTTGATTGTTTCTTGTTGTCTTTTTTGAATAATTTTAAAAATAAGATCTTGATTATTGTTAAATAATCCCCGGCCTTCGGGCTAGACGTCTGTGTCTTCGAAATTTCTATGCCGAGGTCTGTATCAAGCGATTTTGATTTTGACATTCCCAGCAGCTGCGATGAATATATGCTCCTGTGCCCTGTCATGAGAAAACTTATGATGCACGCCACTGCCGCATACGGCGCTATCTTCGGCCCGAAAAGCTCTATGCTCATGATGCTTGCCGCGATCGGCGTATTTGCCGCTCCCGCGAGCAGCGCGACCATGCCTATTGCGGCAAACGTGGCTGTGTCGACGCCCATGAACGAGGAAAAAAACGAGCCTGCCGAGCTGCCTATGAAAAATATCGGCGTAACAACTCCCCCGCTGCCGCCTCCGCAAAGGGTTATTGAGGTAAAAAATATTTTCAGCAGGGGATCATACCATGCCGAGTGTTCACCTCCGAGGAATGACTCTATATGCCACAGGCCAAGCCCGAGGTATTTTGTTCCGGTAAAAAGTACGGGAAGGGCAACTATTAACCCTGCTATGACAGGCTTAATCCACCACAGGGTTTTTATCCGTCCAAATGCCCTGTGCGCAAGCTTATATGCTTCAATAAACAGAAATGCAACTATCCCGAAAAATATCCCTGATAAAACCACTTTGATGAAAAAATATTCGTTAAAAACAGGCAAAAAATCCAGCGGTTTGTAAAAATACGTTATGCCGAAATGCGACGACACCTGGTATGAGATTATCCCTGCGATAAAAGAGGGCAGCAGCACGTCGTACATGAGCTGGCCCACGACAAGCACCTCTATGCCGAATATAGCGCCCGCAATTGGCGTGCCGAATACCGAGGCAAACCCTGCCGAAAGCCCGCATATCACTATTTTTTTCCTGTCCCTGTCGTTGAACCTGAAAACATCCGCAAAGCCTGACGCAAGTCCGCTGCCTATCTGAGCGCACGGCCCTTCCTTGCCTGCCGACCCTCCGAAGCTGATTGTAAGTATGGTTGTTACAAGCTTCACAGGCACTACAAGCAGTTTTATTTTTCCGCTGCGCTTGTGCACGGCTTCTATTACCTTTTCAGTGCCGTGGCCCTCTGCGTCAGGCGCGAGGTATTTTACCGCGGCAGCGGTCAAAAGCATGGCAGCAGGCAGGAATAAAAAATAGTATTTATAGCCTGCGGCTGTCCGGATGCCCCAGGTGAGCAGCTTTAAAAATATGGTTGCGCCTGTGCCGGCTATAAGGCCGATGATAGTGGACAGGAAAAACCATTTTAAAACGCTGAAAAAAAGCACTGTTTCTTCGTTGAGCCTGTTTTTCATTTAGTCTCCTTTATATTCAGAAAAATAATACTTTACGCCGGCTATTTTATCAAGCATAAAAGCAGGGCGGGCAAAAGTGGGGGTGGGGTTGGAATGGAATGTTGGAACGGAAACCCGCCCTGCCGGCTTTAATATTATTGCAGCTGCCCGGAAGCATGCTTGCCCAGGAAAGTTGGTTGCGCCATATGATAGGCAAAGCAATCCCGGGCAGCTTATAATTAATTTTGTCTTAACCCGGCGTGCCGGCTCATCTTTTGATTCTGAACTGGTTTGCCATCCACATGATGAATAAAACCATGCTTATTACGGCTAATAATCCTCTCATCTGCTCTCCTTTTTATATATCAACGGGCTTTGCTTATAAGTACCCGGGAACATGCTCACGAAGATGCGCACACATGACAAAAAAGCAGCCCCCGGGCATTGGACTTATAAAATTCATACATTGTCCCGGCGCTATACGCATATTTAAAATCAGGCCTTTCACTATAAAGTCACCTCATAATTATTTGTCCCGGCTTATTTCTTCAAGCCGGCGACTATTTTTCTGAATCTTTCGGAGTCTTCCTTTGTAATCAGGATAAAAAGCAGACCTGTATCGTACACGCCCTCTTCGTCATTCCATTCACACCATTCCGGGCTGCAATGCGCTTTTATGGTTTTCCCGCCCGGATCCATGTCAATCTCAACCTTGACAATGTCGTCCATGCCTATTTTAACAGGCATGTTCAATCTTATGCCGTATTCGCAGACGGATTTCGTCAGTAATTGCCCTGTTGTCTGAGCAATTCTACCGCTAAAAACAGTCAGCACTTCGTAAGTTACTTTAAATTTCGCTTTTACGCTTTCAGAATCCTGTATTAAAATGCTTTCTGCCGTCATTTTTCATCAGCTCCTTTCAGCTCTTACACTTATCCTTAATCTCCCGCCTGACCGGGTATTTTGCGGCCGTCACTTGGCTTTTTCTTGCCGGCTTCTTTGCATCTATGTTCCAGCGGCAGGAGTGATTAAATTAACTCTTGGCACACTTAAAGTATTAGGATGACAGGGTTTTTTATGGTTTTACCTCAATTATCCGGCCGGCGCCGGGCATGCGCCGAACCATACGCCCCTGCAGCGCGGTTCAGCGTGCCCGGGATCCGGTTTGTCTTACCGCTGACTGTCACTCGGCCGCTTTTTGTTTATAAGCCGGCGTATATCTGGCAATCTGCTTGGCGTCCTTAATTTCCTCATCGGTAAAATCTTTCTTTATTACAAGCACCTGGTTTGCATGGATGATATCCGGGTCCTTAATCCGGTCCCTGTTTATCTCAAAAATCAAAGGCCATTTTGCCGGGTCCCCGTAGATTTTAAAGGCGATTTTCCACAGATAGTCGCCCTTTTCCACCGTATACTTCTGCCCATCCTGTAAAGCCTCAGGCTGTGACTTCTGTGCTTCCTCACCCGGCAACGCCGGTACCAGTCTTGCTTTCTGCGCTGACGCGCAGCCAAACAATACTGCAGTAAAAAATGATAATACAACAATCATTGAAGTTTTATTTTTCATTTTGCGCCTCCTGAATTAATTCCGGCCGTACGGTTTTTCAGATCCGGAAAGCAGTTTAATTACTTCAGGCCCGTACTGCCGCAGCAGCAGGTGCTGTGCGGCAGCCGGCCCGAAGCACTAATATTTCAGCGGCAGTTTTTTGCGCGGTTTGGAATGTTTCTGGTAAGGCGGCGTGTCTTTTGCCTCCATTACGGCATGCTTCACCTGTGCATTATCAAAATCTTTTGTCACTGCCAGTTGCTGGTTGATTTCGATAATATCAGGGTCTTTTATCTGGTCCCTGTTTGCCTTGAAAAGCAAGGGCCATTCAAATGGGTCATCATATATGTCCGGTTTGGAAGCTATTTTCCACAGGCAGTCGCCTTTTACCACGTTGTATGTAACGTTGACTGCTTTTTCATTGGGTTGGCCGGCTTTTGCTTCAGCCGCAGGCTGCGCGCTGACATCCGGCTTTACAGCAGCCTTTGGGGCGCAGCCGCTTATTGCGTAAACCACGGCCGCAATAAGAATAATTGATAAAATTAGGTTTTTCATTTTCGCACCTCCGTTTTATTTTGACGCAAAAGGCGGAATAATGCCTTTGCCGCAAGACTGAAATTACGGGGTGGATTATTTGCGGGTTTTTAGGATGGTCAGGTTTATTTTGTCCTTGAATACCGTATAATTTTTATATACTTCCGATAAAAAATATTGCAGATCCGCGGCGTGCCTGCCTTTAAAGAGTACCGGCGCGCAGGATGCTCTGTGTTTGTCAACAACACCCCTTATAATTTCCATACTCGGGTTTGACTGTTTATAACCCGGAGATGTTGTGCCGTGCCATGCTGAATGTATTGCTTCTTTTTTACAGGGATTTATGTTGTAAATTACATTTGCGTTAAGTCTTTTATATCCCGGTATCGCTATGATAAAAAGCGCTGCAAGTGCTATAATTATCCGTTTCATATCAGCTCACCTTTCTTAAATTTTAGACGCAGGCATACCTGAAAAAGTTCACATTTTTTGCTGTTTATTCCGGTGCGGCCGCCGGTAATCTTGCGCTCAGTGTTGCAGCAGAATTCGGCCTGCCCGCAGCAGAATGCGCAGCGCGCATTCCTCCCGGTCTCATAAGTCCCGGGATTCCTGAGTAAGGTATTAAAAAAGCCCGGCTTTCACCGGGCTTTTCATGACCGCAGCCGGTATTAAGGCAGTTGGTAATAGATGGTAAGTTTTGGGAAGTCCAGGCTGTTTTGCGCCTTTGACGAGTGAAACGTGGTGGAATCAACCGAAGTTTCGTCGCTTGATTCAAGCAGCAAGCCATTATTGCTGTTCGGATATGAAAGCCATGACTGGATGAGAGAGTTATTCAGCTTAAACGTATAGCTCTCAAACGAGATATCCAGGTTTACAAAAACAGTATTGCTGGCTGGCGCGGAGGAAAAATCCCCTCCGGGGTTTGTCCACGGCCCCACAATGCCGTCCTTCCATGTGCATTCAAAAGGCGGGGATGTTATAAGCTGGCCGCTGCCGCAGTTGCCCGGTCCCTCAGCCCAGTTGGATGAAACAGCATATGCCGTGATGGTATTAAATTCAGACCCTCCGGCGTTATAAAGAGTAAGATAAGCGCCGGTTACAACTACATTATTCGGGGTCAGGTCCTGGATATCAAAATATATCAGGCTTCTTGCCCTGCTGCCTGCCGCCGGGTATCCCCCGCCCACATACAGCAACTCACACAGGCCGAAACTCGAGTTCGGCGCAGAATCAACGATATAAGTATCATAACTGCCGGCATAGTTGGTATTCGGGAAAGAGTCGTTCTGGAACTGGATCTGGTATGTTGTACCTGATGCGCCGCCCGGCCCCTGGGGGCCTGTCGCGCCTGTACTGCCTTTCGGGCCCTTACATGCGCTGTAAATCAAAAGCAGGAAAAATACTGTTGCCGTTAATGTCAGGATGTCCAGCTTTTTCATTTTTAATCCTCCTTTATTTTTTGATGCCGAAATTTCTGTGTTTATTGTCTTGTCCAATGATGCCATACGCCAGGGATGGGTAAAATTGCATTTATCAATATATTTTTGATTTTTTTCTATGCTGTCAAATATTTAGGTATTGTTCTGATGCGAGCTTCTGGGCTTCTAACCTTCCATTCCTCTAACCCTCCAACCTTCTGTCTTCAAGGGCCGCAGTACAAAAAGTCAATAAATTGTGGCGCCATAAAATTGATTCTCCTGCCGCTCTTGGTATAATGACCGAAATTCAGATAACTAAGGAGTTAAACTTATGAAAAACAGGCAAAGAACAGCAGGGATTGTTTTTTCAGCCGTGGCAGCGGTTATCATGCTTTTCCTTGGCGCTTCAAAAATCATGTCAGGCACAAATGACAACGGAGGTAAACGTATGGATAATAACAAGGTTTATAATTCAGCAGAGGAAACAAAACCCCTTACAGTCGGGAGCAAAGTGCCGGATGTAAAGTTCAGGACAATCGAGGGAAAAGAGTTTGACCTCAGGAAAGAAATATCCAAAAAACCCTCCATACTGATTTTTTACCGCGGCGGATGGTGCCCTTACTGCAACACTCAGCTCGGGCAGATCCATGAGATAGAGGATAAACTCATCGCCATGGGTTACCAGGTGCTCGCCATAAGCGTGGACAGGCCGGAAAAACTTAAAGAGACCCTTATGAAGTTTGAGATGAAATACCTGCTGCTTTCTGACAGCGATATGGAAGGCTCAAAAGCTTTCGGCATCGCCTATAAAGCGGACGAAAAAAAAACTCGAGGAAAATCCCAAATATAAAAACACCCTTGAAACATATTCAGGCGAAAAGCACCATTTTCTGCCTGTGCCGTCGGTATTTATCGTGGGCACTGACGGGATTATTAAGTATGTGTATTCAAACCCTGATTTTAAAATCAGGATAAAACCCGATGTCCTGCTCGACGAAGCCGGAAAGGCAGTAAAAAAGTAGAAATTTTTGCTTTCAATACTTTTGATTTTTCAGCAAAATTTTACGAAATTTCCCGTTCGAATCTATGCAGGTTGTCTGGTTTTTTGAATTCCAAGTTGAACTTTTTAACTTTTGAGCCTTGAACTTTTCCTTTTGACCCTTGAGCTTTTCTTTTATATCCGCTATCTAATATCACATATCTAATATTAGTTGCTTCTTTCTTCTTGACTTGCTTTCTGCACAATATATTATAATTTATAAAATCCAGAAAGGAGAAAGGCAATGGGCGGCAAAGATACGCAGGGCGCAAAACCACAGGCACATGTGCTGAAGAGAAGCGCCGTAATACTCATGTCCGTCACAGCCGGGGCAGCGGTCGCAAACCTTTATTATTCACAGCCGCTGCTCGAGGAACTGTCCAGGTATTTCGGCGTCACGCCTGCGGTGATAGGGATAGCGGCGCTGCTTATACATGCGGGATATGCGGCGGGCATGCTGCTTATCGTGCCGCTGGGCGACATGCTAGAGAATAAGCCTGTGATAGTCACCATGCTGCTGCTGTCGGTCCTGTCGCTTGCCGGCATTTCTTTCGCAGCAGGCACCGGCATTTTTTGCGCATTCTCGTTCCTTGTCGGCATAACATCGGTCGTGCCGCAGATGATGGTGCCGCTTGCCGCGCACCTGGCAGAGCCTGACAAGCGCGGCAGGGTAATAGGGACAGTGATGAGCGGGCTGCTTATCGGCATACTGCTTTCCAGGACGTTCAGCGGGCTCATAGGGTCTGCGCTTGGCTGGCAGGCGGTTTACAGGATAGCGGCCGCGGCCATGGCCGTAACAGCAGCGGCAAATATCCTCATGCTTCCTGAATCGCGGCCTGAAAAACATACCGGATATTTAAGTCTCATCTCGACGCTTCCGCCGCTTTTAAGGAGCCAGCCAATTCTCATGGAGTCCTCGGTCCTGGGCTGCCTGAATTTCGCGGCTTTCAGTATTTTCTGGACAACGCTCTCGTTTTACCTGAAATCCCCGCACTATTCCATGGGTGCGCAGGTTGCCGGGCTTTTCGGCCTCCTCGGTGTTGCAGGCGCCCTCGCCGCGTCCCTTGTCGGCCGCGTAACAGACAGGGTTTCCCCGCGCTTCACGCTGGCCATCGCCATGCTCACCGTGCTTTTTTCATTTATTATAATGGTGTTATTCGGCGGCTCGATATGGGGGCTGATAGCAGGGGTGATAATACTGGACCTTGGGTTCCAGTCGGCGCATGTCTCAAACCTGGCAAGGGTGCACTCGCTGGCGGCAGAAAACCGCAGTAGGAACAACGCGCTCTACATGTTCTTTTCGTTCCTGGGCGGAGCCGCAGGCGCGGCAGCCGGGTCTTCTGTATGGGAATACTTTGGCTGGGACGGCGTCTGCGCCGCGGGTATCATGGTTATGGTGGCAGGAATTTTTATCCTGTATTGGCGGCGGAAAAGGAAATAAAAAAAAGCAAGCCCCTTGATTTTAAATTCACCTTATCAATTATATCGTTTTCACCCAGCATTAAGCAATCTGCAATCAACATTCATTTCTTTACCGCTTTTATAATCTTATACCAGAACGGCGTTGCGCTGAAAAAACCCGGATTAATGACTTCCACGGACAGTCCTTCTCCCGCAAAAATCGCGGCGTATTCTTTTACGTGAAGTATGTCCGATATTATTATTACGCCGTTTGGCCTTAAGACCCTCGCGATTTCCCGGCAGGCCGCGTCCCTTCCTTCTTTTAAGGGGATATTGTGGAGGCACAGGTTGGAAAGAATCACGTCAAAGAAGCCGCCCGGGAAAGGCAGTTTCTGCGCGTCCTCATTTTTAACCTCGATTTTTCCAGTAACCCCCTCGAGCCCCGCGTTTCTCATTGTATTTTCATAGGCGTTATTCAGCATATCCTCCTGCCGCCATATATCTATGCCGATGGCTTTGCCTGTAACCAGTTTTTTGGCCGCGCCTATCATCAAAAGCCCTCGGCCTGTACCGACATCAAGCACAATTTCATTGCCCTTCCAGTCAACCATGGAAAGCATCCGGTCCCTGTGGCGCAGCTTCCCGCCTGCCAGGTAGATTATAAATAACACAATACGGATACCAAGCAGCAATCCGGTCAGTAAAAGTGCGCAGGCCGGGATTTTTATTATAAGGCTGTGAAAAGTTACCAGGTATCCGCCTGCCCCGAATAAAATTATTTCAGCGGCAACTATCCCAACCAGCTGAGCAGGCGATCCATCCATCCCGTAATCCGGCTTGTTTTCATTTTTCATGATATTCTCCCTTATATAGCGTTTGTTTCCTGGTAGGGACAATTCGTGAATCGCCCCTGCCCTTACCCGCTCAAGTCCAAGGCTGCAGCCGCGGACAAGCGGTATCAGTTTTCAATTCATGTTCTTATATACCTATAGACGGGAATTTCCCGCTGTTATTGCAATATTCGTTTCTTTTCCCTATGCCGGCTGCGAGCCGGGCCTGGGCGCTATGTTCCATACCAGCTGGTGGTGCTCTTTCGGGTCCTGCGTGTGCGCCACGCTTATCATCGTGGTATTCGGCAGCTGCTCTTTCAAAGCTTTATAAAGCCGTTCCTGCGCGTCCTCATCCAGCGCAGATGTGGCCTCGTCCAGGAAAATCCACTGCGGTTTTTTCAGGAAAACCCTTGCCCATGCCACCCTCTGCTGTTCGCCTACAGACAGCATCAGTCCCCAGTTCTCTATTTCCTGCATATGCTTTTTAAGGTGCTCAAGCCTGCATATGGAAAGCACCCTGTCCATCTCTTCTTCTGTAACCCCTGCCTCTGGCCCCGGGTAAGTAAAAGCCGCCTTAAGCGTGCCAATGGGCAGGTAAGGCTTCTGCGGCATTACCATTATGTCCGCGTTTTCCGGCACTATGATTTTGCCGTGCGTGAATGGCCAGATGCCGTATATTGCGCGCAGCAGGGTGCTCTTTCCGCAGCCTGACACGCCTGAAATCAGCACTGATTTGTTCCTGTCGAATTCCATGTCCAGCGGGTTTGTCAAAGGCAAAGGGTTTCCCGGAACAGAGAGCGACACATGCTCCAGCCTGATGGCGTCCTGGTCCGGGCTGCGCTGTATCACCGCGAGCGCTTCGGAGTGCATCTCTTTTGTGCGCTCCACCTCTTTTTCAAAGCCCTCGAGCCTCTGCACCACAGAGCGCCAGTAAGCAAGCACGGAATAATTGTCCACGACCCACGACAAAGCCGCCCTTACTTTTTCAAAGGCATTGCCTACCTGCATGAGCCCGCCGAGCGCTATCTGCTTTGAAAAGAACCTCGGCGCAGCCACAAGGTAAGGGAATATGCTTGATACCTGGCCGTAACCCCATGTAAAAAAACCAAGCTGCATCTGCCTGCGGATAAGCATGCGCATGTTCGAATAGACCCAAGAGAAGTGCCCCTTGAGGCTCTGCTCCTCCACGGGCTCGCCTTCGCTCAGCGCCACGCTCTCGCCGTTTTCCCTCAGGCGCACCAGGGAAAAACGGAAATTCGCTTCCACAAGCTGCTGCCTGTAATTGAGCGGTATCAGCGGCCTTCCTATAATATGCGTTATCCATGTTGCTGCTGCCGCGAAAATAAGGCAGACCCATGCCATGTATCCCGGCACAGCCAAAAAATGCCCGCTGCCGAGCGGTATATTGAGCGTGCCGGAAAGCTTCCACAGGATTGCTATAAATGAAACCAGGGTCACTGCCTGGCTCAGGAGCCCCATGGAAAGGTCCATGCTCTGGTTGACGAATTCCCTTATGTCCTCGGCTATGCGCTGGTCCGGGTTGTCGGTTGTTTTTTCCGTGAGCTGCCACAAATAGTGGCTCTTTTCGCTCATCCACTGCCCCAGGAACCGCCTGGTCATCCACAAGCGCCATTTGTTCTGCAGTGTGAGCTGGAAAAAGTTCATGTAAACCCCGGTTATTATGGCGATAAAAGCCAGCACGCCGAACTGCTCCATCAGGCTCCAGAATGCTTTCAGGTCCAGCTTCTGGAGCGCGTCGTAAAACTGCTGGTACCACGTGTTCAGCCACACCATAAGGTACACCCATCCAAGGTTCAGTCCAACGACAAGCGCGAGCAGGCCGAGAGCCACCCATCTCTCTTCGGACACCCAGTAGGGTTTTGCCAGCTTCCAGAACCCGCCGACAAGCCTGCGGTTCGAATAAACAGCGCCGAAAGGATTTTCTTTTTTGTTTTCCATAAACGCTCCTTTTATTTGACTTTTAATAAGCAAGATAAACAAAAACAGGGGTAATTCGTTAATTACCCCTACTGCAAATCATCTTGTTTTATTTATCAATCCAAAATCTAAAATTAATTTGTTGTTCTTATCACTTATCACTTATCACTTATCACTTATCACTTATCACTTATCACTTATCACTTATCACTTATCACTTAATTCTTATACCTTTATCTGCCTGTAAAACTTTTCAAAAATATTGAAGGCTGTCGGCGAGAACAGCACCATGTACACGCGCTGTATTACCCTGTCGCCCTCCATGTCAAAATCCACTATCTCGTCAGTCATTATTTGCGCGCATTCTTCAATCGGGAATGCGCCCACGCCCGTGCCAAGCGCAGGAAAAGCTATAGTAGTAACGCCCAGCTTGTTCGCAAGCTCAAGCGAGCTTCTTGTCGCCTTTTTCACATAATCCGCGTTCGTGTTCAGGTCCCTGCCCATAACAGCGGCGTGGATGATATACCGGCAGGCCAGTTTGCCTGCTTTTGTTTCTATGGAAGAGCCTATTGGTATCGGGCCTTTTTTCATGGCTTCCTGCTCTATCTCAGCCCCGCCTGCCCTTTTTATCGCGCCTGCCACGCCTGCTCCCATCCATAATTCATTGTTCGCCGCGTTCACAAGCGCGTCTGCCTTGATGTCAACTATGTCCCCGTGTACAAGCTCTAGTATTATATTCCTTATTTTTTTCGCGTACATAAATGAACTCCTATGATAGCGTTTATTTTGTCAAGCCGTAATTCCATTTGGCATTTGGAATTTGGCATTCGGCATTTAAAAATCCAAAATCCCAAATTGCTAAATACTATTGTACCTGCTCCAGTCCGAGGCTTCAGCCGAAGACAAGCGGTATCCAACCAGATTTTTTTAATTGATACGATTATATACTTTACTAAAAATGTTGTCAATTATACACGGCGGGCTTGAATTAGATTTGAATAGCGGACTTAACCTATAAATATTTTTTACTATGGAAGGTGATTCTGGACTTCAGTCAATCTAAAAATTAACATCACATCTTGCCCCTGCTTGTCCCGGTTCGTCTTCAGGATGGAAAAATTCAGAAGTCGGGCCCCAGAAAACCGCTGCATAAACCCTTATGGTGAACTGTGTCGTATAGTTATAAATTATATCCAGGCGGCTCAGGCCGCTTTTGCCTGCAAAACCGTAGACGTTTGTTTCCTGGAATGTATAATCTTTTAAATTAAAAAGCTCGGGTAATAAAATGGAAAAAATGCCGTATTCAACAAGAGGGCCGGTCTGAAAATACTCCAGCTCTGTGGTAAGATAATTATTATCCCTGTCGCCGTATTTAACCGACCAGTCCAGGCCGGTGCTTGAAGTAAATTCAAGATTTTGCTGCTGATTCTTCGTCAGTGCGCATTCAAAATATCCGTCAAAATCCCCTATCAGGGCCTGTGATATGTCAAACCCTGCCTCAACAGGATTATTTTTCGGCAGAAAACAGGATAAAGATATTGCCCCGTTTCCTAATATATTTTCTAAATTATTGTACGCCATCTCCTCGCGGAAATAACCTCCTGCTTTTTCGCTGCTCGTCGGATTCCCCGGCAGGAGCGCAGCAGTAAAATTTGATATTCCTGAAGGCACGTTTGCCTTAAGCATATCAACGCCTGTACGCTCGTCCGAAGGAAGAAAAAAGTTATATTGCTGGGAATTCAGGAAATCAGTCGGGTTAAAGAATTTTGCCGCTCCGTATTTCACCTTTTGCCGGCCTATGGTAAAAAATACTTCTTCGTTGATATCCGCGGATATTTTCAGCTCCTGTAGTTCTATCTGAAGGTTATCACTGGTCCCGTTCCCGGTACCGTAAGGGTTGATCAGGCTCAACGATGACGGGCTTCCGCCGGAAAGCCCGGTAGGGTCATAAAATGTCCTGATACGTCCAAAAATCCGGCTGTTATTTATAAGCTTCGTATCCACATACATCATCAGGATATTTGGATTGCTGAGTGTTGTATTTGCAATTGGAATATTGCTTATTTCATTGTAATCGATCTCACTGGACAGCGTCCCTCCTATCTGTACGACATCTTCATTATTTATAGTTTTCGAGTTTATATTGCTTTCTCCTGTCTGGTTTTCGACAGATTTTTCAGGGACGGGATTCTGGTTCCCGAATATTTCAGACTCTATTTTGGACTCAGGTGCACTGTCATCGGCAAACACCCGCTGATAATTCAGGCATGCTAAGAAGGCCAGGCACAGCACGAAAACAATATTTTTTTTCATGGTAACTCTCCCTTTCTTATGATTTCACCTGCTTTGGGTTTCGAACCAGGCTTTTGTAAAAATATTCTCAGGCAAAGCGCTCAGATCAATGGACTTTATTTCTATTACCGTGGAATTCCCTTTCTCAATCTCGTCGTAAATATATATTTCTTTTCTGTACCACAGGTACGCTTTCTTTGTGTCGCTGTAAAGTTTTTCCCACTTGGGCGAATAGCTGGTGCGCAGCAGTTTGCCCGAAAGTGCGAAATCCTGGCGTTTCAGGTCGTTTCCGGTAGCCTCATCCACCCATAGTTCGACTATGGGATAAGCAAGGTCCTGTCCCGGCTTGCCTGTCAGCTTCAGGTGCCATACTTTAAAATTGCCAAGCTGTTCCTCGTCCACATATTCCGGGTCATATTCACCGGCCAAATCGGACTGGTCAAAATCCTGCCTGTTTGAGTCAGTCCCGCCGATATGTTCCCTGTCCGTGCGCCTGTCCCATTTACCTACCGATGGGTCGTAGTACCAGAGATTTTTGTCAACGCGCAGGTACCCCTTGCCGACCTCCGACTTCGGTTCTGTAAATAAAATCATAAGTTTTTGGTCAATGTCCCGCCTGAATACAATAAGCTGAAAAACTACGTCAGGCTCGTCTTTTTTCCGCTGCAGCATATAAGTCAGGGCCTTGTAATCCCCGTTGTTTTTCACGCGCTGGTCAATACCCGCAAGGATGTCGACCATCTTTTCCCTGTTCAATTGCGCGGAAAATAAAAATTGCGGAGCCAGTATAAGTAAAAGCAAAGACAGAATAATAAAGTTCTTTTTCATCGTTCACCTCACAAATAAGTTGTTAGTTGTCACATAAAATGGGATAAAGCCGTCACCGGTTCCAATTTCGAAGCCTGATATGACGGAATCATGGCTATCAGCGAGCAGCACACGGTCACGAACAAAGCCGATGACAGTATACGAAGGAAGTTAAAGGAAAAATGTATCGTGCTGGACAGCGTAAAGAACTGTGCGCCTTCAGGCACCGGCAGGTTAAAAATGTTCAGGGCCATTGCAATCAGGCATCCGGCAATTGAGCCGGCTAGCGTACTGATGACGCCCAAAAAAAATGCTTCAAGGACGAACATGGTCATTACCTTGCCTTTCCTCATTCCGATGGCCCGTAAGGTTCCTATTTCCCTTGTCCGTTCACGTATCGCAATCCATATGCTGTTCATTATGCCGATGGAAATTATGGCCAGCAGTATGATCACCAGTAAGTAATTTAACCCGTCAATGGCGTTTATTCCCGTTGTCAGGTAACTTATTTCGTCGTCCCATGTGGCAAGGTCAAGTTTTTGTCCTGTCCAGTCCTCGTTATTTGCATCCTGCATTTTAAAGAAAAAAGCCTTGCTTTCCCTGTCCATTACCGAATATCCGGCATTTTTGAGCGCTTTGCGGAGCAACTCCATATCCCGCGGTATGTTCCGGATATCCTTTATGTACACATGGATCGAGCTTGTCGACGAATCGCTGGTTTGTATGAGCTGGTTCAGGGTTTCTTTGTCCAGAAAAACATTGTTGTTGACAAGTGTACCTGCGTCCTTTGCAATAGCGCCGACGCGCACATCTACGGTGTTGTTTACGCCGCGGTTTGTCAGCAGCGAGCAGGTAAGCATGTCTCCTATTTTTACTTTGAACTGTTTTGCCTGGTTTTCGAAAAGCAGCATGTTCCCCGGCTTGGCCAGGCTGTCAAGGCTGCCCTCTTTTATCTTGATTACTTTTTTGAGCTGAGGCTCTTTTACCGGGTCTATTCCGTAAATTCCGTCGTTCCTGTTGAACTCATCGGATATTACGCGGGCAAGGGCCAGGCTGCGTTCGGTCATGTAATCCAGGTCCGGCAAAGTTTTCTTTATGACATCCTCGACTTTCGCAAAATCGGTTATCAATAAGGAAGTCTGGCTTGACGTTATCTTGTAATATCCGTTGACGTCGATGTGCCCTGTGGAAAGGCTCAACGCCGAGTTAAGTATGGTATTTCTTACTCCGGATGAAAAACATCCGAGCAGTACCATCAGCGCCGTGACGCCAGCTATTGCAGAACCCAGGAAAATGTTCCGTCTTGCGTGATTTATCAAATTTCCAAAGGCAAGGATAATAAGTTGTCTCACTTTAGTCCTCCATTGTAATTGCTGTGATAGGCGAAACTTTAGTGGCAATAAATGCAGGATACAAAGCAGAAGCGCATGTCACCAGGATTATTGTCAGGAAAGAGCCTATTAAGCTTCCGGCGTCAAGCGCCGGGAAGAGCCGCGGGCCCGAAAAGAAGAAATACAGGTTGTCGTTCACCGCCGGAATACCAGCGCTTCCGAGCCATGCCACCAATGCGCTGCCTATAATTGCTCCTGCTGAACCGAAAACCAGCCCGAGAAGAACCGTTTCCGTCAGTATCATTAATATTACGAATGTTTTTTGTGCGCCGATTGCCCTCAGGGTCCCTATCTCACGCACGCGCTGCAGGGTTGCCATGACAACCGCGCTGTTGATTACTATAAGGGCAACAAGGAAAATGACGGCTGTCGCGAAGTACAATATAAATTTGATGACCATGAGCAGCTGCCCGAGGACTCCTGCTGCTTTTTGTCCGGTGATGACCTTTAAGCCAAGGTTTTCTTTGTTCGACAATTGCTGGAGTTCTTTCATGGTCTGTTTCTGCCCGGATGCATCCTTAAGAAAAACGGCTGCTTCCAATACCACGCCTTTTTCCATTTCGTTTTGTGAGTAAACCCGGTTAATATAACCCTCTTTTTTCTTTACGTTGTTTCCGATTATTGCTTTCACATCGATGGGCTTTTCCTGTGCCGTTCCGACGGAAGTCGTGCCGCCAAAAAGCTCGCTTTCGGCGTCATTGCGTTTGATAAAGCCCGTGCCCGCTGCCTTTTCAAGCTCCTTTGCTTCGGCGACTTCCCCCGGGGTCACATAACCGTACAAATCCCTGAAACTGAAAAGGTCCATCAGGCAGGATGCGCCTGCGAGGTTTGATTTCTCGAACCCCTTGAACTGGTATGTCCCGTAAATCTTTACGTTGACCGACTCCATGAATCCGGTTTTGGTGTACGCCTGTATTGTCAGTATGTCCCCGGGTTTCAGGAGGTAAATGTCCAGCATCGGCGCCATCCGGCTATAAAATATTTCGTACCGGGATTTGAAGTTATCGTCGTTCATGTCAAAAAAGTTACTCAGCAATTTTGATATGTCTTTTTCATCTGTTAAAAGGGCGCTTTGCAGCACCGACACCATTTTCCCCGTTGTAACAGGGTCCAACTGGAAGATTATTTCCTTAATCTGTTTGCTGTTCAGCCTGACCATTTCCTTTAAATCAGGGTCTTTGCTTATTTTCTTGTGGTTGATTTCAATTGCTTCTTTTATCAGGTCCAGGCGATGCGCGTTTTTCAGCTTAAACTCGTTTTCATAAATGTACTTTGAAATGAGCATGCCCCTGTGCCCCTGCGGAACAAACTCGCCGTCGATTATCTGCAGGCGGTTAAAATTTTGTTTGAACGAATCCAGGTCTGTCGCGAGGTAGGATAAGCTGATTGTCTCCGCGTCCGGTATAAGATAGGCTATCTTGTTCTCAAGGAATTCCAGGTGGTTCAGCGGGTCGCTGTCAAAACTGTTCCAGAACCCGCCGGAATCGGCTTTCTCAAGGTCGTTATAAGATTGGATATCAACTGTGCCCTTTCTGGATATTTTATTATATGTTGTCATATCCTCTTTGATGACCGCGACCATTTGCCTGACGTGCGCCTTCAGGCTTTCTATTGTTTTTTTTGAAGCATGGCTGTTCCGGCTCTCGGCATTGCGCAGTTTTTCAAGTGCGCGGTCGATTGAGTTGCCATACATCACAAGCGCGTTATTTACGCACTCCGGTATGATGCTTTTTATGTTTCGGTTCTGAAGCAGGGCGTCTTTTATCTTTAAAAAATCCGGTATCGGCTCCAGGTCCGGCGGGGGAAGGAATATGGCCGGGTAAATATTAGGCAGGTCGGTTGAACCTGCCGAATATACCTGTATGTTGCCTGCCGCCGAATTAATGATGCTCTGGCTCATTGTCCTGTCTATGCTGGTTACCATTGAACCGCCCACGACAAAAAAAACAGTTCCAACAAGGATTATCATCCCCACGATAACGGTCAGAAAATTGGAAAAAATATTGCGGAGCGAAATTTGCAGCAATAATTTAAGCGTGTTCATTTTGACGCACCATCGCACTCGTTCTCTTGTGCTATCCTGCCGTCGCACAGCCTGACAGAGGACCTGGCGTGGGACATTATTCTCGGGTCATGCGTGGAAAAAATAAACGTGGTCTTTTCAATGGCGTTCATTTCTTTCATCAGGTCGATTATATTTTCGCCTGTGACCGAGTCCAGGTTTGCCGTGGGTTCGTCTGCCAGCACTATTTTTGGCCGTGTTACAAGCGCCCTTGCGACCGCAACCCTCTGCCTTTGCCCTCCGGACAGTTCGTTGGGCCTGTGCCTGGAGTATTTTTCCAGCCCGACCTTTTCAAGCAGGCCGTCTATGCGTTTTTTTCTTTCTGGTGCCGAAAGCTTGTTTTGCAGCATTAAAGGAAGTTCTATGTTCTGGAATATGCTCAAAACAGGGACCAGGTTGAAGCTCTGGAATATAAAACCCAGTGTATTCAGGCGGAGGTCCGTAAGCTCCCGGTCGTTTAATTTCAAGGTGTCAAACCCGTTAATCAGCACCGTGCCCGAGGTTGCAATGTCCATGCAGCCGATAAGGTTTAAAAGTGTGGTCTTGCCGCTTCCGGATGGTCCGACTACGGACAGAAAATCTCCCTCGTTTACTGCAAGGTTGACTTCTTTCAATGCCGGGACTATCACCTTGTCCAAATGGTAATCCTTTGATACGTTTTTAATCGAAACTACTTCTGCCATTTTTTATCACGTCCTTTTTTTTGGAAGTCTTTTCTATTGCTGAGTTTTTCTTCCCTGAGTTTTTTCCAGAATGTTGTAAGCCCTTTTTTGTTCTTTTTTATATCATCTATAAATGATCGTATCAGTTCGCATTCCGTCTTAAGGAGTTTTTCCTCGTATTCCAACGCTATTGTGAAAACCCTTGACATTTTCAGCATTTCGCCTGTTTGCAGGTTGTTTTTTATTGCATCAATGTTCTTTTGCAGCAGGATAAGCCTGGTTTCCAGGAGGGAAACTACCTCTTCTGGGCTCAATACAGGCAGGAAACTTAACGCAGCCTGAAACTGCGGAAATTCCTTAACAGGTATGCTTAAAAGTTCGCGCATCCATTTGGCCATGAAATCCTTGCCTTCGTTCGTGATTGCGTAGACCGTTTTCTCCGGCCTGTTGCCTTCCCTTTTTGTTTCAAGCTCGCGTATATAGTTATTTTTAAGAAGCATGTTTATGACCGTGTACAGAGACCCATAGTTGATCCTGACGCATTGTTCCCTTCCACGCGCCCTCAGGGACCCGGCAAGGTCATATGGATGCCTCGGTTTTTCATACAGGTGTGTGAGCACACCCAGCGCCAGCGGATTTGTAATCTTAGTCTTGTTTTCCATGGTATATATCCTTTCACGTATATTCTGTGACGAATATATATCAAAAGAATAGAAATTAACAAAGCTGGAATTTCCTTTTTTTATTGATTTTTTTCTTATGGCAAATTAAATAATTTTAAGTTGGGATTTTAGGAGCAAGTGCGGATATAGTATTTTATCCGAACTATGGTGTTAGGCTGTTTTCCCTACTAATATATCTGCCTTATTTTTGTCGGATTATTTCAATATAATAATCGCGTCTATTTTGGATGCTGCCGTTTCCCCGCCCTTTTTTACAATTACAACAAAGTAATATATGCCTTCGCTGAGGCCGGTAAGATTACTACTGCTATATTCCAGAATACCGCTGGATGCTATTTCCTGCGCGTCTGTTTCTTCGAATGTTTCTTCCTTAATCAGCCTGTAGGACACTGTATATATTTTCAGGGTTATGCTGTCTATGTCGTTTGGCGTGATATTAACCGCTATTTTCAAATATGGCGTTATTAAAGGATTTATCGGGTTCGGATACGGCTTCACTGGCCCTATTGTCAGCACTCCTGTCGTAGCCGGTGTTGGTGTTTGTGTTATTGTTCCAATAATATTTATTGCTGTCAACATCGCGCTTGGCGTTTCCGTTGGTGTATTAGTCATTGAACTTTGAACATTGAACGTTGAGCTTTCCGTGGGCGTACCTGCCGGTGTATTAGTGCTTGTTTCTGTTAACGTAGCACTTTCCGTAACAGTGCACGTGGCACTCGCATTAGTTGTTGCCGTTTCAGTTGACGTAGCACTTACCACGCGCCACGTGGCACTAGCCGAAGGCTTATAAGTCGGCGTGTTGGTTGGGGTATTCAAAGATGTAATAGTCAGGGTCGGCAACAGCGTATTCGTTTCTGTATTTGTAAGCGTAGCGGTCGTTGTGTTTGTCCTTGTATATGCAGGCGTGAAAGTCCCTGTATTAATTCCTGTAGGTGTCAATGTAATTGTCGGTGTAAATGTTCTTGTGACAGTCGATGTTGCCGTCAATGAAGGTGTAACTGTAAACGTATTTGTCCTCGTCGCCGTAATCGTAAGCGTTCCTGTGTTTGTTGCTGTATTCGTCGGCGTGTTTGTCAAAGTGGGCATTGCTGTATATGTCAACGTTGGAGTGGACGGCATAGGAATAATCCGGATGGCGTTCACCATAGCGTTATCCACGCCGGCCGGGCCGAATTGGATAACTATCTGTCCGCTGGTGTTGGGGGATATGTTTGAGTAAACCTTGTCATCAGCTATATTTTCACCGCCCGCATCCTTGAATATGTCAAAGTTGCTCAGCACCTGTGACCCGTTTATAGAAACATTGAAAATTCTCTGCCCTGCCGCTGTCCAGTATGTCTCCGCAAATTTCATTGTCACCTGGTAGGAACCCGCAGGTACGTTAAAAGTATAGGTAAAAGGATTTCCGTATCTTTGTGTCTGGTATAAAACCTGGTCTGCTGCGCCCGGCAGGGCTCCGGTAATTGTATTTATGCTGGCTGCCGCCTGTGTTCCTCCGCTGAAATCTTCATCCGCAGCCCAGGTATTTCCCTGTGTGTCAATGTACTGCGGGCCGCCCGCATTCACGCGCCAGGTTGATTGCGGTACCGGTGTTGGCGTAGCAGTAGACGCGGTGTAGGTACCTCCGCCTATGCCGAGGATTATTCCCCTGGGGTTTGTGCTCACCATTGTGGAACTCTGTGTATTCACATCGTCGTAACAGAAACCATAAGCCATGCCGTTGATACTGTGAATATGCCAGAACTGCGCGTAGTAGTCATAAGGCGCGGCCTGATAATAAGCTGACGGGTTGTTTATGTTTGTTGTGTTGTCCATGACATGCCTGTGGAAGCTCGCGCAGATTATCGCCTCGAGCGCAAGTTCCACGGATGTTATCTGCCCGTTGCCCGGGTCTGTAGTTTCGGCCATTGTGCCGGCGCCGCCCCAGACGTCCTGGTCAGACGGGTAGTTTACCAGGTAAGTATTGGAATCCCCGGGCGTTGTAAAAGCAAGCTGGTTGCCGGCGTTGACCGTGCCTGTATAGGTCTTGCCGCCCATTTGTATCACGCAGGGTGTTGTTGTGTATTCACTCCAGACGCCGGCGATATATGAAAAAAGATAAGTTGCGTTTGCCCCGCCGCTGCCGAAGCTGCCGTGTACAGGAGCCACTATCCTGACCGGAGTTTCGAGGTTCTGGAACTGGGAAGGGACACCTGCCACAAACTCGCTCATGATGGCGCTGGCTGTCTCGGTAATGCCGACCGTGCCGTTTACCGTGTACCCACCGCCGGACGCATTGTCGTACAGCGTCATTACCATGGGTATTCCGAACATGTCGACCTGTGTTGTGTTGCAGAAGATCGTGCTGTTCTGCAGGTTGAACTCTATCCAGTCAAACACGGTGTTGATATTCGGGTCAGTCGGGTTGTTTATGTTTGGAGCTGCCACCCCTACGGGTGTTCCGGGATTGATGTTCATGCTCAGGGGTGAGCCAAGCGAAACGTAAAGGCGGCATGAAATCATTGCGGGAGGGAACTGGAACCCGCTGAAAGAACTTAAAGGATAGGAAAAGCTTGAAAGATTTTGCCCGGCTGCAAGCGGCACCATATTGCCGTTTTGGTCAAGACAGCACATCTGGCTGCTGGAATTTTGCCCGTAGCACAGCACATAAATCTGGCTGTTGGAGTATTGGCCGCCGGTATTGTTCACAAACTGGCAGGTCATCTGCATCCCGGAATTCAGCGGAATCAGCGTGTCAGCCGGCAGCGTATTGAACCCGGTTATCAGGATAAAACCGATCAGGATGCATAATACTTTTCTGCTAAGCATTTTGGAATTTCTTCCCGGGCTGGGACCTGCCTGTTCGATAATTTTCAAAGATTTTTTCATGAATTTTCCAGGATTATTTTAATATTATAATCGTGTCTATTTTTGATACTGCCGTTTCCCTGCCTTTTTTAACAATTACCACAAAGTAATATGTCCCGCCGCTGAGTCCCTCAAGGTTGCTGCTGTCATATTCCAGGATGCCGCTGGCTGCTGTTTCCTGCGCGTCTTCCCCATCGAATACTTCTTCCCTTATCAGCCTGTAGGACACTGTATATATTTTCAGGGTTATGCTGTCTATGTCGTCCGGCGTAATATTAACAGCGATTTTTAAAACAGGCGCTATCGCCGGGTTAATCGGGTTTGGATACGGCTTTACAGGCCCTATTGTCAATGCTCCTGCCGGTACCGCAGTTGGTGAGCTTGTTATTGCAGGCGTTGGTGTCAATGTACTTGTTTCAATAATATTTGTTGCGGTCACCGTTGCGCTTGCCGTTTCCGTTTGTGTATTAGTCATTGAACTTTGAACATTGGGCGTTGAGCTTGCCGTGGGCGTATCTGCCGGCGTATTAGTGCTTGTTGCAGTCAGGGTGGCACTCGCTTTAGTCGTTGCTGTTTCAGTCAGCGTAGCACTCAGTACAGTGCAAGTAGCACTCGCCGTTTCCGTTGCAGTATTAGTCATTGAACTTTGAACATTGAACGTTGAGCTTGCCGTGGGCGTATACGTCGGCGCTGCTGTCGGCATAGACGTTTGTGTGTTTGTCGCCGTAGCTGAAAGTGAGATTGTAATTGCCTGCGTAGGTGTCAATGTACTTGTTTTAATTATATTTGTTGCAGTCAACGTAGCACTCAGCACGGTGCACGTGGCACTCGCTGTTGGCGTGATTGTAAAAGTGGATGTCTTTGTGTCTGATGTCGTGCAGGTCGAAGTGTTGGTCAGCGTATTCAGGAGTGTAATGGTGGAAGTCGCGGAAGGCGTGCCTGTTTTTGTGTTTGTGGATGTCGCGGTCATGGTATAAGAAGGCGTAAAAGTCAAAGTACCACTTGCTGTTGCCGTAGGCGTAGTACTTGGGCTGGGCGTTGGCGTAGCGGTTTGGGTTGAAGTATTGGTCACTGTGCATGTAGCTGTCGGGCTGGATGTGGATGTGGCGGTTTGGGTGCTGGTGCCGGTCGAAGCCGGGCTTGATGTAGAAGTTGCTGTCAATGTAGGGAGCGTGCAGCCCACCTCGTAGACATACTGCAGGTTGTTCGCCCCACCCGTAGCTCCTGTAAAACCGTAATATACGCATGTGTTGCCGCCGAACACCGAGTTCACCAGGTCGCGGTTATAAACCATGACCACGGTTCCGTCGAATATCAGCGTAAGGGTTTTGGCTGATGCGTTCCAGACCACCTGGTACTTGTGCTCCTGCTGGTTTGCGATGTTCGAAGGGAACACGTAAGGGCAGACAGTCGCGGCATAAGCGCAGGTGTTGGCTGTGTTGCTGCCGTTTTCCAGTACCTGCAAAGTGCCGTTGCTGTTGTATGTTTCCAGGTCAAAGGCCACAGACGGTGTAATTCCCGGAGTGCCTGCGTAGCCCTTGTCCCCTCCCGGCAGTCCAAGCGCCGCTGTGCCGCGGCTGTCGTTCTGCAGCACAAAATCCATGCCGTCGGCTCCGCCGGTCGCGCCGAAATAAGTCATGAATGTCATGTTAAAATTCCGGCTCAGGTTGATGCAGGATGAGTTCCAGGCAGAACCGCCCTGGCTGTTGGCGGCGGTGGTGATGGTGACACCATTGCCGCTTGCAAAGGCGCTGCCGTTAACAATCCATGAAGCGCAGGTTGGCGGTACAGTAGTCACCGTATATGTAGGTGTAAAACTTGGTGTAGGGGTAGGCGTAAGCGTGGGCATAGACTCCGGCAAAATCTGTATCGCGTCTACTTTGGGCTGGTCCTTGCTTCCCGGGCTGAATACAATGGTTATTGTTCCGTTTGAAGGCGAAATGTTGTCATAGACCTTGTCGTCTGCCACATACTCACCGCCTGAGTCCGCGAAAATATCAAAATTTGAAAGTACCTGCGAACCGTTGATGGCGACATTAAACTGCCTGTCCCCGGCCGCGGTCCAGTAATCCTCTGCAAATTTCAACCGCACCTGGTAAGTGTTGCCGCTGGGCACATTGAAAGTATATGTGACGGTCGTGCCGCCCGTGGTGCTTCCATAGCGCTCGTACTGGTATAGCGCCTGGTCGGACGGCGATGGCAGCACATTTCCGCTTATTCCGCTTGTGGTTGCAGCAGGCCACCCGCCTGTGAAGTTCGAATCAGCTATCCATACGTTGCCCTGGCTGTCTGTGTAATCGTCGCCGCCGCAGCGTACGCGCCACGTGGACTGCGCTACAGGCACAGGCGTCGGCTGTCCCTGTGCGTATGCCCTGACGTAATTGACATACATGGTTTGCGGGAATGTTGTGGATGCGTCGGGTGAGCCGGGCCAGTTGCCGCCGACAGCCATATTAAGGAGGAAATAAAAAGTATTGTTGAACTCCCACGTGCCGCCGGTCTGCTGGGCTGAAGTAACAGTTTCATAAAGGTTTCCGTCGACATAAAACTGTATCTGGTTCGGCTGCCAGTACGCGGCGAAAGTATGGTAGTCATTGTGGAAAAGCTGGCCGCCGGGCAGGGTAAATATGCTTGTCCAGTCAATGCCGTCGTGCAAAGAGCCGTGGTTGTTCGGCTGGTCGGCTGCATTTCCTATGTTTTCAGCCATGTCTATTTCGCCGCAGTCGGGCCAGCCGACGCTGCCTATGTCGGTGCCGAGCATCCAGAACGCCGGCCATATGCCGTCGCCGTAAGGCAGGCGTATGCGCGCGACCATATAACCGTACTGGAAACTATGCAGCCCCAATGACTGCAGCCGCGCCGATGTGTACCTTCCCACCGTACTGTAAGCGGTACTGCCGGGCATGGTGTCAATGGCAGTTATAGCCAGGGCCTGGCCGTTAAGGGCAGCCGGGTCTGATACTATGCTGGCATTTGCCGGGCTGTTCGTATAATTTTCAAGTTCGTTGTTGCCCCAGCCGCCGTCGCCTGTCTGCGGCGCCCAGTTTGCGGCACTAGGGTAACTGCCTATTGCGCCGCTGAACTCGTCGCTCCACTGGATGCCGTAACCCGGAGGCACGCCCTCCCATTTATATGCAGTTATCAGGCTGCGGATGATCGCAAGCATAAAAACAAAAATACATATCTTAAAAATCCGGCAATATCCGGCTTTTTTATTTTTTTGCTTGAAAGCAACTGTTCCTTTTATCATTTTAACCTCCTTAAAATATTCCGCCGCCAGGCCTGCATTATTCTTCGCGCAGTACCCAGCTGTCATCTTCCGCCGGGGTAATATCAATCTTCATTTCATTACAGGCCGGGCAGATCAAGACCATCCTGTGTGTCGGCGGATTAAACGGCCATTTTTTCCTGCTGACCCGGCAGTTAATAAAATAGCGTTTCCCTCTGTCCCTGATAATTTCATGCTGGGTATCCATGAATTTGTCCCTCGGTATATTTTTTAGTTATATAGCTAAATAAACCATAATTTGATTAACCGGTTAATCAAATTATACAATAAATGGCTGTTAAGTCAAGAAATATTTTGTTTTAAGGTTCCAGGGGGGGCAATGTGACCTGCCCGGCAAGCCGGTTTCCGCCCTAAGCCGATTCCCTTATAATAAGCTCCGGGGTAAGCATGATATGCTGTGACTTTTTTATTTTACCCTCAAGCGAGCCGATTGCCAGGTCAAAAGCCGCCTTGCCCATATCATCAAGAGGCTGTCTTACGGTCGTTAATGCCGGGTTCATTGCAGCTGCTATCGCGATATCGTCATAGCCTACAAGCGCTATGTCCTGTGGTATCCTTATCCCGTAACTTCTTGCCTGGCGAATGATCCCAACAGCAACCAGATCACCGGCAGCGCAGAATATTGCGTTTATATCCGGATTGTCTTCCTTTATTTTGACCATTACCTTGACACCGTCTTCCTGGTTAAAGAAAAGCACGTTATGGACCATCTTAGGGTCAAAATCCCTGTTGTTTTGTTTCAGCGCGTCAATATAACCCCTCATTCTTTCACGAAGAACCGGATTCTCTTCTTCGTCATGGGCTGTAGGGCCGGACGGCCCTGTCACAAGCGCTATTTTATCCCTTCCTTTTTTTATAAGGTACTCAGTCGCGAGATACGCGCCTTTATAGTTATCTACATGCACCGAATGGACTCCAGGAGCGGAATTTTCTATCAGGACCAACGGCACTTTGAACCTTTTGAATTCTTTCAGCATTTTATTGTCCGGTTTCACCGTGAGCATAATTACAGCATCAGCTTTCCTTCCGTATAATAAATCTTCAAGAAGTTTTGTTTTCACCAGTTTAAGGCCCCGCGTCGAATGGTGCTCCAGGCTGTGCTTGAACTTTCCGCTTTCCAAAAGCCTGTTCTCTACCCCTGCCAGTACCTCTATTATGAACGGCGATGAAAGATAATCGCTAATAAACGCGATAACGTCGGATTTACCGCGGGCGAGCGTCCTTGCGCTGCCGTGGGGATGAAAATTCAGTTTTTTTATCGCCTTAAGCACCTTTTGCCTGGTTTCCTCTTTCATCCTTCCGGTCTCATTGATGACGTTTGAGACTGTTACATAAGAAACACCGGCCGCCTTTGCCACTTCCCTGATGGTTAATTTTTTCATTCATTACTCCTGACTTCCGGAAACCCGTAAATTTTATTCAATTATAAATCTTTTTTTTGCAAACATTTTACAATCGCCTGTATTTAGTTTTAGTAGAGGCAGGTTTATAACCTGTCTCTGCTGTAAAGACATTTATTTTTTCGCGTTCTTTGCTTCTTCAAACCTTTTTTTCTCGTCCCACATCTGCTTTATCATTTCTTCATTATTATATATAGCCATAAGGTTTGCGTGCGCTGTCTCGTCAAGCGGGTAAAGCGACAGTATTTTATTGTACAGGTCTATTGCAGGCTGTTTTTCGCCTTTTAAATACAGAACCTTTGCCTTGTCGCTCATCGTTTCATTGTCATTCGGGTAATATTTCAGGAACAAATCAAACTTTTCATCAGCTTTTTCGTAATCCTTTGCCTCGGCGTATGCAATGCCCGCCTGCATCAGTCCCGGTTTTGAATACGGCTGGAATTCCAGGAATTTCTCAGTGACGGATATTGTCCCGCTTATGTTCCCTGTTTTCGAATAATAATCCGCAAGGTGAAAATATTTTTTTTCAAACGGGTATAATGGCATTGCCTTTCCCAGGTAATATTCCGCGGCCTTGTAATTGCCGGCGTCCATGGAGTTTATAGCGTAATTCATTGCAATACTGCCGGCCGTGGCCCTGAGGCTGATGGTTAAAATTATCGCCGATAAAATGACAGCGACTGCGCCAAATGCTTTGCTTTCATTTTTTGCCTTAATATGCATGTTTGTCCCGAGACCGAGAAGCATAAAAAAGCCTGCGTTTGTCGGCAATACAAACAGCGGGAAATTAAAAAAAGCGTGTGCCAGCAGCGCCGTAATGCCTGCGAGCGTGATTTTTGAGTTATCACTGCCTTTGACCAGCAGGTTTTTTGTCCCAAAGAAAACGATTGCCATAAAAAATGCCATGGCAATCACTCCGCTTTGCGCCGCTATGTCTATGAAATCATTGTGCAGGTGCTCGGTCTCAAAATACCCTGAATTGTCTTTTTTGTATTCCGCGTAATACGGCTTTATATTGCCTATGCCTGTGCCGGTAATCAAATTTTTTTCGATCATGTTCAGCCCTGTCTGCCACATCATCACCCTTCCTCGCAAGTCGCCTGCCCCGCCCGAGGCCTTTACCCTCGCCGCCACTGCGCTGAACTTGCCCGTAAGCGCCGCAAGCGCCGCAACTACAAGCAGCACAGTCAGTATATATTTGACATTTTTCATTATTTCATTCCTGAACAGCAGAACAATAATTAGCAGGGACAGCAAAAACGCGAATATCGAGCTCCTTGTCTGCGTCAAAAACAGCGTAAGAAGAAGGAAAGCGGCCGTGACGGAAACAATAATCTTGTTTTTCGACACAAGCAGCGCAAAAGGCATGACAAGCACCAGGAACCCTCCGAAAAAATCCGGGTTGCCGAAAGTGGAAAATGCCCGGCCCGAGAAATTCGTTATCCATCCGGGCAGATCAAGGTTGAATGCCTGCATCAGCGCGTAAACCGACGCCAGGCACGCCGAAGCAACAATGGCAATGATTACCTTTTGTATGTCCTTTTTGTCCAGGAAATACCTGCAGTACAGGAACATTATCACGGCCATTGCCCACTCGAGCCACGACATAAAAGCTGTGGTCTTGTTCACGCTTTTAAAAAATCCGGTAAAATATGCCGCAAGAAAAATCAACAGGGCCTTATCCATCATGTCAAATTTAATATTCTTAATATTGGAAATTATGGGCGCTAAAAAAACAACGCCGGAAAACAGAAGGACAAGCTTGGGCAGGTAATAGGCCTCCTCGCATTTTTGTATGAACGCGAGCGGTATTATAAAGGCAAGGAACAAGAAATAGGTTTTCAGGAACTTACCGTATAATTTCATTATATTTCTTTCGCAGCTTGTCGAGCAGGCCGTTGAAGTCGGCCGGCGGCTCGGCCACAAGGTGCATCTCCTGTTTTGTGAAAGGGTTTATGAATTCCAGCCTGTATGCGTGCAGCATCTGCCGGGGCATGACGTCGCGGTAGCTTTCCTTGCTGTAGCCAAGGTAAGTTAGCAGCTGCAGGTCCCTCGTCTTGTCGCCGTAATACTCGTCGCCTATGACGTTATGCCTTATGTAGTTCATGTGCACCCTTATCTGGTGCGTCCTGCCCGTGAGTATCTTCACGGACAACAGCGTGGTACTGTAGAATTTCTCAAGCGGGGCGAATATTGTCTGCGCCTGCTTGCCTTTTAAGTTCCTCGTGGTGAATTTCTTCCTGTTGTGTATGTCCCTGTCTATCAGCGTGCTCAGGTAGCCTTCCTCCTCGATCACGCCGTGCACCAGGCACAAGTATTCCTTTTTTATCTGTTTCTTTTTAAACAGCTCGGCCAGCTGGTCCAGCGCCTGGGCGTTCTTGGCTATGAGTATCGCGCCGGATGTGTCCTTGTCCAGCCTGTGCACTATGCCGGGCCTTGTGTCGTCGGGCCTGAAATCCTCCTGCTTCACGTACTTGCCGAAAATGGCGTTCACAAGAGTGTCTTCCGCGTGCCCGAGCGCGGGGTGCACCACCAGCCCCGTCTGCTTGTTCACGACAAGCATGTTCTCGTCCTCATAGATTACGTTTAGCGGTATGTCTGCGCTTTTCAGGTCAAATGTTGCGGGCAGCTCCTCGCTGTATTCGATGGTATCCCCGTTCTTGACTTTCTGGCTGTAGGCTTTTACAGGAAATGAGTTTATAAATACTTCGCCCTCATCTATGAGCCGCTGTATTTTTGCGCGGCTCATTCCTGTGCTTTCCCTTAAAAAAAGGTCTACGCGTTTTTTGCCTTCTATGCTTGCGTGGAGCGTTTTTGTGTTTTCCATGTGTAAATAAGCCCCGCTATTCCGGCTAATATCATGAATATGCTTATGAACTTGGAAGTGGAAATGAAGAGTATGGTACCCCGCTCTGCGTCTCCCCTGAAAAATTCAAGGACAAACCTTATTATTCCGTAGTTGAGAAAATACAGCGAGAATACCTGTCCGTCCGCCTTTCTTTTGTATTTGAATACAAGTATCAGCACTACAAAATTCAGGAAATTGCAGACAGACTCCACAAGCTGTATCGGGAAATGAGGCAGGTTGTCACCGGCGCCCGGGAAAATCAGCCCGTGTTTGTAATCCACCGCGCCGTAGCAGCAGCCGTTGAAAAAACAGCCTATCCTGCCCATGGAGTGGGCAAGCGCGATAAAAGGCGCGGCAATGTCGCCGAGCTTCCAGAACGACAGCTTTTTCCTGCTTATCCACCACCAGCACGCAAGTACCGCTCCTATGAAACCGCCGTAAAAAACCAGCCCGCCCTGCCAGAGCATGAATATCTCAGGGATGTGCTTTGCGTAATATTGCCACCAGACGCCGACATACAACAGCCTTGAGCCTATTACTGCCCCAATTATGCTCGCGATTCCGAGGTCTATCATTACGTCCTTGTCAAAGCCCTCTTTTTTCGCAAGCATGGATGAGAGGTATATGGCCGTCAAAAAAGCAGCCGCCACTATCAAGCCGTAAACTTTTATGGGGAATCCGCCTATTTCGCACAAAATTGGATGCATCAAATCACCTCGAAATTTTTTTATATCATTGTTATTTAGACGTGCCGGGGTAGTCAGTTTCTTTCAAACAACACATACAGTATAAAAAAGAACACCCCGCAGCTTATGCCGCAGTCAGCCACGTTAAAAACCGGATATTTGAAGCTTTTAAACCCTACCTCGATAAAATCCACAACCCTGCCGTTGAAAACCCTGTCTATCAGATTGCCTGCCGCGCCTCCGAGTATGAGCCCGCAAGAAAAATTATATAAAAAATTCTGCTTTGGGTGCCTCGCCCAGTAGTAAACTATGGCTATCATCGCGGTGAGCACCACGGCCACGAGCACCCATCTCTGGATGCTGCCGTAGTCCCTGTTCAGCATTCCGAAGGAAATGCCGGAATTTTCTATATATGTGATGTTTAATATATTATCTTTTATTATCTGTATAGAGTCGTAAAGTTTCATGCCTGTCTTTACCAGCGATTTTATAAACTGGTCCAGAAAAATTACAAACGCTGCCGTTGTCAGGAATGTTTTCATCAGACGCCTCTTTCTATTTTGGTTATTACCTGCTTTATTGTGCACAATACGCCTATCGGGTTTTCTGACCTGTCCCTGATAAACATCGTGTTTACCAGCGCTTTTTTCTGCCCCTCGGGAGTTTCTATTGTTATTTCCCTGTCAAAAGCCGGCTCCTTCTTGAACCTGAGGTTAAGTATAAGCTCCTTTATTTCTCCCAGGCTGTCAAGGGTGTTTATGGACATGTTCAGCAGTTTTGTCCTTCTTACATTAAAAATATTCTCGCACGCCACATTGAATGTCCTTATGACGCCGCCTTCGTCGACTATGATGAGCCCGTCCCTGAAGCTGTCGTATACCCGCGACGTGAATACCAAAAACCCGTTGAGCTCCTCGCTCACGTTCTTTACCTTGTCTGTAAGAACTGCGTTTGCCCTTTCCAGGTGCTTTCTTTCCTGTGTGTCCTCGTTTGCCTTTTCCGCTATATAGCTTGAGTGAAGTGCGACCACGAACAAAAACGGTATGTTCATCAGCGTTTTCGCTTCACCAATGATAAAACCCTGCCCTCCTGCCGTGCCTTTTATAAAAATATACAGGGCATTAAGTATAAGTGCTATCAGAAGGCTCAGTTTCACCGACTGCCCGACCGCTGCCATAAATATTGTCAGGAATATAAAAATAAGAAAATAAATATCAAACTGCGCGAGCCAGTAAACTCCCAGCGCGATTATTATAAAATCCAGGGTAAATACATAATAATGAAGCTTCACGCCCTCGTACATCGATAGCGGCAGCATTATAAAAAGTATATTGCTCGCTACAACAAGAAAAAGGTAAAAAATGATATACTGCTTCGAGCTCAGTATCGCCGTGTAGTTATATGCCCCCAGGAGTATTATGGTCAGCGATAAAAGCGCCCTGATGTAAACGATCGAGTTTTTCCTTGTCTTGATAGTGTCCATTAGAATCCTTTCAGCGTTTTTCAATCAACACTCAACACTTTTAACTCAACAATTCCTTTACAGTTGCTCCGCGCACCTGCTGCACAGGTTCGGGTGCTCCGCAGTCTTTCCCACGCTTTCCTGGTAGCGCCAGCACCTTTCGCACTTCTCCCCTGCCGCTTTGTCCACTGTTATCTCCAGGCCCGAGTCCCACTGTGCGTCAGCCAGGTCGTATGGCTCGCATGCAGCCTGCGATACTATGAATATCTCGGCCATGTCCGCACTGAATTTTTTCACTGTCTCATCCAGTGCTTTTGATTTATATTTCAGCTTCACAGCGGCCTCATACGGGTGCTTTATTATTTTTGCCTCGCGTTTTTCCTCTATTTTTTTCAGCACGGCCGCGCGCAGGCTCATAAGCGTATCCCACAGCTTTATTTCCGCGTCCTCAAGCAGCCTGTCCTTTTTGTCGTCTGCCCACAGCTCAAGCTGCACGTACTTTTCCTTTTTCAGCTTTTCGGGCATGAACTGCCACGCCTCGTCTGCCGTAAAAACAAGTATGGGCGCTATCCTTTTTGTGAGCTTGACCATCATTTTATACAGCACGGTCTGGCCGCTGCGCCGTGCGATAGAATCCTTTTTAAATGTATAGAGCCTGTCTTTCAGTATGTCGAAATAAAAGGACGACAGGAACACGGAGCAGAACTGGTTAAAATCCCTGTACACCTTGTAGAACTCGAAATTTTCATAGCTTTTTTCCATGTCATCGCACAGCCTCTGCAGCCTGTCCAGCGCGTACCTGTCCAGCGGCAGAAGCTTTTCATAAGGTACCTCATTTCCGGGCTCAAAATCAAAAAGGTTTCCCAGCATGTACCTGAAAGTGTTCCTCACCCTCCTGTAAGAGTCTGTTATACGCGCCATTATCTCGTCTGAAGCAGACTGGTCCTTTGTAAAGTCTTCAGACGCGCTCCACAGCCTGAGCAGGTCTGCGCCTGATTTTTTTATCAGGTCAAGCGGGTCAATGACGTTCCCGAGGGACTTGTGCATTGCCCTGCCCTGCGCGTCTACCACCCATCCGTGGCTTATTACGGACTTAAAAGGCGACAGCCCCTTGAACCCGACCGCTGTCAAAAGCGATGACTGGAACCATCCTCTGTACTGGTCCGACCCTTCCAGGTATATGTCAGCCGGCCAGTTAAGCCCATGCTTTCCGTACAGGGCGGCAAAGCTGCTCGAGCCCGAGTCAAACCACACGTCGAATATGTCGTTTTCCTTTTCAATTTCCTGTTTGTGGCAGTGCGGGCACTTGAAGTCCTTGCCGAGTATTTCATCCGCGGAATACCTGAACCACGCGTCAGAGCCCTCTTTTTTTATCAGCTCGCGCGTCTTTTTCATTGATTCCTCGGTCACTATTATTTCCCCGCAGCTTTTGCAGTGGAACGCGAATATCGGTACTCCCCATGCCCTCTGCCTGGATATGCACCAGTCAGGCCTTGTTTCTATCATTTTTGTTATGCGAGTTTCGCCCCATTCGTTCAGCCACTTTACCTTCTTTACCTCGCCGAGCGCCTGCTGCCTGAAATTATTCCTGTCCATGGATATGAACCACTGGGTTGTGGCCCTGAATATTATCGGGTGCTTGCACCTCCAGCAGTGCGGGTATGAATGCGTAACCTCTTCCGAATGCAGGAGAGCATTTTTGCTTTTCAATAATTCTATTATCTTGGGGTTCGCGTCAAAAACGTTCACCCCCATCATTTCCTGGAACTCCTCGCTGAACCTGCCTTTTGAATCGACAGGGTTAAGTATCGGAAGGTTGTATTTCAAACCATAAATATAGTCCTCGTATCCGTGCCCGGGCGCTATGTGCACACAGCCAGTACCTGTATCAAGCGTCACGTAATCCGCGAGTATTACCTGCGATTTCCTGTTTATAAAAGGATGTCCGGTTATTGTATGCTCAAGCTCCGTGCCCTTGAACTTTTTTATTATTTTATATTCCTTGCCTGTCTTTGCCGAAAATTCAGGTATCAGCGCTGCCGCAAGTATGTATTTGTCGCTGCCTGAGCCGACAAGCGCGTATTCAAAGTCGGGATGCACTGCTATTGCCACGTTCGCGGGCAGGGTCCACGGCGTGGTGGTCCATATTATAATGTAGGCGTCTTCTATCTTTGCCTTTGATTTTGACGCGTCACTTATCTTAAATCTCACATAAACAGAAGGAGTCTTGTGGTCCTTGTATTCCACCTCTGCTTCTGCCAGCGCTGTCTCGTCCTTATAGCACCAGTAAACGGGTTTGAGCCCTTTATATACAAGGCCTTTTTTATACATTTCCCAGAAAATTTCTGCCATCGCGTCCTCGTAATCCTTTGAGAGCGTCAGGTAAGGATGCTCCCAGTCTCCCATTACTCCGAGACGCTTGAACTGTTCCTTTTGCAGCCCGACATATTTCATGGCGTACTCGTGGCAGTGCTTCCTTATCTCAAGTTTTGACATCTGGCTGCGCTTCGGTCCAAGCGTTTCAGCCACTTTGTTTTCTATCGGCATGCCGTGGCAGTCCCATCCCGGAATGTACGGCGAGTTAAACCCCATGAAAAACCTAGACCTGACAACTATATCTTTTACCACCTTGTTCAGGACATGGCCCATATGTATGTTTCCGTTTGCGTACGGCGGCCCGTCGTGAAGTATATAAAAAGGCCTGTCTTTGCTCTTCTCAAGCAGCTTTTTGTATAATTCGTCCTTTTCCCACGCTTTGGCAAAATCAGGCTCTCTCCTCGCCATATCGCCTTTCATCGGGAACCCTGTCTGCGGCAGGTTTATCTGCGTTTCCTTGCCTTCTTCCGGCATTTATTTTTCCTCCGTTTTATAATTATCCGTCTGATGTTGCATATGGTAAAATACAAATTTTAATAGTTTTATCATATTACAATATGATTTTCAATAAGTATATAAGCAAGTAAAGGTAAACCTTTTTATATTAAAATGCGTCAAATTTCCATTGTCTTTAGGGCTTCAAATACAAAAAGGAGGAAACAGAATGAAGAAATTGTTGGTTGTTTTTGCAGTATTGTTTTTGGCTTCAAGTCTTTTTGCGGCAGACGAGCAGGTAGCAGCCGCAGTATCCGGACAGCAGAATGCGGCGGAAAACGAGATGGTGCCGAACACGCAGCATAATTTCGGTATAGGGATCGGCCCGAACAACACGGTTCTTTTCAGGTTCCTGAACACAAACTGGTACGGCGACGAAATCCCGCTCTCGGTCAATTATAATACTTCCAATTCAAACCAGGTAATGAGTACTTCCGTGTCTTCAGGTTACGGCCTTGTATTCCCGTTAAAGATCATCGGCGGGCTTCACATTAATTTCATCCCTGAAATTACCGGCGGATACGCCAGGTCGTATTCGAATGTTTCAAGTGTTGAAGAAAATGACGCGACAAAACCCGACTCGCTTGTGACCGTGCTGCTCAAGGACCAGGGTTATTCACTTTCAGCCGGCCTGACGGCAAAGCTTGAAGTCGAGTATTTCATCAACCATTTGGTCCCGTTCTTGCCGGGCGACATAAGCATAGGCGGATATGTGTCTTTGTCCGGGACAGATACTTACTCAGAAAGCTATAGCCAGACCTATAACAAGGATGTTGACACTATAATCACCACGCACACATGCTACTGGGGCGTGAACTCTTCGCTTACTCTTACAGGCACGACACTCAGCAGCCTTGTAATTAAATATTATTTTTAATCCTATCAGACAAAAGGAGTTTTGCATGAAAAAATTTTTGGTCCTGTTTTTCAGCCTTGCGGCTCTCATGATGGCAGCGTCTTGTGTGGTTGTCGTGAAAAAGCCTGTTGCCAGGTGGGCAGTGGTGAATTCCGCGGGCGCTGACGTTATTAAAGTATGGGGGTTGGAAGGCATGTCAGGCGCGACCGTGACTGTCCTGCAGCCGGGCACAAGGGTAAAAATCCTGAGGATCCGTCCTAACTCAGTTTTGATTGAGCTTCCGGGCGGCGCTACCGGCTGGGTAAACAGGAAACATTTCGGAGCAGATTTGATAGAATATTAATTTGTTGTTACAGCCAAAAACGCCCGTTTGAATCTGTCAGCGGGCGTTTTTCTTTTTGCATTCCTTGAGCAGTCTCCGGTACTTTTCAAGCACAGCCTCGTAGCGCTCGGCTATTCTTAAATGCAGGTTTAGCTGCGCAGTCGTCCTGCGTTCTTCAAGCAGATCCCTTATAAATTCAGATGTGCTTTGCGCCTGCGCCTCAGCCGCCTCTTTGATTTCATTTCTCTCATCGTTATTTAAGCGCAGCTCTGCTTTTTTTATTTTTCCGCGCTTCTTTTTTTTGTCCATAACTTCATTCTCCTGTTTATCGCCCAGGATGCATTATTTATCCGGCTGTCTTATGCCCGAGCAGTATTCTTTTGCCCTTTTTATATCCAGCTTTTTCCAGTAAGGGTATGTGCTGCACTGCTCCGGCCTTGACTCATAAATCGAGCACATGTTGTTTTTTAAAAATACGCAGCCTCCCTTTTCAGCCCATTTCATTGTCCTTCCAAGCCAGAGGATGTTTGTTGTGTATTTTTTTTTGAATTCTTCCGGCTGTAAACCAAGCCTTTTGGATATATTTTTGATGTCGGTCCTCGTAAGGTATACGAACCCGACTCTGCAGCAGTTGCCGCACTTTATGCAGGAAAATTTGATTTCGCCCATTTTCAGGAGCTATTTTTCGAAGCGCTCTTTTTCCGTCTGGTCCGAGAGGTCAGTCGGGTAATCCCCGTCAAAGCATGCCATGCAGAATTTGTCTTTCCTGCCGGCCACCGTCTTCACAAGCCCCTCGAGCGACAGATACGCAAGCGAGTCCACCCTGATGTATTTTGATATCTCATCCATCGAATGGCTGTTTGCGATAAGCTCGGTCCTAGTCGGGAAGTCCATGCCGTAAAAACACGGGTTATATATCGGCGGCGAGGAAATCCTGTAATGTATTTCCTTTGCGCCGGCGTTTCTTATCATCTTTACTATTTTCCTGCTTGTGGTGCCCCTTACAAGGGAATCATCAACTACGACAACCCTCTTGTCCTTTATTATTTCCCTCACCGGATTTAACTTCAGTTTCACGCCGAAATCCCTGATATTCTGCGACGGTTCTATAAACGTGCGGCCCACATAATGGTTCCTGATGAGTCCCATGTCGTATTTTATGCCTGTTGCCTCGGCATATCCTATTGCCGCCGATACGCCTGAGTCCGGCACAGGTATCACCACGTCCGCCGATACCGGCGCCTCTGCCCCCAGCTGCTTGCCAAGTCCGCGCCTTATGTCATTTACCGACCTGTGGAATATAACGCTGTCGGGCCTTGCGAAATATATGAACTCAAACACGCACATTGCGCTCCTGCCTCTTTCCGCAAATTTCTCGCTCCTCATGCCGTCTTTTGAGAATATCACAATCTCGCCCGGCTCCACCGTGCCTATATGCTTTGCGTCGATGAGGTCAAACGCGCAGGTCTCTGACGCGACCATATACGAGTCGTCCAGCTGCCCTATCTCAAGAGGCCGGAATCCGTTTGGGTCGCGCGCAGCAATAAGGTAATCCTTGTTGAGTATCACATATGAAAATGCGCCCTTAAGCTCTGATAATGATTTTTTAACCGCCTCGATAAAATCCATTTTGTTGTATTTGGCGATAAGGTGCACCAGCACCTCGCTGTCTGCGGTTGACTCAAAGATTGACCCTGATTCCTCAAGGCGCCTTTTTATGACGTCGGAATTTATCAGGTTGCCGTTATGCGCCACTGCAAGCGCGCCGTTTATATAGTTTATCCGTATGGGCTGCGCGTTCTCTACAATGCTCGAGCCTGTCGTGGAATACCTCACGTGCCCTATTGCCTTGTTGCCTTTCAGGTACTGCAGGCTTTTCTCGTCAAAAATATCCGCAACATGTCCCATTTTCTTCACTTCGCACGTGGTGCCGGCGTCGTCCATGGTGACCATGCCCGCGCTTTCCTGCCCCCTGTGCTGCAGGGCATAAAGCGACAGGTACGCCAGCTTTGACGATTCATGGTGCCCGTAAATACCTGTTATGCCGCATTCTTCCTTTATAGTGTCAGACATATTTTACCATCCCGTTCTTCCAAAGGTTTTCTATTTCATCAAGGTGTATGTTTATTTTCTTCGAGTACGCTTTTGCCGCCCAGTTCACGTTTATTATCATCCTGTCCCCTCCTACTTCGCCGATCTCGGTGATAGTTACCTTGTTTTTCGCAGCAAGCTGCTTCATCTTGTTCAGGTTTTGTTTTGATACAGTCACGATTATCCTGGACTGGGTCTCGCCGAAAAGCAGCGCGTCCACCCTGATGTCGCTCTGCAGTTCCACGTAAGCGCCTATACATTTTTGCCCCTGCAGCCGTCCCGACACGCACGCTTCTGCTATGGCCACTGCAATCCCGCCGTCGCTTACGTCGTGCGCCGACTTCAAATAGCCCTTTGCTATCCCCTGTATGCATGTCTTTTGTATCAATTTTTCTTCTTTCAGGTCTATTTCCGGCACAGGGCCTTTTATCGTATTGTGTACCGTCTTCAGGTATTCGCTGGCCCCGATTTCGTCTTTTGTCTCGCCAAGGAGCAGTATGACGTCTCCCTTGTCCTTGAAATGCTGCGTCATGTACCTTTTTTCTTTGCCGTTTATTATACCGACCATGCCTATGACAGGCGTCGGGTAAATTGCCCCCTTGTCGCCTTCGTTGTAAAAGCTCACGTTCCCGCTTATGACCGGCGTGCCCAGCGCTTTTGCCGCGTCAGCCATGCCGTCAGTGGCTTTTTCAAACTGCCAGAATATTTCCCTGTCTTCAGGATTTGCGAAATTCAGGCAGTTGGTGAGCGCCGCAGGCTGCGCGCCCGAGCACGCCACGTTCCTTGCAGACTCCGCCACTGCTATTGCTCCGCCCCTGTAAGGGTCAAGGTATGTGTACCTTCCGTTGCCGTCAACCGATGTTGCAATCATAAAATCGCTTTGCTTGATATCGATTACTGCGGCGTCAGAACCAGGCAGGACAAAAGTGCTTGTCCTTACCATATGGTCATACTGCTCCCACACCCAGTTCTTGCATGCAATGTTTGGCGACGACAGGACCGCCCTGAATGCCTGCTCCAGGTCATCGGGCACTGTTATTTCCTGCTGCTTGATATTTACATTCTCAAGGTATGCGGGCTTTTTGCCTACCTGGTGCTTGAGCGGGAAATATTCGTAATCGCTGTCTGTCAGCGCTCTTGTAGGTATATCCGCCACTACCTCGCCTTTTTCCCTTATTATAAGCCTTTCTTCCTTTATAACTTTCCCTATTTTTACAGCGTGGAGTCCCCACTTTTTCAGGATCTTTTCCACTTTCTTTTCCATACCTTTTTCCGCTACCATGAGCATTCTTTCCTGCGACTCCGACAGCATTGCCTCATACGCGTTCATGCCGGTCTCTCGCATCGGCACAAGGTCTATATTTATCTCCATTCCTACACTGCCGCGGTACGCCATCTCCGACGATGACGACGTGAGCCCTGCGGCGCCCATGTCCTGTATTCCTATCACCAGTTTTTTTTCTATAAGTTCAAGCGTGGCTTCAAGCAGGAGTTTTTCCATAAAAGGGTCCGCCACCTGTACGGACGAACGCCTCGCCTGGTTTTCAGGCGTGAGCTCGGCAGACGCAAAGCTTGCGCCGTGTATGCCGTCCCTGCCTGTCAGCGCGCCTATGTATATCACCGGGTTTCCCGGCCCTTTTGCAATGCCTTTTGCTATTTTTTTTACGTCAACTATGCCTATTGCCATTGCGTTTACAAGGCAGTTTGTCTCATAAGTTTCCTCGAATATTGTCTCGCCGGCCACTGTAGGTATACCCACGCAGTTGCCGTAATCTGCTATGCCATCGACCACCCCCGGCAAAAGCCTGTGCGTGTTCTTGCTGTAAATCTCGCCGAACCTTAAAGAGTCCAGCACGGCTATAGGCCTCGCGCCCATGGTAAACACGTCCCTTAGTATTCCGCCTACGCCTGTCGCTGCGCCCTGGTAAGGCTCGACCGCAGACGGATGGTTGTGAGATTCTATCTTGAATGCTATTGCCAGCTTCGATTTTTTTCCTGTACTTATTATTCCGGCGTTTTCACCCGGCCCCTGCAGGACATATTTTCCCTTGGTCGGAAATTTTTTAAGGTGCGTTTTGGAGTGTTTATAGCTGCAGTGCTCCGACCACATTGCGGAAAATATCCCTAGCTCGACAAAAGTAGGCGTCCTGCCGAGTATTTTTAATATATTCTCATACTCGTCTTTTTTTATGCCGTGCTCTGCTATAATCTTTTCAGTAATTTCGATTTTTTCCATTTTTCATCCTTTACTTTAATATCTGCTATCTAATATCCTGCTATCTAAAATTTCTTTATATACTCCACCATCGATTCGAAAACCATCCTGCCGTCTGTCGATCCCAGTTCCTCTATCATGGACCTTTCCGGATGCGGCATCATACCGAGAACATTCCCGGCTTTGTTCATTATACCGGCAATGTTATAGACCGCTCCGTTCGGGTTTGCGGTCTGGGTGGTGGCGCCTTTCTCGTCACAGTACCTGAAAACTATCTGGTCGTTTTTTATAAGCGAGTTCAGCGTTTCCTCGTCGCAGAAATAATTGCCTTCCTTGTGCGCTATAGGCACGCGCAGTACCCTGCCTTTTTCATAAAGCGTGGTAAAAGGCGTGCTGCTGTTTTCAACTCTTATATTTATGAATTTGCAGATAAACTTGAGGGTGTTGTTTTTCATCATTGCGCCCGGCAAAAGGCCTGCTTCGAGCAAAATCTGGAAACCGTTGCATATACCGATTATGAATTTGTTCTTTTTTTCAGCGAATTTATAAAGCGAGTCCATCACCTTCGAAAACCTGGCTATCGCGCCTGTCCTCAGGTAATCTCCGTATGAAAATCCGCCGGGCAAAATGATGGCGTCATATTTCATTATGGCTGAAGTTTCATGCCATATATATTCCGCTTTTTGCTTGATTACGTCTTCCACCGCCCAAAGGCAGTCGCTGTCGCAGTTTGAGCCGGGGAAAACCACTACTCCGAATTTTATCATTTTCTCACCATTTAATATTTAGGATTGGTTATTTGGTATTTGAAATATCATCCTTATTCTACAGTAAAAGTATATTTTTCAATGTTTGGATTTGCCAGGAGCTTGTCGCATATTTCATTTATTTGTTTGTTCAGACTTTCCCCTGCCTGCCCCTTGAGTTCAATTTCTATGTATTTCCCTATCTTTACGTCGTCTATATTTGTATATCCCATTTTATCGAGCGCAAATTTCACGGTCTTGCCCTGAGGGTCGAGCACCCCGTCTTTTAATGTCACGTATATTTTTGCTTTGGCCATAAATGACTCACCTCAAAGGTAATTTTTTGACTTAGAATTTTCGGGTTGGTATACCCGTGATTTTGGTTATGTTTTTATTGTATACTTTTTTTATTTTTTTTCAAGCACATTATTATTGCTGCGGGTCCATGACAACGCCTGCAAAGAGTATTGCCTTTGTGTTATTGTCGACGATTGCAATAAAAAACGGCCTGTTTACCGTCATCTTGACATGGGGCGGCGGAACTTTGTATTCTGCGCCTACCATCATTTCCGCTTCCGATGCCGCGGCTGCTTCTGTGCCTTCCTCATCCACTACCATGTAGGTCTTCTGGACGGCGCGGCTTATAAAAAGATTCCCGCTGCTGATGCCGCTGAAATCCGCCTGCTTGTCAAACGCGGCTCCCATGCCCATGTTTGTAAGGCTGTCTATCACCGGCGTTTCAAACTCTATTTTGAATTTCGGAAGCGTCAGGTCCACGTCCCGCTCATCAAACCATTTCATCCAGTCGCACCAGTCCTGGGCGCTCATGGAAGCGCAGAAATCCGCCATTTTTACTTTTTTTGCCGGCAGGAAAACAATCATGCATAAGTTGCTGTTTTTGTAGTCAAGTTCTACTGCCTGGAAACTATCGGTTTCCAGGTAATTAGTGTCCCTTTCATCATTCATCATCTTTTTTAAACCAGGCAGTTTGCCTTCCGGGTAAAAAAGCTTTGCCTTTGTAAATTTTTTATCGAACTCATTCTGCCATTTACCCTTGAAATAAATCGCGTCCACCGCCACAAGCTTGGTATCCTGCGTCAGCGGGCCTATAATGTCGCTGATTTTTCCCTGGGTTTTCTGCGAAACCCACTGGTTTATTTTTCCTTGCGCGCCTGCGTCTGAAAAATCCATGTTGTTTATTTCCGCTTTATAATATTTTTTATTTGCATCCAGGAACCCTGATTTTATATTGAAATCCTTGTTTATCCACAGCGAGTTGGCTATATAAACGCTTGTTCCGGCCGCTGTCCCTGTGTTCTGGATGGCATCGCTGACATTTACGTTTTCTTTGTTAAGATTTGCAGTATCCACGGTCCCTGTTGTCTTGGAAACAAGCCCCATAACTGCTGCCATACCGTCCTTTGTTGTGCCGCCTGCTCCGTTGTATAATATTCCCAGCAAAGAAAAAATGCTGTAAGGCGATACCAGCATATTTTTGTCTGGATTTGCCTTTGCGGTTTCACGGAAAAACCTGATGCCGAAATCCGTCTGCGGCCACCAAGGAAAATATTCATAAAGCCCGCCTTTGATTTTCGGCATTGCCGGCATCTGGAGAGCGTCGTCTTTGCCTCTGTCATTTACGTATCCCTGTATGATGAAAACCGCTGCCAGTAAAAATACAAACAGTCCTTTATAAACTTTTCTCATGTAACTGCCTCCTGTTTTTCTGTTCGAATCTAATCAAAATCATCGATGGTACCTTCCAGCACAATTAATGCGAAGCCTTCAGAAAAATCCTCTGCGCCGATAAACTGCGGTTTTATTGTCATTTTTCCGGTCTTGTCTATATATCCCCATTGGGCTATATTTGCGCCGACCGCGGCAAGGCCCTCCGAAAATCCTTCTGCCTCATAAAACTTTGCCTTTATTACCATATTGCCGGTTTTGTCTATATAACCCCAGCCTTCCCCGGTACTGACCGCGGCAAGGTCCTCGGAAAAATCCCCGGCATTATAAAACTGCGGCTTTATTATGATTTTCCCGGTCTTGTCTATATACCCGCACTTGCCGTTCATTCCTACAGCTGCAAGTCCGTCGGAAAAATCACCCGGAGTGTCATTTGAGACATAATCGAATTTCGGCTTAATTATCATTTTACCGGCCTTGTCAATGTACCCGTATTTATTATCCACAAGTACCCTTGCAAGGCCCTCGTGAAAATCATCGCCTTTGCCGGACTGCAGAGTTATTTTCATTGCCCCTGTTTTATCAATATATCCATACCTGCCGTTAATACTGACTGCCGCAAGGCCCTCGTGAAAACCGGATGCGCTGTCAAACTGCGGCTTTATTTTCATTACACCGCTTTTGTCAATGTATCCCCACATGCCTTCAACCGAGTACTTGACTGCGGCAATCCCCTCGGAAAAATCATCTGCCCCGTTTTCATAAAACTGCGGCTTGATTATAATTTTCCCGGTTTTGTCTATAAACCCGCACTTGCTTCTTATTACGACTAAAGCGAGCCCGTCATGAAAATCCATTGCACCCATATACTTCGCCTTGATTACAATATTTCCGGTTTTGTCTATAAAACCATACTTCAAAACCGGGGATACATCTGCATCATCATGGCTGAAAAGCGCAGGGCAAATAATTAATGTGGTAAAAACAAAGAAGGCAAAAAAGGTTTTCTGCACGGTTTACTCTCCGGTATTGAGATATATTTGTAAAATTCCGGTGTTTAAAAAGCAGTGTTTCAGACGAACTGCTGATCCGGTATTTTATCCCCTTTAATACCGGTTATCTTTTAAAATAAAAATTTCTATTTATACCTTCATAAAAAATCATTCAGGAATTACTGCGCCCACCACGTATCGTTTAAAACTCCGCCGTTATACCCGGCTATTACCCACATTTCGCCGTTAAAAATCACGCTTGAATGTGCGTTCCTTGCGCTGAATGCGGCGCCGGAAGTTGTTTCTCCCCAGTTTGTCCCGTCGGATGAGTTCCATACGTCGTTAAAGCGCGAGCTTCCATTCCAGCCGCCTATTACCCATATCTGATTGTTATATACTACGGCGGTATGACTGCCCCTGCCCGGGAAAGCTGTTGCCGTATTTGTACAGCCCCAGCTTGCGCCGTTGTTCGAATACCATACGTCATTATAATAAGTTACGCCGCTATTTCCTCCTATAACCCAAATCTGGTTATTAAAGACAACTGCTGCATGGCTGACTCTTGATGCAAAACCGGCTGAGCTCGTGGCCAAAATCCAGTTTGCGCCGTCGCTTGACTCCCATACATCGCTTAAAAATCCCGTGTTGTCTGCGCCGCCTATAACCCATATCATGTTGTTGTAAACAACGCTTGCATGCCCGCTCCTTGCGCTGAAAACAGCCGAGCCCGGTATAACCTGAGTCCAGGTAAGCCCGTTGGCTGATGTCCAAACATCGTTTTTTGGCCCGTTGCTGTCAAGCCCGCCCATTATCCACATCATGTTGTTGTATACCACGGCTGTATGATTTTCACGCGGGCTGAATCCTGCCGTGCCTGTCACCTGGTTCCAGTTTGCACCGTCACCGGAACTCCACACATCGTTTAAATATGTAGGAATCGTCGCGTTATTATCATTTCCTCCAATTACCCACATCTGGTTGTTATATACGACGCTTGCATGTCCGTCCCTTGCCATAAATGTCGCTGCTGAAGTCGCCTGGTTCCATACCGAACCCGAAGCAGGGGTCGAAGACGGGCCTGTCGTCTTTTTACACGACCAGAATAATAAATTGTAAAATATAAGTCCGGCTAATATTGCCGTTACAAATAATGCTTTTTTCATTTTTCTTCTCCGAGTTTTTATTTTTTCATTCTAAAACTGCAAACCAAAATCTAAATTATTTCGTATTATACTCCCCATGCAATTTTTCGTCAACAGCATTTGGTTGTTTCGATTTTTTTATGTGTTTTTGCTGATAATTCTAATTAAACCGGTTTCAATAAGTTTTTCGGAGATTTGCTTGGCCGCGCCGTTTATAGTAGCAGCAACTTTTGGGGTCAACTGCGTGCCGAAGGACAGATTGTCGTCAATTTCAATGCCGAATATAATGATTTTTTCCGGTACTAAAGTACCCAGCTTTTTACCAAGCGCTACCGCGTCAAAAAAGCTTATACCGTGGGATGAAAGAATCCTGTGCGAACCAGTGCCTTTGCCGGGGTCGATTTCCACCACCGTACCTGCCGGCATCGTGCCTGTTTTTATTGAGTCAATTACTATGAGTACGTCATACCCGGCCATGATATCAACCAGGTTCATTCCGCCTGTCTCGGCAAGCTGAAGATCGGCCGTACCGGGCTGCGTCATTTCAAAAACTTTTTCAGCAAGCACGAGCCCTGCCGAGTCGTCGGAAAGAATGGAATTGCCCATGCCCAGAATAAGGATCTTCGCCATGTTTTTGTTGATCTCCTGTTTTAATAAATCCCGTCTAAGATATTACCCTCAAAAGCTTTTGTCAAGGTTGATTTACAGGAACTTTAAATTGACCGATTTTATTTTTTGTGATATTATTCATTAAATTTTGGCATTTTTTACGCTTAAAATTTATCCCGGAGGCTTTATGGAAGTAATAAATTATATAGATATAATATTATTTTTTGTTGTAATTGTTTTCTTTCTGCTCGGCTGGAGGCTGCGCGGCATATACCTGATTATAATCCCAATAGCTTTTTTTGTCGGTATATTTATAGCAAACATCAGCTATATAGCTGCTTCAAAAATAATGTCAGGCATTATAAAGACACAGCCGAACAGGAACCTCATTGCTTACACCATGATGTTTGTCATTGCGGCTATTGTCGTGATTTTTGCCGGCATGACGCTCGCCAGGTTTTTTGACGTTTTCAAGCTTGATTTTATCGACAGGCTCCTTGGCGCAGTAATTTTTACTTTCATTATGGTAATCCCGACATATTTTCTGATGATTTTTATCTCCAAACTGCATGCCAGCGCGCATATAAAATCGGCAATAGAAACTTCCATAATCATGGGTATGTTGAAAAGTTATATAAATTTCATCGTTAAATTCACGCTTTTCAAAAAGATTACAAAGATGGCGGTAGGATGATCCCCTTACTTCTCTTTTACGTCCTTCAGTAAATCCTCGATATCAGGCTGGTTTGCCTTTTTCTTGTTTATATTCCTGATTTTATAATAAAACAGCACGCCCAGGCTTACGGCAAAAAACACGCTTGTGAAAGTTATTATGTAGGCTATGTTTATCTTAAAAACATAATACCCGACAAACCCCGCGCCCAGCAGCAGCGTGGCTGCGCCGATGACAAGATTGAAAATCATGTAGGATTTTATTCCTTTTAACAGGTCTGACTTTATCCCATCGTCTTTTATCTCTATTTTTACAGGCGGCTGGCTCTTGAAATTTATTATGTTTCCTATTATTTTTATGTATCTATTTACCGTGTTCTCCGGAAATTTAGACATGCTTGACTGGTACCAGTTCCTTAAGTCACCCAGCTTGTTGAGTTTGCCGTAAATGCCTATCAGGAGGTTGTGCGCGTTGTCATTTTCAAAATTTATTGTCAGTGCCTTAAAATACATGTCGCGCGCTGATTTCATATCCCCGTTTTTTTCATGAGCCAGCCCGATTTTTATGTAGGTCTCCTCGCTCACGTCACCGTGCTCAAGCGCATTTTTATAAAACATAATAGCCTTGTTTGAGTCGCCGGCCTCATAAGCCGCGTTGCCTTTTTCTATGTAACCGCGGAAAAGTTCAATCTTGTCTATTTTATTCCCGCATAACGGGCATTTGTCCACTTCTTTGTCTATCACTGCGCCGCATGCCTGGCAAATCATTTTTGCCTCCCCTGTTTATTTTATCTGTACGGCGTCGGGAATACGGTAAACCTGAAGCTCAGGTACCCGAGTATTGAATAGCCTCCGCTGAAATGAAAATATGCGAAATCAAAACTGCTGAGCCTGTCTATATGCGTATTAATGAGCCATGGCGAGCCTGGTACATTTCCTACCATGCCGGTGTACTCCACCCTGAGCCCCATTCTGGCAAATATAGGCCTGCTTATACCAACAAAATACGCGTTATTGGGCGTGTAAGTAGGCATGTACTTTGAAAGATAATATAAAAAAGTATTCTGGTTGCCTATCATATACCCGCCATGTACGGTTGTGTCCCAGAATATTTTTTTGCTCAGGGCAAAATAAGGGCTTGAAAGGCTTAAAAAAGACTGCTTTTGCCCGTTGTTTCCCGAAAGCGAAAAGCCCTGCTCTACGGAAGTCGTGTTTGAATTTACCGCTGCGCCAATCTGGTCCTGAAGCAGCATGGTATACATATATCCGGCGGCAATCGAAGGAAAGGTTTCCCACTCGTTAAAAAGGCACCATTTCGCGTCAGCGGTCAAAAGCCACACACCCACCTTGTCTATCGAATCCGTGCCTTTGCTTGTGTATCCCAGGTTGCCGTGTTCTCCGTAAATATCACCTATATAATATGAAAACATACAGTCCACGTTCAGGCCGTAATTGCTGAAAATATCGTTTCTGAAGGCTGTTGGTGAGAGTATCAGGCCCGTCCTTGGCAGCGGGAAAGGCACTACGCTCACAACATTTGAGTCTTTTGATTCCCTTTTTGATATGTCCGTGGTCCTCACCGAATAAAAATATTTTTTGCCCGGATCCACGTCATTATCGTTATACTGGGACTTGTCCGCAGATACAAACGCTATAAATTTCATGGCCGTTGTGGTGTTACCCCTGTATACGTTATAGCCGCTTATGGCCTCGGTTCCTTTTCCGCCTGCCGTCCATTTAATCTCGGCTGTCTCAACATCCTGGAATCCCTTTAGTTCCTGCGGTTCTGTGGGATAAACAAGGTCTATTGTCCTGGCGGAAAAAGCCTTTGTCAGATGCGTGTTCCCCGCAGAGTCAATCACCTGTATTTTATAATAATAAGTTGTTGATGTATTCACATCCGCGTCCAGGTATTCCTCTTTTGTGAGTACATCCTTATTTATTTTCGCGTAATCCTGTTTTTCAATTTTCCTGTAAACATTGTAATAAAATTTTTCCTCAGTTTTGGCTCCGCTTGTCACTGATAATGCCGAGGTTGAAGTCAATCCCATTGCAGCCGCGCTGCCTGATATTGCCATTGGCGCTGCAGATGCAGTCACGGGCAATGCCGCTGTAGCTGTCAGAGCGGTTGCGCTGCCTGTAATCATGCTTGGGGCAGCCTGCGCGGTTACACCCAGTGCTGCCGTTGTTGTCAATGATGCCGCGCTGCTTGTTGTCATGCTTGGCATGGATTCTGTTTCATTGTTCCACCACCATAAATATACTTTGTTCAGTTCACTCGTCATGGATTCAATGCTTATCAGCTCGCCTATATCGGCTTTTGCCTTTGCAGTCGGTAATACTGCCGCTGTTGTTGTCACTGCCGCTGCGCTGCCTGATATTCCGGCAGGCGCACTTGCAGCTGTTACTGACAATGAGGCTGTATTTGTCTTTGATATTTCCAATGAACTGCCGGTCACGCCGACAGGAGCCGCAACGGAAGTCACTGTTGATGCTGCCGTAAGTGTCTGCTGGACAGGTGCTGTCGCAACCGCAGGTGTTACAGGCTCGGCGGTAATAATTGCCGTAGATGCCGTAATAGTCTGCTGCAAAGGGGTAACCTGCACTGATGCACCGGCGCAAAACGCGCCACATGGTACCAGCGATGTTAAAACTGTAATAATTAGTATTCTTTTCACTTTATTATCACCATGATAAAAAATTTTTAAAAAGTTTCTTGCCTTCTTCAGTTAAAATGGACTCCGGGTGGAACTGCACGCCCTCGAGTTTATATTTTTTATGCCTGAGCCCCATAATTTCACCCTGCTTTGTCCAGGATGATATCATAAGGTCCCTGGCTAAAGTTTTTTTATCCGCAACAAGTGAGTGATATCTCGTCGCAGTAAACGGGTTCTTCACGCTCTTGTAAATGCCCTTTGAATCATGGTACACAAGCGATGTCTTTCCGTGCATTATCCTGCTGTTTACTTTTACTTTTCCGCCCAGTGCCTCTGCTATGCACTGGTGCCCGAGGCACACGCCAAGTATCGGTATCTTTCCCATGAATTCCAGTATAGTCTGCTTTGAAATACCCGCGTTTTCCGGCCACGACGGGCCCGGAGAAATCAATATATGTGACGGTTTTATGCGCTTTATTTCATCCGTACTTATTTCGTCGTTCCGGAAAACTTTTATTTCCTTTGTCATTTCACCAAGGTACTGCACTATATTATAGGTGAAAGAGTCATAGTTGTCTATCACAAGAACCATGCCTCATAAACCTCCGTTTTTATATTTTACTTTGAGCAGCGGTCATTGAACATTGAGCTTGCTTTCCTGACCGCTTCAAAAACAGCCTTTGCCTTGCTTAAAGTTTCCTTGTATTCGAAATCAGGCTTGGAGTCGGCAACTACGCCTCCGCCTGCCTGCATTGCAACCTTCCCGTCTGAATAATATATGGTCCTTATTGATATGCATGTCTCCATTGCGCCGGAAAAACTTATTATCCCAACAGCGCCTGAATAAGGCCCGCGCTTATAGCGTTCTACGCTGTCTATTATCTGCATTGCCATGACTTTTGGCGCGCCCGAAACCGTACCTGCCGGGAAAGTCGCCTTAAATACGTCAAAGCAGTCAGTACCGGATTTTAATTTTCCGGTCACGCTTGATACGATATGCATCACGTGGGAATAGCGCTCAATGAACATCATGCTGTCGACTTTCACGCTCCCTGTCTCGCAAACCCTTCCGAGGTCGTTTCTTCCGAGATCCACAAGCATGACGTGTTCTGCGCGCTCTTTTTCGTCGGATATAAGCTCCTTTTCCAGCATTTTATCCTCTTCTTCGGTCTTACCCCTTCTGCGCGTGCCGGCTATGGGCCTCACTTCCGCGGTCCTGTTATCCACTCTCACCATGAGTTCCGGCGACGCTCCTATTATTACCTTGTCTTTCATGTGCAAATAATGCATGTACGGCGACGGGTTGATTGTTCTCAGGCTCCTGTAAATCAACAGCGGGTCCCCGGAAAAAGATGCGCCAAACCTCTGTGACGGCACCACCTGGATCGCCTCGCCGTGCTTAATGAGCCCTACAACTTTTTTCACGGTCGCTTTAAAATCAGCCGGCTTTGTGAAATGTTTTATCGTGCCTGCCTTTACCTTTGCGTATTTTTCCACTTTTCTAGGTTTTCTCAGGTCGGCTGTTATGTTTCCTATTGTTTCACAGGCCTTCCTGTATTTATTTTTAATTTCAGCAGCGCTGTCGCCCGCGGCCATTATGTTCACCACGATCTGTATTTTGTGGTACACATGGTCAAAGACCATAAGAACGTCGTTGAACATCAGGTATATGTCGGGCCAGCCAAAAGTATCCGTCTTGTTATCATGCGGCACTTTCTCGTAAAGTTTTATTACGTCATACCCGATGTATCCTACTGCCCCGCCCGTAAAATGCGGTATGCCTCGTACAGGCGCGCATTTAAAATCAGCGAATATCTTTTTAAGCATTCCCAGCGGGTCTTTTGTCTGCGTATGTGTCTTTTTCCCGTCGCGGCTTTCCCTCGTTACGCTTCCGTCCTTGTACGAAAAGATTTCGTACGGGTCCCTGCTCAAAAAGGAATACCTCGCTGTCTTTTCCCCACCCTCTATCGACTCGAGCAGGAATGAATTTTCCGGTTTGTCTATTTTCATATATGCCGAGAGCGGAGTCTCGAGGTCAGCCAGCGTCTCCCCGTAAACAGGGATGACATTGTATATCTTTGATAGTTTCAGCACTTCGTTTAATTCAGGTTTTATCATATCCATTTTCCTTGTTAATTGTTTTTGTTTTCAATCTAAAATCTGCACTCTACAATCAAAACTATTTTTTTTTATACACTTTCTCCGGGTCAAAAACTTTTCTGCCGAATTCCTTCAATTTACCGTCGGCAAGTATTTCAGTGAAAAAGCACGTCTTGTAACCGGTGTGGCACGCAGCTCCGCCAATCTGGTTTACCTTCGCAAGAATCGCGTCCCTGTCGCAATCAATGAATATATTCTTGATCACCTGCACATTGCCTGATTCCTCGCCCTTAAACCACAGTTTCTTCCGCGAGCGTGACCAGTAGTGCATCTTTCGTGTTTTAAGTGTCTTGTTCAGCGCTTCCTTGTTCATCCAGGCAATCATAAGTATCTCGCCTGTTTTATAATCCTGAGCAATGGCTGCCACCAGCCCGTTTGCGTCAAATTTTACGTCTTTGATATTGAACTTTGCCATAATTATGCTCCTTATAATGTTGTAATTTAGACGAAAAATAAAGGCTTATTTAACAATAATAATTGCAAATTAGTAATAATGATAAACTAAAAAATTCAAAAGTCAAAGGCTAAATTGGAATTTGGACTTTTCGCGGAGGGGATTAATATAGAAAAATAAATTTACCTATTGTCTGCTTTCCTATAACTCTTTTACAGCCTTTTTGGATAAACATTTCCAGCATATCCATTGCGATTTCTTCTGAATTTGCCTCCCAGACGTACCACTCCCTCGGATCGCCCCTTTCTTTTCTCTTGGCTTCCGGGTTATCAGTGATTCCTATAGTCCAAGTAGAATAATTTCCTTTAATTATTCCCTCAATAAGCAATATAAGTTGAAACTTTTCCATAAAACACCTCTTAAAATATAGGTCAAATACCCTTAATTAAATTATACTATTATTAAATCGTTCCGTCAAGTAGAATTATATGTCGTAGCGTGAATAAGTGAAGCTCCCCCGACTGAAGTCGGGGGTTTCTAACTACCTTCCTCCGAACTCGATTTTCAGTTGTCCTTTGTCTTCTTTCTCCTGATATTCCACATAATCCAGAATCACTCTTTCCG
>Ga0335078_10000358_pt1 | contig 72317 bp, 62 predicted proteins | sample Lox_Sample_32_FD_206711 | JGI IMG/M metagenome (GOLD analysis project Ga0335078, IMG submission 206711) | Soil microbial communities from Loxahatchee National Wildlife Refuge, Florida, United States - Lox_Sample_3.2 | ecosystem: Environmental > Terrestrial > Soil > Wetlands | place: USA...
CGCGCCGCACGCCACCAAAAATGTGGGCCACAAGGCGGCTGGCTTGACCGCGGCTCCGTTGGCGGTGCCCGGGGTTCTGTTGGTTAAGGGAACGATGTTCAATCACGACTATGACAACAATAACAAAAACTACAGGTCGGTAAAAGAACAGGAAGACGATGCCGCCGGCGGGGCAATCATGGCCGGATGCGGCTGTGTCCTGATTGTTGCCGCCGCCCCCGTGGTCCTGATCGGGAATGAAACGTTCGGCGCGATTTCCCGGCATAACTGGAAACTGCCCGAAGCCGCGCTTGAACAGCAAATCGTTGACTTCAATCTGGCCCGGCACCTGGCCAATTCCTTGTTCGTGGACTTGTCGGACACCAACTCCGCCGGGTTGCTGGAAACCAATGTGGCGACGAACCTGGTCGTCCACCTGGAAGTGCGCCGGATTGGCCTGGAGTGTGCCGATTTTTGGGGATGAGAATACGCACTCGAGGCCGTGGTTCACTTGTCCATCGCCGATGTGTCTTCCAATACCGTCGTTTGGGAGCGTGATTTTGATTATCTGAATCCGGACGTGCAAAAGGATTTCATTCCGCTGACCACCCAGGTCGGATCGTCTTTCCCGACACATCCGTTGAGTCATTACAAGGGCCCGGCCGGCCGTGAATTGACGCAGCGGGAGCTTGAGGATGCGAATGCCCGGTTGAGCCGGACCGTGGCGGATTATCTCGTGGCCGTGGGTTTTCAAACGGTCGTGGTTGGCGCAGCCGCCACCGGTACAACCAATTTGGAAGCCAAGGCCGCGACGGAAATCTCCACCAACTTCCCCCCGCCATCGCCGGGGCCATAGGCGCACCCATTCATGTCGCTTGTGTACGACAGACCGGGATTGAACTGCAACGAACGCAAAGGCGGGACGGAGCTCCTGACGAGCCGTTTCAGAACTTTAGCCTTCTCCTGAATCCCGTCACTTGCCACTTGTCACCCGTCACGCGTCAGAGCACGGTCACGGACAGCGGCAACGACCACGGGCCGGTTAGGAGAATTTGTCCAACTGACAGGCCAAACCAGTCGCCAGATATGCCAAACCGGTTGACGGATGCTTCAAGTCAACTGACAATGAATCCAAGTCTGTTGAGGGTTTAACAATCTCAACCTTTGTGCCCTGTGTGGTTCAATCCCTTCAGTTCAGCTTCGCCAGCTCGGCCTCAAACAGCTCTTTGGTCTTTGACTGGACCTCCGCCAATTGGATTTCACCTTTGTCTAGCTTGGACAGCAACGCCTTCTGCGCCTGGTAATCCTTGTTCGCCACGCCGGCTTTGCTTTGGAGCATGCGCCAGGCTTTGCGGCGTTCCACGGCGAATAATACCATCTGCCGGCTCACGGCAAAATATTTCATCTTGCCACCGATCTCGGCCTTGATGTAGCAGCGAAGTTCGGGACGCAGAAGCGGTGGTTCTTGTCAAAGATCGGAACGATGTGAATAACTAATTCTGGACAGCAAAAAGAGAGGTCGCCAGTATGACATCAGTCAGAAATGGAGAACTAATAACATGAAGCATATATGTGTGTTTGTTGGGGCCTTAATGACCGTTTGCAATCTTCAAGCAGACCTGTCGTCCGCCAATTGGGTTTCCGATGGGTATAATTCGTTTGATGTGATTCTCACCGGTGCGGGGCTTGGTTGGTCAGGTAACATCACCTCGCCGTCGGGTTTGTGGGACCTCAACTCGCAGAATGTCGTGCAATACCCAGGTGCTCAGACCGGCATGGTCAGCATTCAAAATTCGGGAGTGGCGACATTTTTCGGTCAGTTGCCTTCACAATACACCCCGATTGTACCTGGCCACTCCTACGGCGGCCCGACCGGGATCGCCATTGGAACGTTTGGGACTTACGGCCCGGATGGGTACTCAATTGGAGGGCCAATTAACGATGGAGCTGGTTTAACGGTCGGATACCTGGTCAATCTCGGTTCAAATATTTATCCCGGTCCTGTTAACCCCTTAGCCTGGTCAGGCGTAGGCACTATTTCGGTAACTTCGATTCCCAACGTGAATGATGTGTCCACGTGGACGTGGTCGGCTGAATGGAAGGCATCTGGTGGGAGTTTGGCGGTCCCTGAACCGTCAGTCATTTCCATGAGCGTTTTAGCCATGGCCCTCGGCATGGCGTTTAGATTCCGCAACTCCGAAAAACGCGGATTAGCCTGAACACAGAGAACGGCGCACCTAGGGCAAGAAGCGCGACAAAGAATGCGACACGCTTGAATCTCTAGTCTCCACTGATGAGCGGAGATTAGCGGTTACATGTTCTTCAAGGCAGTGCTGCTGCGCCACCCTGCCATCGATTCAGCTTCGCCAGTTCGGCCGCGAACAATTCCTTCGTCTTGGACTGTGAGGTTGTCGATGGTTGAGAGTTGAGAGTTGGGTGTCAGTTCAACTTGGCCAACTCAGCATCAAACAGTTCTCGCGTCTTCGCTTGGACGTCGGCGAGCTGGATTTCACCTTTGTCGAGTTTCGTGAGCAACGCTTTCTGGGCCTGATAATCCTTGTTCACCACACCGGCTTTGCTTTGCAGCATGCGCCAGGCTTTGCGGCGTTCCACGGCGAATAACACCATCTGCCGGCTCACGGCATAGTATTTAAATATTGGCCCGCCGCGCTGCGGCCCGGCGATCTCGGCTTTGATGTAGCAGCCGAAGTTCGGGACGTGGCTCCGGTGGTTCTTGTCAAAGACCCGACGGTAAATCACGTCGTCCTGCGTGATGAGCACCAGCATGTCGTCGAAATGAATCAATTTCCGGGTTTCCTCTTCCTTGATGGCTTTGATGTGCTTGCGGAACCGGGCCTCGGTCAGCGCCCAGTGGGCGACGGTGTAGTTGTATTCCTCGCCGGTGCTGGCGTATTTCGTCCGCCACCAGTCACGCGTCGGCGTGGGATTGCCCTTGAGATCGAATGCTTCCTGCGCCGTCTCGCCGTTGCGCGGATTGAACACGAACTCCGGCATGCCGCGCGCGTCGCGGATGAGCTTGGCCTGGTCGGCGCTCATGTTGTCGGGCACGCCGTGCTCCGGCTGGCAGGTGGTGTAGGCCTGGAAAAACGCCGTGCCGCGATATTCCAGCCCGTCGAGCATCGCTTTGTACAGCTTGGCCGCGTTGGCCATCGAGATCTGCGCCACGAACGGCGACCCGTGCCCGCTGGTGAACGCTTCCGCCACGTTTTTCTTCTCAATCAATTTGCCCTGTGACGCCACGCCGAACTGGTTCATGTCGTAGCCGCCCAGCATCGTGGACGAATCCGAGTTCTGGCCGCCGGTGTTGGAATACACCTGCGTGTCGAGCATCAACATCTTCACATTCGGCCGGTTCTGCAGGATGACCTTGGACACGTTCTGGAACCCGATGTCACCAAGCGCGCCGTCGCCGCCGATCACCCAGACCTTCGGCAATTCGCGGATTTCCTGGTCGGTCATCAATGCGTCATCCAGGTGAGTGAGCAGGAACAGATCGGCCGTAGACATAACGTCTTCGGTGCGTTCGAGCAGGGCGTCGGCAAGGCGTTCGGGCACGACCGAGCGGCGGGAATGATTCAAGATGAGCGATTCGCCAAGCAGCCAGGAGATGGTGGCGCCGTCCTGAAACAGCGAGTTCATCCACGGATACGGATGCGGGTTCGACGGCGGCGTCGAGCCGTAGACGGTGTTGCAGCCGGTGCTGGCGCCCATGAACATCACGCTCATGCCGTTGGCGCGCCGGCCGTCCACGGACTGCAGGTCGCGATGATTGAACGCGTCCTGTCGCATCACGGCCACGATGCCGCCGATGATCTGCTCGTCGGTGATGGGCCCGTGCTTGGCTTCGTAATCGGCGATGCGCCTGGCGGTGTCGTCGTCGTCCTCGCCGCCCAGGCCCATGATGATATGGGCGACGGCCTTGCGGTACAGGTGGTATTCGGCTTCGTCGCTTTGCTTGAGCGCCTGGAGTCTGGCGAGGCCTTCGCTTTCGAGGCGGGTGGCCTTGGCGCGCAGGCGGTCGGCCTTTTTGTGGTACAACGGCCGCATGTAGGCTTCGGTGACGGAGGCGGCGGCACGGAGCACGCTTTTCTCGCCGCACCCGGCGCACGCGCCGTCGCCGGACACGAGCGCTTCGTAATTGCGCCGGACCATGAGATGATTGCGCAACGCGGCTTCGCGCGAGCCGGCGGCGTCGTTGTCGTTGTACAGGCCGAGATATTTCTGGGGCGTGTCGGGCAGCAGGCGCGAGAAAATCTGCGCGGTGGTCAGTTCGGCGTTGAGTTCCTCGGTCTCGGGCGCCATGCGCAACGCGTCGTGGTCGCCGCAGACCTGGACGCATTCGCCGCAGCCTTTGCAGAGGTCGGACACAAAAATGGAGAACAACCCGCCGGCGCCGGGGGTCTTGGCCTCGAGCGACCGGAAGATGGCCGGCACATTCGAATAAGCGATCGGGAGTTTGTCGATGATGCCGGTGAATTCGGCTTTGGTTTTGTCGCCGACGGATGCCAGCGCGTTGACTTCGGCACGGATGATTTCCTTGAACGGCACGTTGGTCTTCGCCTTGACCGATTCGTTCATTTTCACCCGGGCGCGTTCCTCGATGCCTTTCAGTTCGGCGGCAAGTTTGGTGCGTTCGGCGGCGTCGGTGACGTAATAATGCACGGCGGTTTTGAGGACCATCGCCACGTCCTGCGACGTGTTGGGCAGGGCGGTATCGGGGCAGGCGGTGATGCATTCCATGCATTGCGTGCAGTTTTCGGCGATATAGACGGGCGTCTCGCGGCGGGCGACGTATTTCGACTGGGTGGCGCCGGTGCCGGCGCCCATCACACCCAGCGACGCCAGCGCGCTGGCGGGCTGATGATAGCCGAGGCCATGGCGGTATTCGGCATCGAACTTGGCGAGCGTCTGGAAGGCGTACCGCGGCGTCTGCTGCGCGGGCGTGGGAATGCCGGTGCCGCAGGCCGTGCCGCAGCCGGCGGTGGGAATCAGCGGCTCGGCCCCGACCGGCGCCAGGGGCGGATTGCGCATCGACGAGCGGTCGGGTTCGTTGAACTCGCCGTACTTGATTTCCTGCACGCGCGAAAAACCTTCGGTCATGACGGTCATGTTCGACGCGACGACGTCGTCGCCGAACCGCCCGAATTTCTTCTGGTACTGTTTCCGGACGGCGACGTGGAAGGTTTCGTCCGAGATATTGTTCTGCCGGAGGAAGGGCGAGACGCGGAAGAAGGCTCCCAGAAACGAGTTACCTTGCATGCGGAGCTGCAACTCCGTTTTGCTGGTCGCCTTCTTCGCAATGTCGAACCCGGGCAGAATGTAAACATGGATATCGTTGTCCTTGACGAACCGGCGGTACTGGGACGGGATGCGTTGCCAGGCGGTTTCCGGCGTGTCGCTGGATTCCCAGACGAGGCAGCCGCCGGGCTTGATGCCTTCGAGCGGATTGGTGTGCGTGAACGCCTTCGGATCGCAGCACAGCACGACGTCCACGTGGTTCAATTCGCAGTTCACCTTGATGACGTCCGGCGCGACGGTGAGGTAATAATTGGTCGGCGCGCCTTTTTTCTCCGAGCCGTATTTCGGGTTGGCCATGACGTACAATTTTTCCTTGAGCCGTCCGTCCGGGTCGTACTCAGCGTCGCGCTGTTTGATGAGGTCGCCGAATTCGCCGATGATCTCGCCGAGGTTTTTGCCGGTGGTGATCATGCCCCAGCCGCCGATGGAATGGAACCGGACGGCAATGGCGCCGTCGGGCAGGAGCGACGGGGTTTCCTTGCTGATGACGGCGTAGGGATGGTCGATGCCGAGGGTGAAATAGGTCTCGCCGCCGGAGGCGCTCGCGCCGTCCAGGCGGCGAGTCTGGCCCAGCGCAAACTCATAGGCGCCAAGGGTGTGTTCGGGCCGGAAATCGCGCGAACCGATGCCATAACTGCCGCGGAAGAGGCGGGGGGTTTCCTCGGGATCCAGCGCCGGCAGGGCGCCGCCGAATTTGGCGGCTTCGTTGGCCTTGCCGAGGGCGACGCGGACGTCGCGCGCCAGCGGGTTGTCGCCGGCCATGCCTTCGTCGGTGCGTTCGAGGATGATGACGTTCTTCTTGCCGCGCAACGCGTTGATGACGGCGGCTTCAGGGAAGGGGCGGATGACGTTGATGTGGATGGAGCCGACCTTCGCGTTGCGTTTTTCGCGCAGATAATCGCAGGCGGCCTCGATGTTGTCGGCGGCGCAGCCGAGCGAGATGAACACCGTGTCGGCATCGTCGCACCGGTAGCGGTGGATCAGGCCGTAATGGCGCCCGGTGAGCCGGCCGAACTCGGCGCAGGCGTCCTCGAGAAATTTCAGGATCGGCTCGTTGAAATTATTGCGGCGGGCGACGACGCCGTTCATGTGATGTTCCTGGTTCTGGACCGGGCCGAGGAGCAGGGGATTTTTCAGGTCCATCATCTCGGGCACGCGCCGGCGTTTGGGGCCGAAGAGTTCGCGCTGGGCGGGCGTGGGGCATTCGATGACGTCATCGGGCGCGCCGAGGAATTCGCGGAGCAAATCGGCCTCGGGGGCGAGGTAAGTGCGTTCGGAATGCGTGGTGAGCATGCCGTCCTGGATGTTCATGCCCGGGTTGAGGGACAGCTCATTGACCCGGCGCAGGATGATGGCCTGGTCGGCGGCCTGCTGGGCGTCCTTGCTGACGACCATGGTCCAGCCGGTGTCGAGCGCCGCGTAGAAATCGTCGTGGCCGCAATGGACATTGAGGGCGTGTTTGGTGAGGGCGCGGGCGCCGACTTCGAGCACCATGGTGGAGAACTTGCCGGGGGCATGGTAATACTGTTCCATGGCATAGGCGATTCCCTGGCCGGAGGTGAAATTGACGGTGCGTTTGCCGCTGACGGAGAAGGCGGTGGCGCCGCCCTGGGCGGCATGTTCGCCTTCGGTTTCGACGGCGATTTTCGGCCGGCCCCAGACATCGAGTTTACCCTGGGCATACGCGCCCTGGTAAATTTCGCCGCCTTCGGTCGAGGGCGTGATGGGGTAGAACACGCCGCCTTCGGTGATGCGGGTTTCGACGTGTTCGGCCACGAGGAAATTGCCGTTGCAGGTGACGCGCACGCCGGGGTATTTGGGTGCAGCGGAACCGGTTTTGGCCGGTGGAACGCCGGTCTTGTGGTCAGCAGCAGATGCGGCTCTCTGGCTCATAGGCGACCTTTCTCTGGCAGGCCAACAGCCTGTCTTCGGGGGCATTACCCGATCAAACTAACCTCATTTCCCGCCGACTCCAAGCAAAAATTGCCTTCATAATGCCAATTTACGGGCAAAAATGGGAAATCGGGTACAACGTGGGGCGGGTGGAGAACAGCGCCATATAAAAACCTTGCCTTTCCCGGGTTGAACTGCCACCATTCGCGCGTCTGTCGGCTGGCTTATGGCTTGCGAGGCATGGTAAATCTTCAAGTGAACTGCAGTTCAGTGATGATTTGAAATCCGATGAACGGGAACAGTCTTGGTCAAAGCAAAGTTTAGTACAGGACAGTTATACGTTACACATGAGCAGTAGATTGTTTGTTGGAAACCTCTCCTTCAATACCACGGAAAACGACCTGCAGGCGGCTTTTGCCGCCCACGGTACGGTCACAGAAACGAACCTGATGATGGACCGCATGAGCGGTCGTCCCCGGGGTTTTGGCTTCGTCACGATGAGCTCGCCCGAAGAGGCGCAGAAGGCCATTGAGGCGATGCACGGCGCGCAGTTGGATGGCCGGGCGCTGACAGTCAACATTGCCCGTCCGCGGGAAGAACGCGCCCCGGGTGGCGGCGGTGGCGGGCGCGGTCCGCGTCGCGATTTCCGCGGCGGCGGCGGCCGGGATCGTTATTGATCCGCTTTCGATTTCCAGAGCCGGGTCCGGGCAAAACCGGGCCCGGCTTTTTTGTCGGCAGGTTTTTTAACCGGCCGGTGGCGAAGTTCTCCGACTTCGCCAGGGACTTTTCATTTTTAGGATTCAATCCCGGTAAATCCCGGGAACCGGCAGTCTGGAAAGCTGCCCTACACCGGACCGCGGCTGTCTCAGCCGCAGCAGTCTGATGAGACCCCACGTCGATGAAATTTACATGGCAGCAGTCCGTGAAGCAGCCGCAGCAGCCTGAAAGCCTGCCCTGCAGTTCAACGCCGCGACACAAACGGGTTGCCTTTGATGTAGAACCGCAACCGCCGCCGCGCCCAATGCCGGGCGTAATGGACGCCGATGCGCGGTCGTTTCACGATGGTGACCGGCCCGGCTTCGGGCAGCGCGGCGATATAAAAATCGTCGCTGAGCAGGTCATGGGCATTGAGGTGGCGGTCGATGTGCATGGCGCGGCACAGCAGGCCCGGGCCGCAGGTGCGGCCTTCGACGTTGAGCACCGGTTCGACGGCGCGCAGCAACACGGCGGCGGCGTGCCCTTCGCGTTCCGTCACCACATTCATGCAATAGTACATGCCGTAGATGAAATAGACATAGGCGTGTCCGGGCGGGCCGAACATCACCCTCGTCCGCGGCGTCAATCCTTTGGCGGAATGGGCCGCGAGATCGTGCGGGCCGAGATACGCCTCCACTTCCACGATCCGTCCGACGCGTGGGCCGTGGACGAGGTATTTCCCGAGCAACTCCCGGGCGACGGTGACGGTCTCCCGGTCGTAAAATGAGCGCGGCAATTTTTGCATGGCAGCGTATCGGAATCGTGAAAAAAAATCTCGCCTGTCGGGATTAAAATGAACCAAACTCCCGCCGGACATCAATGACCAACCGTTACTATCCATGCAGGAAAATGTAGAACCGATGCAGACCCTGGATGAACTGCGCGCCCGGCCGCACGTGGAAAAGGATTTTGACACGCCGGAAGGCGCCATCCTTTGCCTGGAAGACGCCTATCGGCGGAAGAACATCGAGTCGGCCTGCATCTGCAAGAATTTTTTGGTCGAAGGCATTCTGGCGTTGTTGAACGCCGATCCCAACCTGGCGCGCAACAAGGATTTGCGGAAGCGCAACGCGGTGCTGCTGGAGCGCCAGTTCCGGAAGGAAACGACCGAGGCGTGGCCGGATCTCACCGGCGTGGAAAGTTTTTTCATCGATCGCCAGGGTTACCTCGATGGCATTGTGGCGGTGACGGAATTGCACCGGTTGCCGAACGGCACGTATAATAAATACAACTATCTGGTCGCCAGCACGCACGACGGCTGGAAAGTCCTCAACCAGATTTCCGACGACGAGCTGGACGACGACGTCGGCCGGTAGATAAGCAGGGACAGCGCGCTGCGCCGTCCGGACGCCGCAGCGGACGCCGCAGCGCGGCGTCCCCACCAAAGGATTGCTGCCGACCTTGATACTCTTGACGGCGTCGGTGAGGGTTGCTAATAAAATCCATGCCCTGCCCGGAAAATCTTTTCTCCCGCCTCAAGACTCTTGTTCTGCTCATTGTGCCGTTAACGCTGACCGGATGTCTTCTGGACGAGGACGGCGGATATGAGGTGTCGGGTTCGCACTCGAACGGCGTCCCACTGAGCCAGGCGATGCATGCGTCGGCGACGGGCAGTACCGAGCCGTTGCACGGATCGGGGTCCTCACCGAGCCATTCCTATTACAATCCCGGTCCGGACACCGCCGTTGTGGCCGGCTCCGGCTCGGGCGCGGCGGCCGGTGACAGCATCTTCGACACGAGGAATTTCAGTATGGTGGTTCCGTTGGACGTGGCCTATTCGATTCCGTTCGGCGGGGAATTCCGTTCCTTCACGCGTTTCACGCTCACGCCGATTTGCCTGGAAACGGACCGCGGCAACTTCGGTATTTTTGTGGCTGGCGATATTGTGGATCTCAAACCCAACACGCTGGCTGCCAGTGCCGTTGAAAACACGTGGATGTTCGAGTTGGGGTTTTCCGGCCGGATCTATTTGAATCCGGCGCATGCGTTTGTCAGCCCCTATTTTTCGGGCAACCTCGCTTCCCAGGTATTGTTTTGGGATTATCGCAATCCGGTTTTCATCAACGGCCAGGAAGTGAAATCGGACACCCTGCCGGGCCTGGGCGCCTACGCCGGTTTCGGCGTCGCCTTCAATCGCAACGAGCCCCTCAGTTTCTTCCTCGAAACCGGCTTTGGCGGAACGGTTTTTGTGGATCAAACCGGGCAGGGCTTCGGCAACGATGTCTTTCACGATTTCGGTTATTTCTCGGTCAAGGGTGGTCTGTGTATCAAATTTTGACGGCGACCGCCGTCTTTCGGCAGGGACGCCGCGTTGTGCTGTCCGGACGCCGCAGCGCGGCGTCCCTGCCGGAATAAACAATCGACGGCACGAAAATCGCTGGTTTTCCCGCCATGAGGAATCGCAGGCACAAAATCCGCGCCGCCGATGCGCCCCGGCCGGGCGTCGCCGAGGATTTGCCGGTGGCGGTGTCTTCGGATTCCCATCTCAATTTTTGCGCGCTCTCGTCGTCGATTTCCGAGAACGCCCTGCCGGTTGACACGGGCGCCCTGTCGGGTGCCGACGGCGCGGCGTTTCACCGTGTGCCGGAGGCCGTCGGCGTTCAGGTTTTGTACCAGCCGGGCGCGTTTACGACTTGGCCGGAGGAAACCCGGCACTTGCTGCCGACTCCAATTGCGATTACATGGAGTCATGGCAAAAAATCCTGAGCCGGTGGCGGCGCGGGTCCGGATCGGCCACGTGCACCTGAAAGTGGCTGACCTGGAACGGTCGCTGAAATTCTATCATGGAGTGCTGGGTTTCGAGCTCACGCAGCGGTTCGGCCGGCAAGCCGCCTTTCTTTCCGCTGGCGGTTACCATCATCATCTCGGCCTGAACACCTGGGAAAGCGAGGGCGGTTCACCGCCGCCGCCGCGTTCGACCGGTCTGTATCACACGGCGATTTTGTATCCGACCCGGGCGCTGCTGGCGGATGCGTTGCGCCGGGTCCTGGCGGCGGGCATTGAACTGGACGGGGCGGCCGACCATGGCGTCAGCGAGGCATTGTATCTGCGCGATCCGGACGACAACGGCGTCGAACTCTATTGGGACCGGCCGAAGGAGCAATGGCCGCGCGCGCCCGACGGCGGCCTGGCGATGTTCACGCGCCCGCTGGATTTGGATGGGCTGCTGAAGGAAAAATAAACAACTCCCCGGCACGGGCAGGAGGAGCGCCGAGCACCGCCTCGGCGGCCGGCGAAATCAATCAGCTTGTGCCGGGACGATGCCGGGCGCTGCCATTTGGCGGAGGTTTTGTCATCCGGCGCGAGGCACAGCCGCCGTCATTCCGGGTGCATCCTGGCACTCCCCGGAGCGCCGAACTCCGGTTCGGCGAAATTTGCTGAAGACTCCCGTTCATGCCGATCTGGAGATCGGCGCTCCATCTTTCTGCAACGTGACCTGGGGCAGTGTCAAAGTGCATCCCCTCTTTCCGGGACGCCAGAAAAAGCTCGCCAGCCGGGCCGGAAAGGAGCAGAAATGAGTTCCTATGAGGGTGCGTGATTCAATGACCAAATCGCCATCAAAGAAACTCATGGACCCTGAGAAGCGCGTCTCCGGCTGGCAGATTCGCTGCCTGAAATGCGATTTCACCGAGCCGTGGAGCAAAGGCATCCGACCCAATGCCGCAGGACGGACGTATCTCTTCGGCCGATGTCGGAGCTGCAAGCGTATTCGCATCCATGTGATTGAAAAAATTCCGGCGGCGTAGTGGCGTCATGGCCGCCGCCCCGGTTTGCTGGCAGGCAACGTGAAGCAACGCAGGTTATCGAGGGTGGGGCGCCTCGCGCTGCGAGGCGCTGTCGGGTTGCAGCGCGACCCGGGCCGCCAAATTCAAACATTACCTGCGACCTCCCCGATTTGACACTTCGCCAAACTGGTTTATTGGTGTTTCAATCCCGAAACGGGATCCGGGTATGAACTTTGCAGAAAAAGAATTTGGTGTGTTGCCGGTGATGGAAGAACATGATGTTCTGGACGTCCAACCAGCCGGGCAGCCGACGTCGGCAACGGATGGTCCCTTGCTGGATGCCTATTCCAACGCGGTCGTGAACGCGGCGGAAACGGTCAGTCCATCGGTGTTGAAAATCGACGTCCACAAAGGCGATGACCGGCGCAATGGCCGGGGCGGCCGGGAAAGCGGCGGCAGCGGGTCGGGATTCATCATCACCCCGGACGGCTTTGCCCTGACCAACAGCCACGTCGTCCATGGGGCGGACCGGATTGAGGTGACGCTGCCGGACGGTCGCCAGCCGCAGGCCCGGATTGTGGGCACGGATCCGGACACCGACCTGGCGGTCATCCGGATTTACGCACCGGACCTGAAGCCGGTGCGGTTGGGCGACTCAAACCGGTTGCGGGTGGGACAGATCGCCATCGCCATCGGCAACCCGTACGGATTTCAGTACACGGTGACGGCGGGCGTGGTCAGCGCGCTAGGCCGGTCGTTCCGATCCAGTTCCGGCCGGCTGATGGATAACATCATCCAGACCGATGCGGCGTTGAATCCGGGCAACTCCGGCGGGCCGCTGGTGAATTCGAGCGGCGAGGTCATTGGCGTGAACACGGCGGTGATTCTGCCGGCGCAGGGGCTTTGCTTTGCCATCGGCATCAACACGGCCACTTACATCGCCAGCTGGCTGATCAAAGACGGCGTGGTCCGGCGCAGCTACATCGGGGTGGGCGGACAGACGGCAAAAATCCATCGCCGGCTGGTGCGCTACTACAATCTGCCCAGTGAAACGGGCATGCTGGTGATCCAGGTGGAGCCGGGCAGTCCGGCAGCCCGGGCGGGGTTGCGCGAAGGCGACCTGATTGTGGCCTATGGCGGGCAGGTTCTGACCGGGGTGGACGACCTGCACAAACGGCTGACGGGGGCACAGGTCGGAGTGCGTTCGCCGCTGGTGGTGTTGCGGGGAACCGGGCAGTTGCGCCTCGAAATCGTGCCGGAAGAAACCGGAGCGCGGTTGATGCTGAATTAATTCAATCGTCCTTGTCCTCGACTTCGGTTTTCCGGTTTTCGAGGACGAGGACAGGAAATGTCCATGGATCCTGTTGCATCTTAAGAGGACGGGATTAGGTTGGTATATGAACACGATGTTGCTGGCGACGTTCCACGAACTGGAACCGGCGCAGGAACTCCAACGGCGTTTTCAACAGGCTGGTTTTTCCACGATGATTAAGGACGAGTCGCGGATCCAGCGCATCTGGTTCATGTCGGAACCACTGGCGGCGGTCCATCTGGAAGTTCCCTCCGATCAATATCTCGGGGCCCGGCGTTTGTTGGACCTGTTTGACGGCGAAGGCGGACTGTTGCGAAGTGCCGTGCGTTGTCCGGAATGCCGCTCCAGCCGCGTTGAATTTCCACAACTGACGCGCAAGTTCGCCACGCCCGGCCTGATCGGATTGTTGATGGCGGCGAAGATCATCCGGCGGGAATTTTATTGTCTCGACTGCCAGTACACCTGGCCGGTGGCACAGCCGCTGGGACGCCAGCTGGACAAGTTCGGCTGGCCATATGATTCCCGGCTCTGGCATCCGGAAAATATTCGCCACCGCAAAAGGAACCGGAAGGTATCATCGGACGAGAAAACCACCGATCAGGACTTCGCCGTTGCTGCCGGCGACGGTTGCGGCCGCCGTTTCAGGCTGTTCCGGATGCGTCCTGCTTTCAATTGGAGGACGCGATTGATGCAGCCGGGCAATTCCCCGGGGTGGTGTGTGACCAGGACCAGATGGGCGGCGGTTTGCCGAACGACGTGGTCGACCGTGGCCAGAAGTGTGCGCCGGTGCGCGGTATCCAATCCCTGACCCGGTTCATCGAGAATCAGCAATTTCGGGCGCCGGACCGCGGCGCGGGCGAGCAGGACCAGCCGCTGATCGCCCAGGGACAATTCGCCAAACGCGCTTTTCGCCTCCCGTTCCAGATTAAACCGGCGCAACCAGCTTCGCGCCGCCGCGCGCTGGCGTGCGGTGCAGGGTTCGTACAGCCCGACGCTGTTGAAAAAACCGGAGCAAACGACGTCCAGGCAGGACCAGGCGGCCGGATAATGCGCGTGCAATTCCGGCGACAGCCAGCCGATTTGCCGGCGCCGGCGCCAGAAAGCCTGCGTGGTGTCCGGTCGGGTGCCGAAAATCCGGAGGTCCAGCGCGTACGCCTGCGGATGATCTCCCTGGATCAGGCTCAACAGCGTGGTTTTGCCGGAGCCGTTGGGCCCGATCACCGCCCAATGTTCGCTTCGGCGCATTGTCCAGGTGATATTCGTGAGAATCCGCCGGTTGCCGATCCGGATGGTGGCATGGCGCAACTCGACCAACGATGTGCCCGGGCGGGTTTTTCCAATCGAATTTTTCGAGGACGCGGACGAGAACGAGGACGCGGAGGATGTAGTGGCAAGCGGTCGGGCCAGCGGATGGTTCAACATGGCGGACCGGGTTCCTTGCGCAATCAGCCGGTGATGATCGATCAGCAGCACGTGGGTGGTCCCGGCCGGCAATTCGTCGGGCCGGCTGGTGATCAGGAGCACGGGCAATCCGCGTCGCATCAATCTTTGTATCACCGTTTTCAGCCGCGTCCGCGTGGCCCGGTCGAGTCCGGCGAACGGGTCGTCGAGAATCAGAAGCCGGGGTGACGAGAGCAGGGTATGGACGAGGAACACTTTGCGTTGTTCGCCGTTGGACAGGGCCGCCAGTTTGCGGCGGAGGAGGGGCGCGATGCCCAACCAGCGGATGAGGCGCCGGCGGTCCTGGTGGAATTGGCGCGGATTGCCCCGATGGCCGCCGATCTCAAACGGGTTACGGTCTTCGACGCTGGCCTGGGAAAGGAACTGCGCGACCGTGCGGTGGCTTTCCGTGACGCCACTGTGCCAGCGCGACTGGTAAAATGAACTTTCCGAAGCCATCCGTTCGCGTTGGATTTGCGGCGACAGCAGGGCGATGGAGGATTCCGGGGCCGCGGCGGATGCGGCGAGGCTGGAGGCATACTGAATTTCTCCTTTCTGCAGCGGCGCTTTGCCGCAGAGCGCGAGGGCGAGCAGTGATTTGCCCGAGCCGTTGGGTCCCAGGACCGCCCACTGTTCGCCGCGTTGCCACATCCAGTTGATCCGGGAAAGCCGGGTGTGTTCGTCTCCCCGGATGGTGACCCGGTCGAGGACGAGCAGCGCGTTTGTTTTTTTTGTCTTCACTGGTCCGGTTATCGTCGACGCCGAATTTACGACCGGGAGTTGTTGGAAACAATCCCGCCGATGGGCGGGGGAGCGTCTTGATTTGGAGTGCGGCGGCATGACGCCGCTTTCCCTGAAGCGACCTGTCGCGTCAATCCAAAGCGCGGGCATGCCGCGCAGTCCAAATTACGACGCTGTCGGCGCGCGGCTCAACAAACGACGGCCAGCAAGCGCCAAAATCCGGTGAGACGCCCGGCATCCGGCGCCGGATGCTGATTACCGAACAAAAAGCCTGCGGTTTTCATGTCGACGCCTGCGCCACAGTCATTCGCCTCCACGGCATCGGTTCCCGCCGCACCGCTGCCGGATTTGCCGCCGGACCTGCCGGGGCCGTACAGCACCATGTCACTGTTGGGGGTGGATTATGTCCGGTTGCGGACCGCCGACGGCGGCGATCTGTACCTGACGCGTTTCGGGCTGCCGTTCTGGAAAAGTCTGTTGCCGAAGAACTGGTACGCGCGCGAGTGGTTTGAAGCCAACCGGCGGCGGCTGGAGGGGACGAGCACGGTCTACAGAGTGCCGACGCGGCCGGTGGACGGCCGGGAGTTGAACCTGGTGGTGAAATGGTCGCGGGTGGGCGAGGTGGTGCCGTTTGACACGCTGACGGTGAACAAGTTCATTCACGCGGAATTCAACAGTCCGTTTGAGGAATTTTCGCTCCTCATGGAATTGCGCCGGGGCGAAGCCGGGCCGCCGGGGATTCGCATCCGCACCCAGCGTCCGCTGGCGATTTACGTTCCCAGCGACCGGCTGCAGCTCTGGCAAACGGGGCGGTCGGAGGATAAAATCCGGGCCAAGGTGACGCGTCATCCGGGCGTGGAACTGGATATTCTGCGGCAATACGTGGTGCTGTTCGGCTGGATCAAGGGTCTGGACGCGGTGGAGACGGCGGAGAAATTCGGATTCGAGGGCCGGGCGCAGGCGGAATTTCTGGCGCGGGTCACCAGCCTGGTCACGCATGAGTTGTGGCAGAAAGGTTACCGGGTGGTGGACATGAAACCGGCCCACATCATCCTGCGTCCGCAACCGGACCGGTTGTTGTTGCGGGACCGCAACGATCAGTTTGCCTACGCGCTGGTGGATTACGAGTTGCTGGAGCGGACGGTCGAGCACGAGCAGGCGGTGCGGAGCGCCAACCGCCAGCTTTATCTCAAACACATGGCCCGCCGGTTCGAGATCGATACGGCCAAGCCGCTGCCGGCGCATCTGCGGACCGCCAACGTCCTGGGTGTCGACTACATCTTTGGCCGCGCGGAAAGCACCGGCGGGCTGCTGTGGGTGGTGGGCAAGGATCCGGACCTGTTCAACTATTTTCTCCCGGAACGCTGGCGCCGCACGCCCAAGAAAAAATTGTCCTCCCGCAACCAGATTTTTTACACGCGCACCAAGGACAACATCAACCTGGTCTGGAAGGTTTCCCGGATGGGCGACGCGCCGTGGTTGAACAATCCCGAGGCGCATCAGCGTGAAGTGCAGGCGCACGGGTTTAACAGTCCGTTCGAGGAATTTGCGTTTGCGCTGGAACTGGGTCGCAACGGGGTGCGGACGGTTTATCCGCGCGCCATTTACATGACCGGACGGCCGAGGGGATCCACCCGGACGGTTGCCGACGAGCGGCGCTACGCGGCGTTGAAGGATTTCCGCACGCCGGATGGCGAACCGGTGGTCCGCAAGGAATACGACTACATCACCATCTGGGGATTTTGGAACGGGCCGGACGAATTGCTGGCGGCGCAGGACGGAAAATTCTATCACGCCATCAACGCCAAACGCGCGTTCAACCACAAATTGATCTCCGAACAGACGCTGGCGGAACTGGCCCAAATGGTCAATCGGCGGCTGGCCCGGTTTGGATTTGAAGACCTGAATTCCAAGAGTGATCACCTGCTGATTTCCTTTGACTCCGAGGAACGGCTGGTGCTCGACACGCTGGGCAAGCCGGAATTGCGGCTCTGCAATTTTGAATTGCTCCGCCGCCGGACCTGACGCCGTTGCCTCCGGTCCGGTTACTTGGTGCGACCGCACCAGGTGCAGATATAAAGACCGCGCGAGTCCAGGACAAACGTGGATTTGATGCTGGGGGAGGCGCAACAGCTGCAAGCGGCTTTGTAAACTCCGACAATCGGCGGCAGGCAGAGAATCTCCCGATCACAAAAAGCGCAGACGATCCGATCTTCCTTGATCAGAAAATCCGTATTGTCGTTGGGCGAACACTTGCAGGCCAGTTTGGTGAGGGTGCCATGCAATTGAGGGACGGACACACTGCCGATATGGGGCTGAGGCAATCGGCTTGCCTGCTGGGCGGCGACATTCTCTGCCATAAGCTTGACAAATCCTACAACTATTCGTTTCCGCTTGACCTGTCGCAACCATTGCCTGCAAATCCAAAATGAACCCGGACAGACAGGGCTACAACGATGTTCTCAACGGTTCGCCTCCTGGCGACGCTCCACTTACTTGTTCTTTTCTGCCGGAACCCCCTTTGCCAATCCTTTTCCCGGCCGGAACAGTGGCAGTTTAGACAGCCGATACTGTTCTGTCAATAAATCATTCTCGTTGTGAATAACTTTCTAAAGATGTGAGTAACTTTCATTCCTGGTGAGTTATCAGGGTGCTTCTGGGGATACTCTGTTTTTTGGTGAGCAACCTTCGGCGGGTTGTCAGCAAGTAACCGCCTCGTGTGAATACTAAAACATTGTAAGCGTTGCTGCCCTGATCGATAACGAATGCGTGAAACTATATGATTTTCAGTTTCACCGGTTTAGCAAGATCCGGGGGCGGTTTTAAAGGTCAGAAGCGGTCTTGAAATGTGTGGAATTTGAGTCGTGTTGTATGGATGCCATGATTAAAGCTGAGGTCAGTCGCGGTACGCGCTGGTCACCAGGCGTGTCGTTGAGTCCCGATGAGCCCGGGGCGGGCTTATTAAATTCTTTTTCCCCGTTGAGTTGTTGTGGCGAGTTGCTGAGGCCGTTCCGGCTGGAAGACGGTCGTTTGGGGGCGGTATGCAAGAAATGCGGCGAAGAGTATGTGGACCATACCCAAACCCGTTATGGCGGTTCGCCGTGGATTGGCGTGGATCTGGACGGGACATTGGCCCGGGATCTGGGCAGTTCGCGCGGGGACGAGATCGGCAGTCCCATTGAGCCGATGCTGAGTCGGGTGAAGAGGTGGATTGCCGAGGGACAGACCGTAAAAATTTTCACCGCCCGGGCCTCATCGCCCCGGCAGGTTCAGGCCATAAAACAGTGGCTGGCCGAATGCGGGTTGCCGGACTTGGAGGTCACCAACGTTAAAGACCAGCGAATGATTGAATTGTGGGATGACCGGTGTGTCCAGGTGAAAACCAATCTGGGAGAGCCGGTCAGCGCCCGCATGCGCGGCCGGCATCATAAACCGACCCGGATGGACCGGGAAGCCGCCCCGAACGGATTACTGGGCCGGCTGAGATTTTTATTGTTCACCTTATAGCCCATGTCCAGTCCCAAACCCATACCCTTTGTCCCGCAGGAATCCGGTGCACGACCGGGATTCAAGTCAACCCCGCAAATAATCAGGATAAATCAGAAGTAATCAGTCAGAACCATTAAACAACCATAACCAAGCCAGTACTTATGCGTATCCCGACAAACCCGATCCATCCGATGGCAGTGTTCTGGTGTCTGGTTTACGCGCTGGCCCTTTTTTTCGTGTTTGTTGCCGGAATCCTGGCTTGGAGCCGGGAGTGGAAACCGACCCCCGCGAAAGGTTCGGCCGGTGGCAACATTGGATGCAAATACTGATCAGAACCTAAACCAACTGCCGGCGGCCGGCCGGCGAAACTGAGCCAGACTATGAAAACCGTATTGGGGTCAACGCGGTATGTTGCGCTGTCAATTTTAGCGATAGTGCTCGGATACTCATCGGTGGCTTACGCCAATATTACCGGCGTAACCGACTGGACCTGGAGCAGCGGGATCAGTTGTTACACACCGCTGTTGGACAGTTCACCCCAGCTCGTTATCTCCGCCACCCAGTATGGGGCCGGACCGGTGCAAATGGGAGGGACCCTGCTGGCGGACAGTATCGATGATCCGACTCTGACGATCAACGACCAGATCAACAACCAGAGCGGAGTCGATTGGTCCGGTTTTATTCTGGATGTCTACATGAGCACGAATTTCACTTTTTCCAGTATTCCGCCCAATACTTACCCGTTTGTTGCCAATCCGTCAGGTTGGACGGCCGCGGTCACGATAGCGCCCAATTACATCGGCGGCGGGCAGTACATGGGGCAAATCACATTTTCAGGAGGAACCCCGGTTTCGGCCAACCCGGCGTCGAACAACAACCTGTTGAATTTTAGTTATCAGGTCACTTTCAACGGATCACTCAGCTACGGTTTCTCGGAACAGGCCACGGCGATTCCGGTACCCGAACCGACGGCCGCAGGTTGTTTGCTTGCGGGTCTGGGTGTATTGGTGGGTTTCGCGCGCCTGAAGCGAGGCAGACAGATCTGAGAATCAAAGATGTACATTCAGAGGATATGGTCGGCCATGGTTTTGACCGGTCTCGGGCTTGCTGTGTTTGCCGGTCCCGGCAGAGCGACAGCGTCGGGTATTTTATTCCAGTTCGACACCGCTTTCCCCACCGATCCCAATCCGGGAGGATCCGCTCCGTGGGTTGATGCCATTTTCCAGGATGTGAGCCCCGGAACGGTGTTGTTAACCATCACCAATGTGCAAATGGTTGCCGGCGAGTTTATTGCCGGAAACGGATCGGGAGCCAACGGAGGACTATTCTTCAACCTGAATACCAACCTCGGCGCAGGGAATTTGATTTTCGATTTCGACACTTCCAGCGGCAGCTTCAGCACACCGGCAATCAGCACCGGTACCAATTCCTTCCAGGCGGACGGCGATGGCCAGTGTGACATCTTGTTTGATTTTGCCACCAGTTCCGGCCGGTTCGTTGGCGGCGATTCCATTACCTACCGGATCACCGGCATTTCCACGCTGACCGCGGCGGATTTTGCCTGCCTGAGTGCGCCCGGCGGCGGCAGCGGCCCGTTTTACGCGGCGGCGCACGTCCAGGGACTTTCCGGCGGCAACAGTACGTGGATTGAACCCAGTCAGGCGACGTTAGTTCCGGTTCCCGAACCGACCACCACCGTCAGTTGCCTGCTGGGACTGGCGGCCCTGGTTTGTTCCTGGCGCTTGAGACGGGCATGGAATGTTTGACGGCAATCGGTTGTGGATCGGAAGTAATTTATTATGAAATATATCAGTCGTTTAGGGTGCGGATTGATGGGGTTCTGCCTTTCAATCGGTGTTGGTCATGCACAATACACTTTGTCCTCGGGAAACTCGTCGGTGGCGATCAACCCGTCCAGCCAGACCGGGATGGACAGTTGGATCGTCGATGGCCAGAATCAATTGAATCAACAATGGTTCTGGTACCGCATCGGCAGCACCGGCCCCGAGGCGTCGTTCGACACCATCAGCACCCCGGTGATCAATCCGATCAACGCCAGCATCCTGCAAACCACCTATGCCAATTCCATCTTCAGCGCCACCGTGCTCTATTCGCTGGACGGCGGGGCAATCGGCAGCGGCACCTCCGACCTGTCGGAGCAGATCTCCATTCAAAACCTCACCGGCACCACGTTGAGCTTTCATTTCTTCCAATATGCGGATTTCAACCTGGGTGGAACGCCGAACAACGACACGGGAGACCTGACCTTGTCGCGAAGAAACACCTACGGCGGGACCGTTCAGTACAACAGCAGCTGCCACTTGTCGGAAAACGTGGATACCGTGGTGAGCCAGCCGGCAAGTCGCGGCCAGTTTGGCACCGGAAATACAATATTGAATTTATTGAATGACGGCAGCCCGACGACGCTCAACAACAACTTTTCGGCTTCCGGCAATGTCAACTGGGCTCTGGAGTGGGACGTGAGCATCGCCGCCGGCGGCACGCTCCTCATCAGCAAGGATCTGAACATCGTCGGCGTTTGCCCGGTCAACCCGATACCCGAGCCGGCCACCTGGTCGCTGGCCCTGTTTGGGTTGATTTCCTGCGGCCTGTTTAAACGCGGCTGGCGGCGCCGGATGGATTAACGCCGCAACCGGCGGATGTGATTTGTGCCGCAGGCGGCCGTGGTGCGGAGGAGAATTGTCTGTTTGAAGTTCTAAATTTGTAAATTGTGCCAGTTGTGCAACTACCCCTGAAAAAAATTGTTGGGGTTTGGTTGGGGCTATCGATGACAATCTTATTTTTATCGACCGCTCGGGCTGAAGTCAGCCTGACCACCCTGGTTTCCTTTACCAACGATGACAACGGAGCGGTGCCGGCGGCGGGCCTGGTGCAGGGACTCGATGGCGCTTTCTATGGAACCACGGAGTTCGGCGGTGCATCCGGTTGCGGGACCCTGTTCCGGATCGATTCCACCGGCGCCTTTTCGAACCTGTTGTCGTTCACCGGCACCGGGGGCAATTACCCCGGCGCCAATCCCGCGGCCGGTCTGATCCTCGGCGCCGATGGAAGCCTTTATGGTACCACGCAAAACGGCGGTGCGAATAACGACGGTACCGTGTTCGAGCTGACCCCGGCCGGCGGGTTTACCAGTCTGGTTTCGTTTTCCGGAACCGCCGGCGCCTGGCTGGGCGCCGGTCCGGCCGGCAGCCTGGTTTGGGGAACCAATGGCGCTCTTTATGGCACGACTCAATTCGGCGGCACGAACGATGTCGGCAATTCCGGCGACGGCACGGTATTTGAACTGACGACCAACGGTATTTTCACCAGCCTGGTGTCGTTCACCGGCACCAATGGCGCCTGTCCCGGCGCCAATCCCGCCGCCGGCCTGGTCCGGGGCAGGGACGGTTTTTTTTACGGCACAACGACCGCCGGAGGCACAAACGACCTGGCCAGCTACGGTGACGGCACGGTATTTCGGATGACGGCAACCGGCGCCCTGGAAAACCTGTTTTCGTTCAACGACGCCGTCAATGGTTCATCGCCGCAGGCGGGGTTGACCGAGGATGCGCAGGGCAATTTTTACGGCACCGCCTCCGGTGGCGAACTCAGTCTGGGCACCATATTCAAAATGGCCTCTTCCGGTGTCCTGACGGTGCTGGTTATGTTCAACAGTGACAATGGCGCCAATCCGGAAGGCCGGCTGGTGCAGGGTCCGGATAATAATTTTTACAGCACCACGCGGACGGGCGGTCAGAATAACGATGGCACGATTTTTCAAATCACGCCCGCCGGGGCATTGACCACGTTGATCTCTTTTGGCGGAACGAACGGTGCTTATCCCGTGGCGGGGTTGACGCCGGGAACGGACGGCAACTGGTACGGCACGACGGCAGCCGGTACGAGTGCTCCGCGAGGAACCGTATTTCGACTTCCACCGCCGCCGGCGTTCCTGGGGGCATGGCAAACCAGCCAGGCGCTCCATTTTGCGTGGAGCTCGGCCACCGGACAGATTTATCAGGTCCAGTTCACGACCAACCTTGACTCGATCAACTGGATCAATCTGGGGAGCCCGATCGGCGCGACCAATGCCTCGACGTCAACTTCCGACTCCACCGGGTCAGGCCCGCAACGTTATTACCGCGTCGGTTTGCAGTAACTCATCCGACCCGGAACAGAATCAAATGCCAACCCTGCGCCGCCCACGCTGTCATGGTGTGGGCGGTTTTTGGGGACCAGGTAGGGACGCCGCGCTGCGGCGTCCGGACAGCGCAGCGCGCTGTCCCTGCCTTTTCTTGAATATACGTCATTGCCGGCTGCGATTCGGATTTGACAGGACCTTGTTTGTTCGCAGAATGTGACACTGCTTCCGGTTGCCAGAGTAGCTCAGGGGTAGAGCAGAGGACTCATAAGCCTTTGGTCGGGGGTTCAATTCCCTCCTCTGGCACCAAGCTTGCGCCTGGAGCGGGGCGGCAGGTGAAGGCAGGGGTGTGGCATCATTATTTTTGCTTGTTAATCGCTGCTTGACCTTTTCACAGCGGGGCGATTAAATACGGCGCGTTAGGCAATATTCATGCTTGCGCAATTCAAAAGCCTGTTTTCCAATGACATTGGAATAGACTTGGGTACTGCCAATTCCCTCGTTTACGTGCGGGACCGTGGAATCGTCCTGCGCGAACCTTCTGTGGTGGCGATTCAGGCGGGAACCACCAACGTGCTGGCGGTCGGCGACGAAGCCAAACGCATGTTGGGCCGCACACCGGGCAATATTGTGGCCATCCGGCCCATGAAAGACGGCGTGATCGCCGACTTCGAAATCACCGAGGCCATGCTCCGCCACTTCATCCAGAAGGTTCACCATCGCAAATTGATCGCCCCGCGGGTCGTGGTGGCGGTGCCTTCGGGTATTACCGAAGTGGAAAAACGGGCCGTCAAGGATTCCGCCACCCACGCCGGCGCGCGGGAGGTTTATTTGATTGAGCAACCGATGGCGTCTGCCATCGGCGTCGGTTTGCCGGTACATGAACCGGCAGGCAATATGATCGTGGACATCGGCGGTGGCACTTGCGAAATCGCAATCATCTCCCTCGCCGGCATCGTCTTCAGCCGCAGCCTGAGGGTGGGCGGAGACGAATTTGACGAAACGATCACTGCGCACATGAAACGCGCCTACAACATGATGATAGGTGAACGTACTGCGGAAGAAATCAAGATCCGCATCGGCTCCGCGTTTCCACTGGAACAGGAATTGACCATGGATGTCAAAGGCCGCGACCTGGGTTCGGGCCTGCCCAAAACTCTGACCATCCGTTCCGAGGAAGTCCGCGAAGCGTTGCAGGAACCGCTCTCGAGCATTTTGGAGTCCATCCGCCTCACGCTGGAACGTTGTCCGCCGGAACTGGCCGCCGATCTTGTCGATCGCGGCCTGGTCATGGCCGGCGGCGGCTCGCTGTTGCGCGGCATCGACCGGCTGGTGGCCGAGGAAACCGGCCTGCCGGTCCATCTGGCGGATGATCCCATGAGCGCGGTGGCCGAAGGGACCGGCCGCGTTTTGCAGGAAATCGAATTCCTCAAACGCGTTGCCACCAACGCCAAATATTGATGTCCGTCCGTTACGTTCGCCTGCACACGCCGGCCCCCGGGCCGGAGCGGTTGCAGGATGTTTAGAAAAAGACAATATTTCGCCCTGGGCGCCGTGGCGCTGCTGGCCCTGCTGATTTTCAGCCTGCCGCCGCGGGTGACCGGCCATCTCAAACTTGCCATTGGCAGTCTGTTTTTGCCCCTGTTCGGCCTGGCCAATACCACCCAGCAACTCCCGGCCGACCTCGCTGACAGCGTCCTGCCCCGGCGGGAACTGCTCCAGCAAATCGATCGCCTCCGCCGCACCAACGAGATGTTCCAGGTCCAGGCGGTGCAGCTGGCGGCCGTGGCCCGCGAAAATGACCAGCTCCATGCTTTGCTCGGCTGGCAGCAGCAGGCGCCCTGGAAACTCAAACTGGCCAATGTCGTCACCCGCGACCCCGCCAACTGGTGGCGCACGGTGCAAATCGACCTGGGCAGTCGGGACGGCATCCGGGAAAACCAGCCGGTTCTTACCGCCGAAGGCCTCGTCGGCCGGGTGGACTCCGTCGGTTATACCCGTTCCCAGGTCGTTTTGATTGGCGACCCCAAATGCAAAATTTCGGCGCTGGTGGACAATCCGGCGCATGACACCGGGATCATTAGCGCCCGGGATCCGGTGGACCTTTCCCTCGTCGATTTCACCTACCTGTCCGGTCACGCCAGCCTGAAGCCCGGCCAGAATGTGTTTACGAGCGGGCTTGGCGGAGTCTTTCCCAAGGGCATTCCCATCGGCCAGGTCCTGGATTCGCGCCCGGTCGAGCTCGGTCTTTACACCGAGGCGCGCGTGAAACTGTTCATCGATCTGGGTGCGCTCGAGCAGGTCTGGGTGGTCCTCAATCCGCAACTCGGCCCATGAACTCACTGCAAACCATCCTGATCCTCGCCGTGGCCTTTCTCGCCGTATTCGCCGAGGCCACGGTCCCCGTCGTGCGTTACTGGCTGGGGGCCCAGGTGGACCTGCTGCCGGTGTTGATGGTGTACGCGGCCTTGAACACGGAAATCATCACCGTTTCGTTGCTCGCCGTGCTGGGCGGTTTGTGGTTCGACGCGTTATCGGCCAATCCGTTGGGCGTCAGCATCCTGCCGCTCTTTTTCGTTGGTTCCCTGATTTGTGTCCGGAACGATTTAATTTTGCGCGACCTGGCCTTTGCGCGCCTGGTGCTGGGCACCGTCGCCAGCGGCCTCGTGCCGGTGCTGACGGTGTTGCTCCTGTTGACGGCGGGCAAACAGCCATTGCTGGGTTGGGGTTCCATCTGGCAATGGCTGGTGATGACCGCCGGCGGCGCAGCCGCGACACCGCTGGTGTTTGCCCTGTTCGACTGGGGCTACCGCGCTCTCGGTTACCAACCGAGAACCGAAACCAGTTTTCGTCCCGACCGGGAAATCCGGAGGGGCAGATTATGAATAGGAACGGAGTGTTGGAGTGTTGGAATGCTGGAGCGGTGGAAGTGACGGCGATGACCGGCCACGGCTCCCGTTACTCCATTGTTCCACCACTCCATTCTTTTGCTTTGGCCCGATGCTGATTGTTGACGAACTGAAAAAGAACGACCCGCAGCTCCGCCTGTTGGCGATGGTGCTGGCGAGCGGTCTTTTGCTGTTGCTGGCGGGCTTATGGTGGGTCCAGGTCGTCTCCGGCGGCACGTATCAGAGCCACATGGAAACCCAGTCGTATCGCACGGTCCGGATGCCCGCCATGCGCGGAAAAATTCTCGATTGCAAAGGCCGGGTGCTGGCGGAAAATCGGCCGCGCTACTGCCTGAGCCTTTACCTGGACGATTTGCGCCAGCCGTTCAATAACGCTTACACCAATGCCCTGGCGGCCGTGAAGACGGCCCGGAAACAGAATATCGCCTACGCGGAAAAAAAACTGGGCCGCTCGCTCACCAAAGCGGAGTTGAAGTCGTACCAGTTGACCCAGGACCAGGCCAAGCAATTGCAGCAGCAGACGCGCCTCAACGTTGTCAGCGGCATCCTGGCGCAGATGAGCCAGGAGCTGGGCCAGCCGCTGGCCCTGGATGCGGCGCAGTTCAACCGCCATTACAACACCGAACTGACCCAGCCGTATCCCATTCTTAACAACCTGACCGACCGGCAGGTCGCGCGGTTCGAGGAACTGTACCCGGGCGGCCTGGGGGTGGAATTGGACCTGCAACCGGTGCGGAGCTATCCGTACGGCATGACGGCGGCGCATCTGCTCGGCTATGTGCTGCGCGACGACAGCTCCAAGGAAGGCGAGGATGCCAATCCGTTCAACTATTACCTGCCGGATTTTCGCGGCCAGGTCGGGATCGAAGGCGGATTTGACGCGGATTTGCGCGGCCGTCCCGGGGAAGAGGCCGTGCTCGTCAACAACCTGGGCTATACCCACACCAGGAATGTCTGGAGCCAGCCGGAGGCGGGCGAAAACGTCGTGCTGACGATTGACCTCGACATCCAGCAGGCGGCGGAAGCGTCGCTGCTGGCCCACCAGGGCCCGGAGGCGCGCGCGGCGATTGTCGTCATGAACGTCCGCACCGGCGACGTGCTGGCCATGGTTTCGTCGCCGGCCATCAACCCGGACTACAACTCGAACTCCGCGGCGTTTTTGGCCGATCCGAAATTACGCCCGCAGATCAACCGCGCCACGCAGGAAAATTACGCGCCCGGATCGGTTTTCAAACCCGTCGTCGGACTCGCCGCGCTGGAAAACGGATTGAACCCGGAAGAGATTTACCAGGTGCAGGCGGATCCGACCGAGCCCTGGCATGGCTGCATTTACATTGGCGGGCGAAAAATCAAGGACACCGTGCCGCCGGGTTCCTACAACCTCAAACGCGCCATCGAACAATCCAGCAATGCCTATTTCATTTTCAACGGCCTGCGTACCGGCATCAGGAAAATCGTCCCGCTCGCGGAAAAATTTCATTTCGGCGAGAGGACCGGCTTGCCGACCCGGCAGGAAACGAAGGGGATTTTTCCGACACTGAAGCAGGTCCAAAGTCCCGGTTGGCGGGAAGGGAACTCGGCCGACATCTGTTTTGGCCAGGGGGAGATGGCCGTGACGCCGATCCAGATGGCGGTGGCCTATTCCGCCATTGCGAATGGGGGAACTGTGCTGAAACCACGCCTGGTGGAACGGATCGAGTCGCAAGACCCGGCGAGCGGTGAGACGGTGAAAACCTTCCCGTCCGGTGTCGTGTGGACCAATATCGGGGTGAGCGCCCGCAGCCTGAGAATAATGCGCGAGGCGATGCTGTCGGAGACCGAGGATGCGGCCGGCACCGGTCGGGCGGCGGTCGTGGGTCCGGAAATGCGGATTTGCGGCAAAACCGGCACCGCTCAACGGCAGGACGAGCACAATCAGATCATCGGCTGGAATTATTGGTTCGCCTCGTTCGCGCCCTACGAAAATCCGAAGTACGCCGTGGTCGTCATGGTCCAGTCGGAAAACCGCGGCTCCGGCGGTTTTGTCTGCGCCCCGATCGCCCATGATGTTTACGAGGCGATTTTGAAGAGCGAAAAATCAACGCCGCCCGTGTCCGTGGCGGCCCGGGCCGGGGAGGCGGTGAATTGATATGATCACCACCCCGATCAACGAACCTCATCACCGGGTCGACCGGTTGCAGCTGGCCGTGCTGGTCGGATTGATGTTCGTCGGCACGATGTTTGTTTACAGCGCCACGATGGTCAGCACGGCCGAGGCGCTCAAACCCTGGTACAGCCAGACCTGGACCCATCAATTGATCTGGTACGCGATGGGCATCGGCGCCGGCCTGGCGTTGTGCCTGCCGGATTATCACGCGCTGACCCGCTGGTCATTCATCGTGTATTGGGTGACCATTGTCTGCCTGGTGGCCGTGTTGATTCCGCACGTCGGTTCGATGCGCTACGGCGCGCGCCGGTGGATTGACCTGGCCTTTTTCCAGTTTCAGCCGAGTGAATTTGCCAAGCTCGCGTTCATCCTGGCGATGGCCCATTTCCTGAGCCGGCCGGAGGATGAGTTGCGGCAACCGGCGAATTTCTGGAAGGCCATCGGCCTGATGATGCTGCCGGTGGCGTTGATTCTGAAGGAACCGGATCTCGGGTCCGCGCTGGTCCTGCTGCCCACCGGCCTGATGATGATGTTTGTGGCCGGCACGCCCAGACATTACCTGCTGCAACTGATCGGGGTGGTGGGTTTGATCGCCACCCTGTTCCTGGTGGACGCGGTGTTTCTGCCGCCGGGCTGGTGGCAGATTTCCATGCAGGACTACCAGCGCGACCGGCTGCTGGTTTTCTTTGGCCGCGACTACACTCATTTTGCCCCGCCGAATGCCACGCCGGCGGATTTGCAACGCATACGACAAAAGCAAGTAACTGACGAATATAACGTCCGCCAGGCGCTGATTTCGGTCGGCTCCGGCGGGCTGCTGGGCAAAGGCTGGCGGCAGGGCACGCAGAACGCCCTGGGGTATTTGCCGCGGGCGGTGGCTCACAACGACTTCATTTTCTCCGTGATTGCCGAGGAGGAAGGATTCGTCGGCAGCGTGGTCGTCATCACGCTGTATGCGGTGGTTCTCTTTACCGGATTGAGAATCGCCGGCCAGGCACGCGATCGCCTGGGCAAACTCGTGGCCGTGGGGGTCGTGACCCTCCTGTTCAGCCACGTGTTTATCAATATCGGCATGAACATTCGCATCATGCCCGTGACGGGCGTCCCACTGCCGCTGCTTTCCTACGGCGGATCTTCAGTGTTGTGCTCGTTGATCGCTCTGGGCCTGATGCAAAACGTGTATATCCATCGAAAAGGATACTGACTATGAGCAATAACAATTTTTCGCGGCGACGCCGCGGAATGCGGTTCCGGCCCAAGGGCGGTCTTGGCCAGAACCAACCGAAACCCGACCGCGACGCCGTCCAGGCCCGGGCCGAAGTGGTGACCGAACAGGGCGGCAATGAACGGGTGTTTGAAAAACGGCACGCCCAGGAGATCGACCGCGCCGAAAACATCGCGGCCGGCCTTCCTCCCCAGGGCGCGCCGGAGCTGCAAACCGCGGCCGCCGGCGGCGATCATCCCGAAACCCATGCGGCGCCAGCGGAACCCGCGGCCAAACCGGCGCCGGAAAAACCCTTCCAGCCGGTGTCGCTGCCCGAACAACCCAAGGGCATTCTCGACAGCATCAAAATCGCCGCGACCAATCTGGTCAAAAAGGTCCAGCGCCTGATCCGGCCGGAAAAGAAGATCCACAAGGAAGTCGTCATCAACGCCGAAACGCTCGAAACGCGCGTCGCGGTGCTCGAAGACGGCCGGCTCGAGGAATTCAACATCGAACGCACCACCGAGGAACGCCTCGTCGGCAGCATTTTCAAGGGCAAAGTCCGCAACCTCGAGGACGGCCTCAAGGCCGCCTTTGTCGATATCGGTTTCGAGAAAAATGCCTTCCTGCATTACTGGGATATCGTGCCCAACCAGTTCGACAGCGGCGTGGAAATCGTCGAACGCGAAGGCCGCAAACGCGACCGGCCCAAGATCACGCAGAAGGACATTCCGCGCTTGTATCCGCCCGGCAGCGAAATCATCGTGCAGGTGACCAAGGGGCCGATCGGCACCAAAGGTCCGCGCATCACCACCAACCTCGTGTTGCCCGGCCGTTACCTGGTGCTGCTGCCGAATTCCGATCAGTCCGGCATTTCCCGCAAGATCGAGAACCCGGAGGAACGCAAACGGTTGAAAAAAATCCTGCGGGAACTCGCGATTCCCGACGGCATGGGCGTCATCATGCGCACCGCCGGCGAGGGCCAGCAGAAGCGGTATTTCGTGCGCGACCTCGCGTTGCTGCTCGAGGAATGGAACGGCGTCCAGGAACGCATGAAGAAACAGCCATCGGCCACCTGCGTGTTCCAGGAGCCCGACCTGATCGAACGCACCGTGCGCGATTTCCTGACCGAAGACGTTGAACGCATTGTGGTGGACAATCAAAAGGCCCACGACCGGATGCGCGAGATGGTGGCCAAAATCTCCAAGCGCGCCGCCGACAAAGTGAAGTTCTACGGCGACGCCCAGGCGATTTTCGACCGGTTCAGCATCAGCAAACAGCTCGAAAACGCCTTCTCCCGCCAGGTGCACCTGAAGAGCGGCGGTTACATCGTGATCGACGAAACCGAGGCGCTGGTGGCCATCGACGTCAACACCGGCCGGCACAAAGGCAGCCGCGACCAGGAATCCACCATCCTCAAGGTGAATCTCGAAGCCGCCGAGGAAATCTGCCGCCAGCTCCGGCTGCGCAACATGGGCGGATTGATCGTGCTGGATTTCATCGACATGAAATCGCGCCGCGACCAGCAGTCGGTCTACCAGCGCGTCAAGGAAGGTCTGCGCCGCGACAAGGCCAAGACCCACATCCTGCCCATCTCGCAGCTCGGCCTGATGGAAATGACCCGCCAGCGGCACACTGAAAGCGTGCGGTCGGCGGTGTACGACGATTGTCCGTATTGCAAGGGCCGCGGCAAGGTGAAGAGCGTCGTGACCATGAGCGTGGAAATCCAGCGCAAGCTGCAGGAAATCCTGAAACAGCGCACCCGCGACGAATCGGACTTCCAGTTGCGCATCGTGGTGCATCCCACCGTGCTGGACCGGCTCCGCACCGAGGACGAGAAGCATCTCATCGAGATGGAGAAACGTTACTTCGGCAAGCTGTCGTTCCGGGCCGACACCGGCATGCACGCCGAGCAGTTCAAGATTGTGAACGTTGAAAACAATGAGGAACTGGCCAGCGTCGGTTCCTAAAGATGAGTGGGGCGAGATTTCGCCGAGCCCAAATTCAAGTCAAAACGCCCTGCGGGAAACTGCAGGACGTTTTTTTATTTTGCGGGAAAGTTTTGAAATTCTGCAGCCTATCTCATGCTAGACTGCGTCTTTGTGCTTCCCATAATTTAATTCTGCATCGTCCACAAATTCACTGGTGCGGTATAAGGTGTCTCATTGGGCATGAGTCATTACTAATATCTTGATGGCACCAAAGAAACCGAAAAGCGACAGCCCGACGTAACAGATAAGCGCGATGGTGAAAACCATCGGACCTGCGTCTCGCTGAACGTAGGCCCCATTTCTGCCGAGCAGGCGTCCGGTGATGAAACCTCGAATGGAGAGAACTGCAAAAAATATACCAAGCCCAAATAAAACAAGCGCGCCAAATAGATGGCCAGTTCCGTGCGTGCTCATAACGATGACACCTAACGTTCAGAGCTCAGCCACGCCGAGCCAGCGATGTTAACCGCGAATATGGAACTGAGCGCCCCACCGGCGTTGGCTGCGGTGATTTGGGAGGCCCTGGCATTGTCATATTTTGCGAGTCGCTTTCGCGTTCTTCCCGCCACTCCTCCCAATATTTTTCGGGGTCATGCGGGCCATTAATCTCCACTCCATTTGTAATCATAACCGGCTGGCGGATCATATTGCCATGCTTCTATGCGGTTTGGAGGCTGCGTCGCATCCCAATACATCTTGATGAAACTGACGTGGCCATCTACGAAACTAACCATATCTTTGGCGTTGTTATAGTGCCATGCTCCAACGGGTTCATGCCAGGAGTATGGATACAAACCGGCGAACTCCAACACCAGAACCGTTTTGACTGGCTCCCGGACCGATGTCAATTTCCGTCCTGCAATGCCGGGCCAACGGGCAGCAGGAGGATTGCCCGCTGAAAAGTTTCCGCCGTTGAATCCATAACTTGAATAATAGAAACGTGCTTGCTGATGGAGACCTTGATAAACGTAATCCCCAACGTTCGTGTAACAAAATGTGTCTGCCGGACAGGCAAAAAGCCTGGCACGCTCTGGTGACGCGCCTGTGCCCACATAACTTTTCAGGAGTACTGTGTAAGCCGTGAAAGATGCGGGAGGATGATTGGTTGCTGGGGGAAAGGCGTCGCTTGAATCGTCGGCATACATACGAACACTGATATTGATTTGCCGCAGATTATTCATGCAGGGTGTTTGCAACGCCTTGGCCTTGCCGCGACCGATGGCAGGAAACAGCAATGCGGCGAGAACGGCGATGATTGCAATAACGACCAACAGTTCGACCAAGGTGAATCCTCTGGTCGCACTGAAGTTTCTCTTCATGCCAGTTTGGACAACACAGTTCGTTCAATCTGTTTGTTTGATGCGGTCTCGGCAGTCATACATTTGAAATTAAACCAGCGGGGTCAATTTACAATTTCCCCTTGGTGCTCGGCAGCTGTCCGGCGATGCGCGGGTCGTGCCGGCAGGCGGCGTCCGCGGCGCGGGCGAAGGCCTTGAACAGCGCCTCGACGATGTGATGGGGTTCGTCGCCGTAGAGCAGTTCGAGGTGCAGGTTGCAGCGGGCTTCGTTGGCGAAGCCCTGGAAAAATTCGCGCGCGAGGCCGAACCGGAAGGCGCTCGACATGTCCTGGAGCCGTTCGGATTTGGCGATGCGTTTCTGGGAAAATTTATTCAGCCCGCGCCAGACGAGATACGGCCGGCCGCTGAAATCGATGACGCAGCGTGCCAGGCATTCGTCCATCGGCACGTATACCTCGCCGCGGGTGTTGTTTTTCTTTCCCGGCCGGGGTGCAAACCAACCGTAGCGGCGGATGCCTTTCTTGTCGCCGAGCGCGGTTGCAAATGCCTGGCCCAGCACGATGCCGCAATCCTCGACGGTATGGTGGGCGTCCACTTCGAGATCGCCGTTGCAACGGAGTTTCAGGTCCATGGTCGCGTGTTTGGCGAACAGCGTGAGCATGTGATCGAAAAACGGGATACCGGTTTTGATCGAGGATTTTCCCCGGCCGTCGAGGTTGAGGCTGACCGTGATGCGGGTTTCCCGGGTGTTACGGGAGAGTTTGGCCTTCCGGGCTTTCATGGCGGTCATTAAAACAAACTGCGCGGTCGAAAACCAAGCGCAATCGCCGCCGCGGGTAACGTCTGAATTTGTCAGCTTTGGCCAAGTGGAACGGCAGGGCGGTGCTGCCGCGCGGCCGGGCCGGTTAAAAAGAAGAAGGCCGGAGCTGTTCGCTTCCGGCCTTTGAATTCAGTTAAAGGACCGATTGATTACGGCAGGATGTGGGACGGAGTGACGGTGTCGCTCAAGTCGCACGTCGGGGGAATTCCCACTGTGGTGCAGGCATAGTTGCCACCGGCCGGGCAGGGAGGAATGCTGCTGGCCGAATTCAATTTGATATAGGGCGTTAGGTCGGTCGGATAGTTGACGGCCGCATTGCTGGTTTTGTGCTGTTCGAGGGCGAACTGCTGGGAGGCGGCGTCAATTTGCCGCAAGTTATTGATGCAGGCATTGGCCTGAGAAGTGGCCCGAGCTTTTACAAAGTTGGGAATGGCGATTGCCGCCAAGAGGCCGATGATGGCCACGACAATCATAATTTCCACCAGAGTAAAACCTGCCTTGCGGAGGATCCTAGTGCTTTTCATACAGTATTTCTTTCCGTCGATTGCGGCGTGAGCAGATCAACAGGCGGGTTACAATAAGTACGATTTTGCCCACAAAATTGCCTGTTGCGACCACAACTGGTGTATTGATAAGCACTCCCGGTGCCAAATCCGGGTACACTTCCCGGATTGAAAAAACCGATCTAAAAATGAGCCATTTTCACGAAAAAAGGCCCGAAGCGATTCGCTTTGGGCCTGAATTTGGGCGGAAAGGCAATCAGGGCAATACGTGGCTTGGAGTCACAGCCGTGCCCAAATTGCAGCTGACGGACGGGATAGCTCCCACTGTGCCGACGCTGTAAGTTCCGCCGGCCGGGCAGGGAGGAATACTGCTGGCGGAGTTCAGCTTGATATACGGGGTCAGGTCCGTTGGATAATTGATTGTGGCGCCTGTGGTTTTGCCTTTTTCCAGCGCGAATTCATTGGCGGCGGCGTCGATTTGACGCAGGTTATTGATGCAGGCATTGGCCTGGGAGGTGGCGCGAGCCTTGACGAAATTGGGAATGGCGATTGCCGCCAAAAGGCCGATAATGGCCACAACAATCATAATTTCTACCAAAGTAAAGCCGGCGTTACGAAGCCCTCTCTTATTTTTCATTTTTTGCCTTTCGGGTAAGCGACACGGCGTGAACCAACAACAGGCGGGTTACAATGAGTGCACTTTTGTTCACTGATTGCCCGTTGCAACCGCAGCTTGCCTGTTCAGCTAGCACTCGCGGTGCCAAGGCCAAATCCCGGGAAATCGATGCACCGATCGTTGATGGACCGTTGTTCAACCAGAGTGGGCCAAATATCAAAAAGTCCTGTATATGACCGAATTACCATTGATTTGCATTGGCTGGGCCGGACCGGAAATGTCCCAATTTGTAAACGGGTGTTGAGTTTTTGGGCACAAAAGAGCCCTGGTTTCCAAAGCAAACGGATGTCCCCGGAAGCGGCTCAAAGTGGAGCCAGCTGTCGGGATTGAACCGACGACCCACGGTTTACAAAACCGTTGCTCTACCGCTGAGCTAAGCTGGCGTTACGACGCCGAATATCCTTTGCCTTGAGATGTTTTCTGTCAAGCCCAAGCAAGTCAGGCCGGAATTGCCCGGCCGAGAATCATTCGCGGGTTTTGGGCGGTTGCAGGGGAAGATCCAGGACAAACCGGGCACCGGCGCCCGGACCGTCACTGTAGGCGGTCAGGGTGCCGCCGAGTTCCTTCGCGGCCAGGGCGCCGCTGTGCAGGGCAAAACCATGACCATTCGGACGGGTGGTGAATCCGTGGTTGAAAATGCGGGTCATGTTTTCGACCGGGATACCGACGCCGTTGTCAATCACCGCGATCTGGGCGCGCTGGCTGCCGTTCCGGATCTGGATCGTCAGCCGCTTGTCCCGGCGTCCGGATTCATCGCAGGCATGTTTGGCATTGCGGATCAGGTTCACCAGGATCTGCAGGACCTTGTGTTGTTCCACGTTGATTTCGACTGCCTGGGGAGGATAATCGCGGATGACCTGCACCTCGTGGCGGGTGAGCGCGTCGGCGTTCAGACGCAACGCATCCTCGGTCAGGTCGGCCAGCTTCACCTGTTCCACGACACCGGACACCTTGGCATAGCTTTGCTGCATCGTCACGATGTCCTTGATGTGTTCGATGTTTTTCCGGGTCAATTCAATTTCTTCGACCAGTTGCTTTTGTTCGCCCTCCAGATGTTCGGCGAGTTCGGTGAGGTAACCGGGAAGGTCTTTGCCCCGGGGATCCGTCGTGAAAAACGCGGCGAGATTGTCGCGGTGTTCGTGAATCATCTCGGCCAGGCGGCTGATGCTCTTGATTTTTGATTTTTTAACATGGCGGAGGGCGAGGATGGCGGAAACGTTGACGCTGTTGAGCACGTTTCCGACATTGTGCAGCACGCTGGTGGCCACTTCGGCCATGCCGGCCCGGCGCGACACGTCCACCAGGGCCGCCTCGGAGCGTTGCAATTCCCGGGCGTCATGTTCCGCGCGCAAACGGGCGTGGGCCTGCACCCAACTGATGCCGAACAGCAGCACGCTGATCGTCAATCCGCCGAACAGGGCCAGCCATTGCAGGTGACCGGAGGAGTTGGCATCAAACTCCGGCGTGGTTGAAAACAGAAAGGTCCACTGCCGGTTCAAAACGGGCAGGGTGACCTGGCGGCTCAAGGTGGGATGGAATTGCGAACGGCCGGCCGGCGTCGCCGCCTCGTCCTGGTAGACAATCCGGGTCGGGTCCATTTTGTCACCGTCAAAAACCTTGATGCTCACTTCGGGTTCCTGCTGGATATCGGTCGGGTCATGGAAAAGAACGGTCAGCAGCTTCTGCGGAAAAACCGTCATGAAGATCAGCCCCTGCACGGCTTCCCGGCGTTGAACGACATTGGTGGGAGAAAATCCCTTTTTATACACCGGCAGATAAATAAAAATTCCGGAATTGGTGTGCATCCCGTCGGGGCCCATGAACCTCGCCCGGTCCGTGGCCGAGGGTTTGTTTTCATCGATGGCCTGTTCGATCATTTGTCCCCGCTCCCGCCGCGAGCCGTGGTCGAGTCCGGGAACGAACTGGGCGGTGGGATCGAAATCGGTGCAATAGATCGCCGGATAGTAGATCGGCCGTTCGCCCGCCGGCCGGAGGGTGAAATCGGGCCCGAGAATGCTCCGATCTTGCTGTATGAAATGGTCGCGTTCGGCCGGAGTCACCTTTTCGATGTACCCGATCGAACGGAAGCCAAGCTCGGCGTGCCGGATATTCATGCTGCGTAGATACGCCTTCCAGTCCTCCAGTTGGACATTCTCCTTAACCGAGAACAAGGCGCGCATGTTGTACATCTGGTCCACGCAACGCGTTATGCCCTCGTCCACTGTTTCCTGGGCCTGGGTGATCAATTGTTGAAAACGAAGCTCGTTCCGGACGCGATGATTTTCCCACAAACGCAGGAACGTGAGGACGGTGGGAATCAGGGTTAGCAGCAGGACACAGTAGGCCATCTGCATTTTCCGCAGATGTCCCCATAAATGTTTCCCAGCCGCGCTCATCCCTGTATTACAGCAATTTATATGCTAGCACCGTTGTTTTGGGCATTTTTGCTGTTTCATTGCCTTTTGGCGGATTTCCCTCCGCGGAGAGTGCCTCAAAGGACGATGGTGTGGATATATTTTTCCGCGTAATGCCGGAACAACGAAAATAGAAGTGACAACCCCGGACTGGCTTGTAAAACTACCGTTCATCACAACATGAAAAGGCCATTCCCACTCCCGGAATTTCCCGCTTTCGGGTGCATCCAGTAACTTCGTGAAGACGGTACCCCTGGAAAAGTGAGGCGACCTGAAATTGACTATGAAACGAACAGAATTAATGGCTTGTCTTGCCTTCGGCCTGGCGGCTATGCCGATGTTGGCAGCCAATCCCTTCACCCCACCGAATTTTCCCACACCCAAATTTCCGGACAAAACCTATAGCGTGAAGGACTTTGGCGCCGTCGGCAACGGCCTGGCCGACGACACGCCGGCCATCAATGATGCCATCGCCAAGTGCAACGCCGCCGGCGGCGGCACCGTCAAATTCCCGGCCGGCAAGTATGCGGCCGGTTCGATTCATCTGAAGAGCAACGTCCGCCTGTTGCTCGACAATGACGCCGTCATTTTCGGCCTGGCCGGCGCGTTTGAAGCGCCGGAGCCGAATGAATTCAGCAAATACCAGGACGGCGGCCACAGCCATTTCCATGATTCGCTCCTCTATGGCGAGAATGTCGAAAATGTCGCCATCATCGGCGGCAAAATCAACGGCGGGTCCATCGGCCACGGCGATCCCAAACCGGGGAGTGGCAATGGCGACAAGTTGATCACCATCAAGGTGGGCCGGAACCTGGATTTTGAAAATATCACGCACGAGAAAGGCGGGCATTTTTGTTACCTGCTCAACGATTGTACCGGCGTTACCCTCAACGGCGTGGTCATCAAGGAATCCCGCGACGCCGTGGATCTGATGGGGTGCAGCAACGTGCAGATTCACGATTGCAATTTCACCGGTTGCGCTGACGACACCATCGGCGTCAAAAGCGATTATGCGCTCGGCCGGCGGATCAACAGCGCGAATATTTACGTCTGGGATTCCTATTTTGAATCCGGCTGCAATGGCCTTCAATTCGGTTCGGAGACGGCCGGCGATTTCCACAACGTCAATTTCTGGAACATCCGGATCGGGCGGGCCATGAAAGCCGGCATCGGCATCACCACGGGCGACAGCGCCGTCGTCGATGGCGTGAACTACAGCAACATCGTCGTCCGGGGCGCCGCCTGCCCCATCTATTTCCTGGTCTGGGACCGGATGCGCACCGGTGAGCCGGGTGCCAAAGTTGGCACCATCAAAAACGTCCACCTGCAAAATGTCACCATCACCGGCTGCGTCCCGGGCCGGCAGGGACCGGTGCAAACGGCCACGATCTCCGGCTGGAAGGAATGCTGCCTGGAAAACATCGTGCTGGAAAATGTGAAAATCAATTATCCCGGCGACTACACCAACGCGGCGGCGGCGGAAATTGTGCCACCTTATCCGAGAGATTATTCCCCGCGCAGTTTTGGCCTGCGGCCGGCCGCCGGGCTGTACGTGCGCCACATCAAGGGATTAACGCTGAAAAATTTCCAGATCACGTTCGACAAACCGGACGCGCGCCCGACGCTCATCATTTCCGACGCTGACGGGCTGACCCTGGACAATTTTAACGGGCAAAAGTCTGCAGCCGGCCAAATTCTGCGGCTGGACCAGGTTAAAAATCTCACCGTGCAGAATTCGCCCGGCTTGAAAGACCGGAAATCAGTCGCCGTCGAGAAAGGAACGGAATAAATAACATGGCCCGTCCATCGCTTCGCTACGGAGGGTTGCTGCTGGCGCTCTGTTTCAGCAGCGTTGCCGACCGCGCCCCGGCGCAAACGCGCTGGAATATCACCGCCGACGGCGGCATTGTCTGGAACATCAAACCCGGCGAGTCGCACGAGGATAACATCGAGATGACCGGAAAGAAAGTATCCGTCATCGTCACCTATGGCGTGGACGCGAATGGCGCGCTGAGCCTGGATGAATTCGCGATTTTCCCGACCTTTCGCACCGTGCCGCAGAACACCCGCAGTCACATTTCGACGCATTTCAAAAATAACACCGAGCCGAAGATTCTGATCAATGGCGCGGAGCCGGCGAAGGACGTCGTCGTCGCGGTCCACCAGCGGGGCATCATGCGCGTTGACGGCCGCATCGGAGATAATGTCCAATGGACACGGACGATTTTCCCGTCGACCGACAAGCCCGCCATCATCGAACTGATTTCCTTCACCAACGTTTCGGGTGCGTCCAAAGATGGCGGGAACGTGACGGTGGAAGTGCAGGACGAGCCGAAATCGGTTCCGGCTGGCGTGACGAACGGCCTGGATGGACCCTATGTGATGTCGGCGCGCGTGCTGAACCCGGGGAAACGGACGTTGAAAGCCGGGGAAGGCGTCACGTTTGTCCGTCTCATCAGCGCCCGGCGGGAAAAGGATCCGGATCTGACTGTTGACGCGGGCGCGGAATTGTCGGCGCGCGCCGCCCTGGTGGAGAGTTACCTCGACAAGCTGCAACTGGCCACGCCGGACAAGGTGCTGAACACGGCATTTGCCTTCGCCAAGATCCGCACCACGGAAAGCATCATTCTTACCCGGGGCGGCCTGATGCACGCGCCGGGCGGCGGACGTTATTACGCGGCGATCTGGGCCAATGACCAGGGTGAATATGGCCCGCCGTTTTTTCCCTTTCTCGGCGATGCCACCGGCAACGGCGCGGCGTCCAATGCCTTCCGCCTGTTCGCCACTTACATCAAGCCGGATTTCACACCGATCCCCAGTTCGATTGTCGCCGAAGGCGTCACCAACTGGCACGGCGCCGGTGATCGCGGCGATATGGCGATGCTGGCCTACGGCGCGTCACGATTCGCATTGGCGAGCGGCGACCGATCGCTGGCCCGGACGGAATGGCCGCTCATCGAATGGTCCCTCGAATATTGTCATCGCAAGGTGGACACCAATGGCGTGGTCGAGTCGGACGCCGACGAGCTCGAAAACCGGTTTCCATCCGGAAAAGCGAACCTCTGCACCTCGTCGCTATATTACGACGCGCTGAATTCCGCGGTTTACCTGGGCCGGGAATTGGGCAAACCGCAACTGCAGCTCGACCGGTATGCGGCGGAGGCCAAAGCCGTGCGCGCGGCGATTGAAAGCTATTTCGGTGCGGAAGTGGAGGGATTTCACACGTACCGCTATTTCGACAAATCCGTGCCCAGCGTGAACAAGCGGGCATTGCAGCGCCACGCGCATTATGCCGACGAGCCGGACCATTTGCGCGCCTGGATCTGCATCCCGCTCACCGTCGGTATTTTTGACCGCAAAGACGGAACCATCGCCGCGCTCTTCTCGCCGAAACTGTGGACGCCCGACGGGCTGGCCACGGAAGCCGGCGACACCGTTTTCTGGGATCGCTCGACCTTGTACGCGCTGCGCGGCGTGTTCGCCGCAGGCGAGACGGAGAAAGCGTTGAGTTATCTGCAATATTATTCCACCCGGCGGTTGCTCGGCGATCACGTGCCGTATCCCGTCGAGGCTTATCCGGAGGGCAACCAGAGCCACCTGGGTGCCGAGAGCGCGCTGTATTGCCGGATTTATACCGAAGGCCTGTTCGGCATCCGGCCCACCGGATTGCGTTCCTTCACCTGCACTCCCCGCCTGCCGAAAGAATGGCCGGACATGGCGCTCAAACACATCCGCGCCTTCGGCAGCGACTTCGATCTGGCCGTGAGCCGGGCGGGGGACAAGCTGCAGGTTCAGGTTTTAAAGGACGGGAAAATTTTCAAGTCCATGCAGATTGCCGATGGCGGCACGGCGACAATTGATTTATCACCGATTCAATAAATCGGTCGCTGCCGCTGCGTCCGGTCGGCAGGAATCGAAAGCGGCGGTCAACCGCCGCAGTCCAGGCGCTTCGCTCGGTTGGCCGCGGGTCCGGCTGTCGCGAAGCGTCTGGAGTGCGGTGGCTTCAGCACCGCTGTGGTTCCGACAGCAAAACCGTTCCTGACTTGAGCCTTCGGCCACAGAAAGGTTTAAAACGCCCCAGGGCAGGGTTGATCGTCATGGAATCGTTTTGACTCGCGGCCGGGATTAAACAGAATCCGGTCATGAAATCCCTGCGAGCATTGAAGCCGTTGTTGGCGGCATTCTTTTTTTGTGCCTGGCCCACGTTTGCCGCCGATGACTATACGCCCGGCCCGGATTCCAAACCGCAGCCCGGTGTGCCGAAAGGCACGGTGTTCAAATTCACGCTGGCCGATTCCAAAATCTTCCCGGGCACGCGGCATGATTATTGGGTCTACGTCCCGGCGGAATACGACCCGGCCCAACCAGCGTGCGTTTATGTCGGGCAGGACGGTGTCCGCTTCAACGCCACCAACGTCTTTGACAATCTCATCTACCGGAAGGAAATGCCGGTGACCGTCGGCGTCTTCGTCATGCCCGGCATCGTGTACGCGGCCGACACCAACGCCGCACTCAACCGGTACAACCGCAGTTGCGAATATGACGGGCTCAGTGACCATTACGCCCGTTTCCTGTTGGAGGAAGTCCTGCCGCAGGTGGAAAAAATCGCGCTGCCGGACGGGCGCGCCATCCATTTGTCGCACGATGGCAACGACCGCTGCATCGGCGGCGCCAGCAGCGGCGGTATCTGCTCCTTCACCGTCGCCTGGGAGCGGCCGAATGAATTCCGCCGCGTATTCAGCGCCATCGGCACGTTCGTGGACTTGCGCGGCGGCGACATCTACCCGTCGCTGGTCCGCAAGTTTGAGCCGAAGCCGATCCGCGTCTTTTTGCAGGACGGTTCCAATGACCATAACAAATACGGCGGCGACTGGTGGATGGCCAACCAGACGTTGGAACGCGCACTCACCTTTGCCGGTTACGACGTGAACCACGCCTGGGGCGATGGCGGACACACGCATAAACAGGGCGACGCCATTTTTCCCGACGTCATGCGCTGGCTCTGGCGCGATTGGCCGCAGCCGGTCAAATCCGGCTGGTCGCAGAACGATACGTTCACGAATCTTTTGATTCCCGGCGAAGACTGGCAGTTGGTGGCCGGCGGCCTGGGCGGTTCCGACGGCCCGGCGGTCAATGCGAAGGGCGAAGTGTTCTTTTCCGAAGTCCGCTCGAATCGCATCTGGAAAATCACGACCGATGGACAGCGGGAATTGTTCGTGACCAACGCTATCGGCGTTTCCGGCGAAGCGTTCGGGCCGGATGGAAGACTGTACACGGTTTCGATGAATTCGAAGGAATTGACTGCCTATGACGCCGACGGAAACGCCACCTTGATTGCCGACCACCTGAACGGCAACGACCTGGCGGTCGCGCACAACGGCAACATTTATGTGACCGACCCAATGACGCTCGGCACGCCCAGGGACAACAAAGTCTGGCTGGTGAAACCGGACGGCAGCCGGCAGGCCGTTGATACCGGAGCAATCCGCTATTGCAACGGCGTTACGTTGTCGCCTGACCAGAGCCTGCTGTACGTCGGCGACTGGCGGTCTCACTGGGTTTATTCCTATGTCATCCAGTCCGACGGCACGCTCACAAACCGGCAGCGCTACGATGATTTGCAAATGACCGACGCGAACGACCAGAGCAACGCCGATGGCATGCGCGTTGACCGCGACGGCCGGCTTTATGTCGCCACCAACCTCGGCGTGCAGGTCTGTGATCAGGCCGGCCGCGTCCAATGTATTTTGCCGACGCCGAACGGGCGGCTTTCCAATCTGAGTTTTGGCGGCGCGAAAATGGATACGCTCTATGCCACCTGCGGCGACAAGGTCTTCAGGCGCAAATTGCACGTGACCGGCGCGAACGGTTGGGACCGGCCGAATAAACCGGCACCGCCGCGGTTGTGAATGCGCCGATGAAATCATTCGTAAGACGAAGGGGTTGACCGTTGCGACGGAAGCTGCCAACGCCGTAGCAGCCGACGTCAGGAGGCTCAAATCTCATTCGGGTGCCGGGCAGGAAAAGTCAGAGCCTCGTCACCTCGGCTGCTACAAGGAAAAAAGTGAAGGTGCTGAGCCAAGAGCGTCAGCCGCGTAATCCTCACTGCTCCAGTACCGGGTCGGCTTGACTGGCGGTACAAACCCGGCAGAATCCGGCGCATGAAATTACTTCAACCGATCAGCCTGTCGGCGCTGGTTTTCCTCATTGCCCACCTTTCTGTTTCCGCCCAGACCAATCCGCCTCTGACGCGCGCCGACTGGGGCGCGCCGCAGGTGAATGTTTCATCGGCGAACGGCCTCTGGACCATCGCCGGCAAAAAACAAACGGTGACGATTGACGCCAAAACGCTTGCTCTCGACGTGAACGCCCAGGCGGCTGGCGCCGCGGCCACCATTTGGAAGCTGTTTCCCTCCGGCACGAACGACATGGTGGTCAAATTTCACGGCCGGGAATTTCCCTTGCGCCTGATCGATGCCGGGAAAATCTCCATTGAACCCTACGATACGGGATTCAAGACCGGCGTGAAGATCACGTTGGGCGACTGGCGCCGGCCGGGCGCGTGGTTCGGCGGCAAGCTGGACCTGACGCTGTACCTCACGGTTTGCCTGCAGGGCGACGCCGAAGACCTGGTGTTTGATATCGCTGCCAGGGAAGGTCATACGATTTTGCGGCAGCTCGACTGGCCCGAAGCGCTCGACGCGCGGGACGTGGACGACACGGTGTTGAGCAACAACAAGGGCAACCTCCTGCCGCGCAACTGGCCGAAGCCCTATTATCCGATCCGCTCGACCGATCCCAACATGGGCACCGCCAAAACCAACGACCATAGCGTCATCCAAAGCCACGTCATCGAGGACTGGTCCATGTCGTGGTGGGGATTTGAAAAAGGCAAATCGGCGATGATGGTCATCGTGGAGACGCCGGACGACGCCGCGTACCAGTTTTCCCATCCGGCCAGTGGTCCGACGCTCATCGGTCCGCAATGGCACGATACCCTGGGCCGGTTCGGATACATGCGGACGGCGCGGATGTGTTTCTTTCCGGAAGGCAACTACGTCACGCTCGCCAAACGTTACCGTCAATATGTCATGGACACCGGCCTGTTCGTTTCATTGAAGGAAAAAATCGCGAAGAAACCGGTTCTGGCGGAAATGATCGGGCTGCCGCAGACGCGCGTCGGGATCTTGCGCAACCAGACGCCGGCCAGCGACCGGTATGATCCGTCGAATCACTACAGCCTGTTCACGTTCGATCAGCGCGCGCAGCAACTGCGGGATCTCAAGGCGGCCGGCGTGGACAAGACGCTGGTCTTCGTGTCCGGCTGGGCGCACCTGGGTTACGACCGGCAGCATCCCGATTCCTTGCCGCCGCCGGAAGCCGCGGGCGGCTGGGATGGCATGAAACGGCTGGTCGACGCCGCTCACGAACTCGGATATCCGATCATTTTCCACGATCAATACCGCGATTACTACACCGACGCGCCGTCGTTCAAACTGGATTTCGCCATTCACGAGGAAACGGCAAAACCGCCGGCCATTGCGTTCGCCGGGTCGCGCTTCGGCGATTGGAAAGAAGGCCAGGTGCCGTTCATGCGCCATTGGGACGGCGGTCCGCAAAGTTATTTGAATTCGCGTTTCCAGCTCGGTCACCTGGAGAAAAATTATCAATTGATGTTCGCCCACGGCATTCACCCGGACGGGATCTACATCGATGTGATCGGCTACGTGCCGCCGGACGAGGATTACAATCCCGAACATCCGACGTCGCGCAGTGACGCGATGCGCGGTCAGGCGGATTTGCTGTATTGGGCCGGGCATAATCTCGGCGTGACGGCGACCGAAGCGGGTTCGGACTGGGTGATTCCATTTTCGGACATCGTCAACCAATCCGGCGGGCTGGGCCGGACGATTTCAGTGCCGCTCTATCAACTGGTTTATCACGACGCCGTGCTGGTTTCGTATGGCGAAGGCCGCCGCGGCGGGCACGACCAGTTGTTGCTCGGCTGCCTGTGCGCCGGCGTGCCGGAATTGCCGGTGACCGTGACCAATGTGAACCCGAATTCGCTGGCGCTGATGAAAGAGATGGCCGCATTGAACAAACGCGTCGGCCTGCTGGAAATGACGAATCACGAATTCCTGGACCCGGACCGTCACCGGGAACGCACCGCGTTCGCCGATGGCACCACGGTTACCGTGGACTGGAATGCCAAGACGTTGGACGTGCAGCCGCCTCTTGACCCGCCGTAAGGTGCGAAGGCAGGGACAGCGCGCTGCGCTGTCCGGACGCCGCAACGCGGCGTCCCTGCCTTGTCGCCCGGGGCGGTGACGTGATATGCTCCGGCCATGCGCGTGCTGTTTTTCGCCCAGCTCAAGGATGTCACCGGCTGTGAGACGGTGGAAATTACCGCGCCGAGACCACTGAACATTGACCAGCTGTGGGTAGAACTGTTGCAACGTTTTCCCGCGCTCGCGACGCATCGCGCCAATGTCCGGTTGGCGCGGAATTGGGAGTATGCCGGACCGGATGACACATTCGCCGGATCCGATGAGCTTGCCCTGATCCCGCCGGTGTCCGGCGGCTGAACTCTGCACATGGACATTGAAATTCAACTGACCGGCCAGCCGATCGCAGATACGATACCGTCGCCGTTGTCTTCCGGCAGTGCCGGCGCATGGCTCGAATTTCGCGGCGTCGTCCGCGGCGAAGAGAACGCCCAATCCATCCGCGCCCTCGAATACGAAGCCTACCCGGCAATGGCCGGACGCGAAATCCGTCGCATTCTGGAAGGGCTGGCGACCCGGCATCCCTGCCTGGCGGCCAAAGTCATTCATCGGACCGGTGTGATTCCGGTGGGTGAAACGGCGATCTATGTTGGGGTTGCGTCACCGCATCGCGCCGAGGCCATTGCGCTGCTGGCCGAATTCATGGACCGGCTGAAACAGGACGTGCCGATCTGGAAACGGCGCGGTTTGCCGGCTGAGGATCAGTTTAAGAATAGCGAACCTCTCGCCTCGTCCCTCTCCCCGCCAAGCCGGGTGAGGGTGGCCGCCAGGCCGGGTGAGGGGGAAAATGTGGCGAAACCGATTTCCTTGAATGCGGCTCTGGATGAAATCCTGACTCGTTGCCAGCCGCTGCCGGCAATGCGGCTGCCCCTGGCGGAAGCCATTGGCCGGATCCTGCGCGAAACGGTTTTGGCACCGGAAGACCAGCCGTCGGCCGACCGTTCGACGCGCGACGGATTTGCGGTTCGGGCGGATGATCCGGCCGAAACCTTCCGGGTGGTGGACACACTGCATGCGGCCGATTGGAAGCCGCGCCGGCTCAATCCCGGCGAGGCCGTGCGCGTCGCGACCGGAACAACGCTCCCGTGCGACAACTTGCGCGTCGTGATGCAGGAACACGTGGAGCGCAACGGCGACACCATCCGGATCACGACCCGCGATGCTGCTTTGAATCTCCGCAAACGCGGCGAGGACGTGCGGGCCGGACAACCTTTATTGGCGGCGGGCATCCGCCTCGATGCCGGCGCGCTGGCATTGCTGGCGACAGCGGGAAATGCCAATCCCCTCGTCAGCCCTTCATTGCGCATCGTCCATTTTACCACCGGCGATGAAATCATTCCGCCGGACCGGATGCCGGGTCCTGGACAAATCCGCGACAGCAACTCGTATCTGATCCGCGGCCTGTTGCAGCCTTTCCACTGCGAACTGGGGCAGGAGCATCTGCCGGAAAATCCGGATCGGGCCAAATCGCAAATTGAAGCCCGCCGGCAGCAGGTCGAAACCGCCGACGTGTTGCTGGTTTCCGGAGGCGCCAGCGTCGGGGACAAGGATTTTACCGGTCCATTGCTGGAATGGCTGGGTTTCAAAACCGTTTTTTCCCAGGTCAACGTAAGGCCAGGCCGGCCGCTGATTTTTGGAACGAAAGGTCCGCGCGTTGCCTTCGGGCTGCCTGGAAACCCGTTGTCGCATTTTGTCTGCTTTCATCTGTTCGTGGCCGCGGCGCTGGCGGGACTGACCGGCGGCCGGCCGAAAGGATTCCAACGCGGCCGGCTCGCCACCAAATTGCCGGAGCCGCCGAATTCGCGCGAAACGCTGTGGCCGGCCCGCCTGGGCGGAGACGGGCTGAGCCCGTTGGCCTGGGCCAGTTCCGGGGACGTGACCTGCCTGGCAGAAACCAACGCGCTGGTCCGGCTGCCGGCCAATCTGGGTCCCCTGGACCCGGGCGCCGAGGCGGACTTTTTGCCGACGACCGGCGAATAAATGTGGCCGGAGAGGGGAATCCGTTCTAACTTTCCGGCCGGCGGCATCCGGACGCCGCAGCGCGGCGTCCCTGCCACGAAAAGTGAAAACGAAATCTTTTTCGCACCTGAACAAAACCGGAATGGCGCGCATGGTCAACGTCGGCCACAAACCGGTTCAACGCCGGCGTGCGGCAGCGATGGGCCGGCTGGCCTGTGCTCCGGCGACCATTCGCGCGCTGAAAAAAAATGCGTTGCCGAAAGGAGACGTGCTGACCGTCGCCCAGATAGCCGGCATCCAGGCCGCCAAACGTACGGCGGAATTGATCCCCCTCTGCCATCCGCTCGGTTTGAGCCATGTGGAAATCACATTCCGCGTCCAGGCGGCGGCAATTGAAATCCGGTGCGTGGCGGAAACCAGCGCCTCCACGGGCGTGGAGATGGAAGCGTTGACCGGCGTCAGCGTGGCGGCCCTGACGTTGTATGACATGTGCAAAGCAGTGGACAAAGCGATGCGGATCGAAAGCATTCGGGTCGTGGAAAAGGTGAAGGAATGAAAATCGGCCGGCTGACCATCAGTGACCGGGCGTCAGCGGGCATTTACGAAGACCGCAGCGGGCCGGAGATTGAGAACGTTTTGCGGGCGGTATTGGATGCTGATGCCGTTTTTGAGGCGATGGTTGTGCCGGATGAAATTGAATTGATTTCGGCGGCATTAAGAAAGTTGGCGGACGTCGGAAAATGCGATATGGTGGTGACGACGGGGGGGACGGGGATTTCGCCGCGCGATGTGACGCCGGAAGCGACCCGGCCGGTGCTGGATCGCGAACTGCCCGGTTTTGGCGAGGCGATGCGGATCCAATCCCTGGCGCGGGTGAAGACGGCGATTTTATCCCGGGCCCTGGCCGGGACGCGCGGGCGGACGCTGATTATAAATCTGCCGGGCAAGCCGTCGGCAGTCCGGGAATGCCTGGAAGTCCTGGCGCCGGCCATCCGCGAAGGCCTGGCCCATTTGCGCGGGGAAGACCCGCATGGCGGTTGAAATTGGAAGCGGTGAGTTGTAATTGAACAAAATGGACGCGTTTGGACGCAAAGTTGATTATCTGCGCATCTCGGTCACCGACCGGTGCAACGAGCGCTGCCTGTACTGCATGCCGGAAGGTTACAAGGGCTGGGAACGCCAGCCGGACCACCTGACGGCGGACGAGATCGTGCGCGTGGTGCGGGCGGCGGCCGGGCTGGGCTTTCGCAAATTCCGGCTGACCGGCGGCGAACCGTTGACCCGCGGCGACGTCCCGGAAATCGTCCGCGGCATGGCGGCCATTCCCGGCGTGGAATGCATCGGGCTGTCGACCAATGGCACGCGGCTGGCCGCGCAGGCGCAGGCGTTGCGCGAGGCCGGGCTCTGTTCGGCGAACATCAGCCTCGACGCCCTCGACCCGGCGGTGTACCGGCGGATCACCGGCGGGGAGGTCAGCCGGGTGCTGGAAGGCATTCGCGCCGCGGTGGCGGCCGGGTTTGACGCCGTCAAATTGAACTGCGTCCTGATGCGCGGCGTGAACGAGGCGGAACTCTGGCCGCTGACCCTCTTCGCCGCGGAACATCGCCTGCCGTTGCGGCTGATCGAATTGATGCCGCTGACCCTTACGGAAGTTCTCACGGAGAAAAATTTCCTGCCGGTGGGCGAAGCCATGCGGCTGCTGGCCCGGCACGACGAGTTGATTCCGCAACCCGATTACCGGCTCGGCCACGGCCCGGCGAAATATTATCTCCTGAAACAGACCGGCGCGGTGGTTGGGTTCATCGGCGCGCTGACGAACGAGCACTTCTGCGAGAACTGCAACAAGATGCGGCTGACGGCCGACGGCAAGATGCGTCCCTGCCTGGGCAATCATCTGGAAGTGGATTTCCGGACGGCGTTGCGGCAGGGCGCCGGCGATCCGGAACTGAAAGCGCTGCTGGAATCCGCCCTGCGGATCAAACCTTTGGAACACGAGTTCCGGAACAACTACCAGCCGGTTCGCCCGATGACCGCCATCGGCGGCTGACCGGCGAGTTGGCCGCATAGTCCGCGAAAATAAACGGTGTTTTCTTCCAGTGGTTTGACGTTGCGGGGTGATGACCGTCCTCGCCCCGGCCTTTTCCTTTCAGGAGAGGGAGCATGGCTGTCAGTGTCGGTCAGCCAATCTTCAGTCATCGAAATTTATCGCGTCAGGTGCGGAGGCTGTTCCTGCGTATGCGGCTGAGGTGGCACATATTTCATAGTGGGCTCTCGATTGCATGAGTTTAGAAGTGCGATAATTGCGATGGATTTCCGCGACCGGCTTTTCGCCAGAGTCGGCTTAAAAAAGACTGTCCCCTTTTCGATTTGGCGTCAATGTATTGAGTGAATGACGAATGACGACATGGAACTGGTGCGCGACTACGTCGCCCGCCAGTCCGAGCAGGCATTTGCCACACTTGTGTTCCGCTACGTCGACCTCGTCTATTCGGCAGCGGTGCGCCAGGTACGCGACCCACATCTGGCAGAAGACGTGACGCAAGCCGTATTCATCATTCTGGCACGCAAGGCAAACACGCTCGGTTCGGACACGATTATTCCAAGTTGGCTGCATCGTACAGCCGGTTTTGCCGCCGCCGATGCCTTGAAAATCCAGCGTCGCCGCACGCGGCGCGAACAGGAGGCGTACATGCAATCACCTTCGAACGAACCGCAAAACGAAGCGTGGCTGCAAATCGCCCCGCTGCTGGACACGGCCATTGCCGGATTGAGCAATAAAGACCGGCACGCCATCGTGCTCCGGTTTTTCCAGAACAAGAGCATGAATGAGATCGGCGCGGCGCTGGGCGCAAGCGAAGATGCCGCCAAAAAGCGCGTGAACCGCGCGCTGGAAAAACTGCATGGCTATTTCAACCGGCGCGGCATTTCCTCAACCACCGCCATTATCGCTGGGGCGATTTCCACCCATTCCATCCAGGCCGCTCCCGTGGCCCTGGCAAAATCCGTGACTGCAGCGGCGGTTGCCCAGGGCGCGACGGTCAGCAGTTCAACCTTCACCCTCATCAAAGGAGCATTGAAGATTATGGCCTGGACCAAAGCAAAAATGGCAATTGTTGTCGGCGTTGGAATTTTAGCCGCCGCAGGAACTGCAACTGTGACCGTCAAAGAAATCGAGGCTCACCGGACGCCTGCGTGGCAGGAGACATTTGATCTGTCATTGCTGGACGGTCTGTCGCCACAAGTTAAAATTCTCCCTTCACTGCCGTCTACGGCACACAACAGGGCCGGTGAACGAAACGGCAAGTGGCTTGCGGTGGGACAAAACTTTATGGCTTTATTGGAGACTGCCTATCAAGTTGTTCAGTCTCGGTTAATCGTGAATGCTCCCATCCCCGAAGGAAAATATGATTTCATCATCACTTATCCCCGAATGAACGACAACCTGAAAGCCTTGCAAGAGGAAATAACAAAGACGTTCGGGGTGACCGTCCGACGCGAAATGATTGAGACGAATGTTCTAATCCTCACAGTTCAATCCCCCAATGCTCCTGGCTTGAAACCCAGTAACAGTCCATTTTCAAACCAAGTAGAACCTGGTTCGTTCTCAATCCACGGTGCAACTCTCTTTACGTTGACTGCCGATCTTGAAAACAGCCTGGGAATGGTGATAATCAACGAGACTCGAATAAGCGGGAAATTCGATCTTGATCTCAAGTGGGATTCAACACCCGACGGATTGAAGCGGGTGTTAAACAACGAGCTTGGCCTTAAGCTCACGCCTGATCATAAACCTATAGAATTTATCGTAGTAGATAAGGCAAGTAACCCGTGAGTTTTTCCGGAACCCATTCCACCAGACGCGCGTTCACGTTAATTGAATTGCTGGTGGTTATTGCCATTATCGCCATTCTGGCGGCGGTGCTGCTGCCTGTCCTGTCGAAAGGTAAATTCAGAGCGCAACAGATCAGCTGCCTGAACAACCAGCGGCAGCTACAAACCGGCTGGCTCATGTATGTGCATGAACAAAACGATTCCCTTCCCTTAAACGCTGGCGAGGTATCTCTTTATTCCCCGCATTGGAGTACGACCAATTCCTGGGTGGTTGGCGACGTTACTGTTTCCGCGGATTTATCCCTTATCCGACAGGGCTCAATTTTTCCTTACGTCGGCGGTCCGGATGTCTATCACTGTCCATCGGACGTTTCGACGGTGGATAATTCAAACGCACTGCGGAACCGGAGTTATTCCCTGGACTACTTTTTGAATGGCGAAATTGATCCGCAATACTTTCAAAATCTTCCTCCCAGTGCTTTCGATGGGCTGGCAACCCGATATGCCAGCATTTCCAGCCCGTCAAAGGCTTTTGTCTTCCTGGATGAAAGTTCAAGGACCATTAACGATGGTATTTTCATGATCTTTCGAGCTCCCGGCCAAATCTGGGCGGATGCGCCGTCAGATCGTCATAACCAGGGCATGAATCTTTCCTTTGCGGATGGTCACTGCGAACATTGGAGATGGCGTGCGCCGAAGCAGATGCAAGGTGCTGGAGAACCGGTCGCGGGTGCCGACGACCTGCAAGATTTACAACAGTTGCAAGCCGCGCTGCCGAACTCACCCTGAAGATTCTTGTGCTGTTTTCTGCACACCGGCCTCCGGTGATCCATCACCAAATGATGAGCGGCACAAGGCGCGTTGTCCTTGTACCGTTTTAAGAACGGTCGGAGAAAACTACACTTCAAAACACGACCGCGACGGCTTGCAGGTATCCTTGTGAACGGGCTGGTCGTCCACGCCCACCACGGTCTGCGTCCGGTTGCACCAGAAATGGCAGGGGGTGACGTGCTCGCCTTCCTTCTCGGCAAAGGCTTCTTCCGGCGTGGCGCCGACGTAGAGGGTTTTCGTCCGCAGATGTTTGCAGAAAAGAGTCTGATTTGTCATGGCGTCAACCTTTCAATTTGAGCAATGTGCGGCGAATGAGCGCTTGCGCCATCGGCACTTTGTAAGCGTTGTGTTCCTGCGGCTGTGCGCCCTTCAGGATCAGGTCCGTCGCCTGGGCGATGGTGGCGTCGTCGAGCGTTTTGCCGTCGAGAAAATCATTGGCGGCCTGGACCTGGTGGGGCATCGGCGAGATGCTGCCCAGCGCGACGCGCGGCTGGCTGAGTTTGCCGTCCACGACGTTCGCCGCCGCGGCGCAACTGACCAGCGCCCAGTCGAACGTGTGCTTGTCGCTCACCTGCAGGTAGGCGCTCCGGCTGCGCGCGGTCGGAACTTCCACGCGGACGATGAGGTCGCCGGGATTGAGCGAGTTGTGCGCCGTCACTTCCGTCCACGCCTTTTGATAAAGATCGGCCATGCTCATCGGCGTTTCCTTGCCGTCGCGCAGCACGATGGCCGTGGCGTCCAGGGCGGCGAAGGTGGTGGCCAGGCTGGAGACCACCGGGCTGATGCAGTCGTTCCCGGTGAACAGGCTGTGATAACGATTTTCGCCGGCGCGGGCATAGCACAAGTCGCCGTGTTTCTTGAGGCAGACGGTATCGCGATGGCGGAAATACCAGCAGCGCGAGTGCTGGGCGAGGTTGCCGCCGACGGTGGCCACGTTGCGGATCTGCGGCGAGGCGATTTCCGACGCGGCATCGTGCAGGCCGGGGAATGTCTTCGCAATTTCCTGGTTGTGCTCGATTTCGGCGACGGTGACCAGGGCGCCGAAAGTCCAGGCTTTGTCGCCGCGCTGGATTTTGTCCAGGCCGGGCAGGGACTTGATATTGACGAGCGTGTCGGCGCTGATGAGATATTCCTTGAGCAGGCCGAGCAGGTCGTTGCCGCCGGCGAGATAGGCGCCGCGGTCGGCGGCGAGTTCGCGGGCGCTGTCGGTCGAGTGGGCGGTGGCGTAGGCAAAGGCTTTCATGTGGTGGCAGGGGCAGGGAGTTTACCGAGCGCGGCCAGCACCTTGGCCGGCGTGATTGGCAGGCTGGCGACGCGGACGCCGATGGCGTTGGCGATGGCGTTGGCGATGGCGCCGGCGATGGGCACGGTGGCCGGTTCGCCGATGCCGATAACGCCGCGTTCGGGCATATTGATCAGGATAACTTCAATTTCCGGCACGTCGGCGATGCCGGGCATTTTGTAGGTTTCAAAATTCGGATTCAGCACCACGCCGGACAAGTCGTCCATGACGCGTTCCTCGTAGAGCGCGTAACCCATGCCCATGATGATGCCGCCGTTGATCTGGCTTTCCAGCGTGAGCTTGTCGATGATGAGGCCGCAGTCATGGACGCCCACGACTTTTTTCACGGTGACCAGGCCGGTTTCGGTGTCCACGTCCACCTCGGCGAACTGGACGCCGCAGGCGTGGTCGGCGGACATGCCCGGCTGCCACTGGCCGTGGACGGTGAGCGGGGTGACGCCGAGTTTTTTGCATGCGGCATGCCAGTTTTTCCCGCGGGCATCGGCAATGCCGGATTGCGTCTGCAATTGTTCCAGCGCCTTGGTGCAGATGTCATAGACCGTCGGTGATATCGAAGCGCAGGTGGTGCTGCCGCCGCTGCCGGGTCCGGGCGGGTAACGGGTATCGCCGACGTGCACGGTGATCTGGTCCGGCGTCAGGCCGAGGATTTCGGCGGCGACGACGGCGATGACGGTTTTGGTGCCGGTGCCGATGTCCTGCACGCCCAGGCGGAATTCGATGGTGCCGTCGGAATTGATCTGGGCTTCGCCCTGGGTGCGTTTGTTGGCACCGCCGGCGGGCCACGCGGCGCCCGCGCAACCGACGCCGGTCTTCACCACGCCGGGCGAGCTGCCGGGTTTCTGGTACTTATCCTTCCAACCGAATTTTTCAGCGCCCACTTTGTATTCGCGCTGGCGGATTTCGCTCGGGTCGTTTTTCAACCGGAACTCGACCGGGTCCATGCCGAGTTTCACGGCCAGGTCGTCCATGGCGGATTCCATGCCGAAGGAGGCCGGCGGATTTCCCGGCGCGCGAAAGGCGCGGGAAGAGCCGGCATTGACGGCCACGGAGGTCTGTTTGACGCGGGAGTTGGGGACCTTGTACAGGTAAGGCGCCGGAATGTTCGCCCCGCCGCCGCCGCCGCCGGAGTCGCCGCCGGCGCCGATGCCGGCCGTGCCATAGGCGTCCATCTCGAAGGCGTGCAGCGTGCCGTCGGCGAGGCAGCCCATTTTGATTTTCTGGAAACTGGAAGGCCGGTTGCCCACAGCCAGCGCCTGGTCGAACCGGGTCAGCATCAGCCGGACGGGCGCTTTGGCCTGTTGGGACAATTTCGCGGCCAGGACACCTTCGACGCCGGCGCCGAATTTGGCGCCGAAACCGCCGCCCATGAAATCGGTGATCACGCGCACGTGGTCGTGATCGAGCTTGAGGGCGCCGGCCAGACCGTCGCGGACGCTGGTGATGCCCTGGGTGGAAGCCCAGGCGGTCACGCCATCGTCGGTCCAGGAAACCGTGTTGCCGTGGGTTTCCATCGGATTATGAATCTGGACCGGCGTGGTATAAAATCCTTCAATGACGGCGGCGCATTCGGGGAAAGCCCCGTCGACGTTGCCGGTTTCGCGCACGCGCGGGGCGGGGGCATTGGGCGTGCCGTCCCAGACCTGCGGCGAGTTGTCCTTGCGCGCTTCATCTTCGCTGACGACGAACTCGTGGCGCGGTTCAGCCTGCACTTCGATGGCCTGGAGGGCGTCCAGGCAGGCCTGTTTGCTGGTGCCGGCGACGGCGGCAATTTCTTCGCCGTAAAAACGGACGTTGAATTCGCCGTCCTTCACGACCACGGCGGCCTTGATGCCGGGAACCTTCAGCGCCTTGTCGAGGTTGACCGACAGGATTTTCGCCGCCGGCCATTTCGACCGGAGGATCATGCCGTAGAGCCAGCCCTCGGCCTGGATATCGGAAGAATAACGCGCGCGGCCGGTGGCTTTGGCCGGACCATCCAGGCGCGTGGTGGACTGGCTGATGTATTTGGTTTCGGAAGGCCAGTTAGACATAATCAATTACCTCCGTTTTGCTTGCGGTTTGGACGCCGGCGGCCTGGAAAACCGCCTGCAGGATGTGCGGATGCGTGCCGCAGCGGCAGATATTTCCCGAGCAGGCGTGTTTGACTTCGTCGGCGGTCGGGCGCGGATTTTTTTTCAGCAACGCCGTCACGCTCATGATAAATCCCGGGGTGCAATAGCCGCATTGCAGGGCGTCTTTCTCGACGAACGCCTGCTGGACCTTGGACAGTTTGTTGCCGTCGGCCAGGCCTTCAATGGTGGTGATGTCGTGTCCCTGCGCCTCGATGGCCAGTTTCTGGCAGGAATAAATCGGCGTGTCGTCGAACAGCACCGTGCAGGCACCGCAGGAGGCGCGGTCGCAGCCTTCCTTGGTGCCGGTGTAACTGGAATAATTCCGCAACGCCTCCAGCAGCGTCACGCGCGGTTCCAGCATCAGTTTGAGTTTCTTGCCATTGACTTTCAACGTCACCGGCACGGCTTCCGGTCCGATGATTTTTTCTTTGTTGGCCTTTTCCAGTTCCGCGGCGAGGGCGGTGGTTTGGGCGGTGGCGGCGGTGACGGCGGTGGTGCCCAGCCCTTTGAGGAATGTCCGGCGGGAGACAACGCCGAAATTCTCCTGCTCCGTTTTAGAGTTTTTCATGTGCGGCTCAGTTGGTTTGCTTGTTTGTAATCCTCCGGCGTATCCAAGTCAAGGGATAGTCCCGGGTCTTTGATCGGACATTGGACCCTGCGGATCGCCGTTTGTTTCAAAAAAGTGTTCAACGTTTCGGCCGTCGTTTGTTTCAATCCGGCAAAAGCCGGCCGGGGCAGCAAGACCGGATGGCGCCTGTGGCCTTCGTAAACCGGCTGGCAGACGGCTTCCGGATGTTGTTCGTGAAATGCCAGCAACGCGCGAAGCGTGTCCAGGCGCAAATGCGGCTGGTCGCCCAGAACAATTGCCCAGGCCGCCAGTCCCGCCTTCCAGCCGGCCCAATGCGCGGCGCAACGGATCGAACTGAACATGCCGCGTTCGGGGTGGGGATTTTCAATGCGGTTCGACCGGGGAAAATCTAATCGATCCAGTTCGGCGCCAAGAAGTTGGTCGTTGGGACGGCAGACGATGGCGATTTGCGCGGCCGCCAGCGTGCGCCATTGCTGGATCAGCCGGCCGACGATGGTGGTGTCCTGCCACGGCAACAGCAGTTTGGGCCGCCCCATGCGGGACGATGCGCCGGCGCCCAGGATGACGACGCCCAGGGCTGGCCTGTTTTCTTCGGTTTTCACAGACAATTTGGTTCTCCCCGCTTTTTGCCAACCGGCAAAACGAATGACGAATGACGAAACCCGAATGGCTGACCATTCGTTATTCGTCATTTGTAATTTCGCGGCTGAATAGACGCCGGAAGACCGTTCAGGGTTTCACTCCATTCAACCCGGCGCGCTTCTGGATGTATTGGGCGAGGATGCTGACACCGATCTCGGCGGTGCTTTGGGCGCGGATGTCCACGCCCACCGGGCAGGCAATCCGGTCCATGGCTTCGACGGTGGCGATCTTCTGGCGGATGAATTGTTCGCGGATCACCCGGGCTTTGCGGCGGCTGCCGATCATGCCCAGGAAGACAAACGGCCGATGAATCCATTCGGTGAGTACCAGCGCATCGTGCTGGTGTCCGCGAGTCACGATCAGGCCAAACGCCGGTGCCGACGGCATCGGATCCTTCAACAATTCGTGCCAGGCGCCGACGCGCAGGCGCGTGTCCGAGGGGAAAAACTGGTGATTGGCCAGTTCCGGCCGGTCGTCGAAAACCGTCACCGCAAATTCCAGTTGCCGGGCCAGCGGCGCGACGGCCTGGGCGACGTGGCCGGAACCGGCGATCCACAGCGCGCACGGCGGCGAAACGGTTTCCTGGTAGAACCAGTCCGAAGCGGTGGCGGCAGTGGCCGGTCGAACGGTTGAATCGGCGGCGGCGATGGAGAAATCTTTTTTAACGCCCCAGCGCAACGGTTCGGTGACATTGACGAGCTTACGCCAAAGATCGGCCGATTGCCGGGCGTGCGGCAGGATCAGGCCGGACACGCTGCCGCCGCAAATCAGGCCGTCGTCCCAGCCGAAGTCATGGTCCAGCAGCATCTCGAATGTCGCGGGCGTGCCGGTCTGCAACGCGCGCCGGGCGCGGGCGTGGACTTCCGCTTCGAGGCAGCCGCCGCCCAGCGTGCCGACGATCCGGCCGTCCGGAAAAAACAGCGCCTTGGCTCCGACCCGCTGCGGGCTGGAACCTTTGACGCCGGAAATCAGCGCCAGCGCGAACGGCTGGTCCTCCGCGAGCGCCGCGGCGAGTTGGTCGTAAAATCGGGACATGAATCGTTTGCTGCCGGATTACGGTAACGTCCCGCCAGTTTACACCGGTGGCAGCCGGACGGGAAGGGCATAGACACTTTTGCCGGTGGCGCGGAAGACGGCATTGGCAACGGCCGGGGCGATGGCGATGATGGGCGTCTCGCCCGCGCCGGCCGGCGGCAGGTCCGGCCGGTCCAGCAGATGAACGTCCAGTTCGGGCACGTCATCGTACCGGGGCACGCGATATTTGCGGAACGAGGCATTGAGAATTTTGCCGTCGGCGAACTGGATTTCCTCCCGCAGCGCCGCGCCCAGTCCCATGAGGATGGCGCCCTGGATCTGGGACGTGAGGTTGGCCGGGTTCAGGACGGCGCCGCACTCGAAGGCCTGGCAAACCCGGTGCACCTTGAACTGGTTTGATTTGCGTTCGATTTCGATTTCCACGCAGGCGGCCACGCAGGAACCTTTTTCCGTTCCGCACGCCAGGCCGATGGCGGCGTCCTTTTTCCGCGCGCGGCCGGTCCAGTCGAATTCCTTCGCCGCTTTCCGCAGCACGTCGCACAGGCGGGGATTTTCGAGCCGGTCCAGCCGGAATTCCAGCGGGTCGGCGCCCGCGGCGGCGGCGAGTTCGTCCATGAAAACTTCCCGCGCAAAATTATTGGCTGTGGCCGCCAGCGCCCGGTACGAACCGTGGCGCAGCGGCGGTTTGGACGGCACATACCGGCAATTTTTTTTGCCGGCCGCATACGGCGTGTCCACCGCATTGCCGCCGGAATTGACGTTGATGAAATGCCAGGTGGCAATTTTGCCGGCGGGATCCAGGCTGGCTTCGGCGATAATGGCGGCGGCGGGACGGAAATAGGCCCAGGTGAATTCCTCCTCGCGCGTCCAGCGCAGGGACACCGGCTTGCCGGCCGCCTTCGCGAGCCGCGCGGCTTCAATCGCGCCTTCGGCGGTGTGTTTCCCGCCATAACCGGCGCCGAAATCGGGAATGGCCACCCGCACCTGTTCCTCCGGCAGATGAAACGCGCGGGCCAGTTCGCGGCGGCAGCCGAACGGATTTTGCGAGCCGGTCCAGACCTTCAATCGGCCCTCGTTCCATTCGGCAACGGCGGCGCGCGGTTCCAGCGGCGCATGCTGGATGTAAGGAACCTGATACGTCCGCCGCACCACTTTGGCGCCGGCCAGTTCGTCGGCATAAGGATTCGCCGGCACGCCGCCTTCGGCATTTTGTTTGAGATAATCGAACAGATCGTTGCTCGACGCGGGCGAATGGGTTGTCGTATCCCATTTGGCCGTGGCGGCAATTGCCGTCAGCGCGTCTTCCGCCTGCGAGGAATTCGGCGCCACGACGCCGACGAACTGGTCGTCCTGGACCACCACCACGTCCTTCATCGTTTTGGCTTTTGCCGGGTCGATGGAAATCAACTTCGCGCCGTAAGCCGGCGGGCGCAGGATTTTTCCGTAAAGCATCCCGGGCCGGGTGATGTCCGACGGATACTGGTGCGCGCCGGTGACGATGTCGCGCGCATTGGGCCGGAAGACCGGTGTGCCGAGCGTTTTCCATTCCTTTACCGCCGTCAGTTCCACGTCCGCCGGGATGGCCTGCGCCAGCCATTGGGCGGCGTCATCGCTTTTGGCAAGATCGGCGTACGTCAGCGTCTCTTTGCCGGCGGTGTGGGTGACCGCGCCGGCGAGCATCGTGACCGCCGTACGGTCCACCTTCCACTGGCGGCAGGCGAATTCGATCAACAAATTCCGCGCCGCCGCTGCCGCGCGGCGCACCGCCGGAACGGTTCGCGGCGTGGTGCCGCTGCCGGCGGTGATGCCGTCGTCGGGAACCAGGCCGGTGTCGGCCAATATTATTTGGACGCGGCCGGCCGGAACGCCGAGTTCTTCCGCGGCGGACTGGGACAATTCCGCCCGGGCGCCCTGGCCGGCCTCGACTTTGCCGGCGAACACCGTGATGGTGCCGTCGGCGCCGAGATGGATGCGGGCGCCGAGCGTCCGGGCGCCGGTGCCGCCCAGTCCGCCGCCGCGCCGCGCGCCTTCCTCCTGCGCCACGGCCGGAAGCGACACCGCAATCAGCAGTCCGGCGCCGAGCACTTTGACGAATGAACGGCGGCTCAGGCCAAAATCGTAACCGACCCGGTCGACCAGTTCATCGTCGTCGAGTTCGTTGTAGTCCGGCTGGGGAAATCCGGCCGGCGCTGGAGGCGATTTCGTTTTCATGCGCCCGCCTTTCCGGTTTGCGCCACGGCGCGTCCGATGGCCTTGATATATTTGGCGTAGCTGCCGCAGCGGCAAAGGTGCCGTTGCATCTGCGGAATGATTTCGGCCGCCGTGGCTTTGGGATTTTCCTTCAATGCCCCGACCACGCCCAGGATCATGCCGGCGGTGCAATAACCGCATTGGAACGCGCCTTCGGCCAGGAACGCTTCCTGCACCGGATGCAACCGGTCGGCGGTGGCCAGTCCTTCGATGGTCAGCACTTCCTGCTGGTCCACGTCGCCGATCGACGTCATGCAGGACGCGGTGCTGTGGCCGTTGATCAGGACGGTGCAGGCGCGGCATTGGCCTTCGCCGCAGCCGTATTTGGTGCCGGTCAACTGCAGGTCCTCGCGCAGCACCTCCAGCAGGGACCGGTCGGAGTCGGTGGTCACGGTCCGGGGCCGGCCGTTTAAAGTGAAGTGGATCGTGGTTTGCATAGCCTGGCGCACAGCGTCGCGCGTCATGGCATACAATGAGCCGGTTCCGGCAACGGTCAACTGGAAATTACGTTTGCCAGAGCGGCGGTTCACCGCCGCAGTCCAGACGCTTCGCGCGAAGCGTTTGGACTGCGGTGACTTCAGCACCGCTTTGGATTCTCATGACTGAAGTGTAACTTTGGGGCAACTTTGGCGGTCTGGTAAGGGAATTGTCATGTCAGGACTCAAATCCATTCTTTTAACCGGTTGTTTCATCGCGGCCGCCTGGTTCGGCCCGATGCTGGCCGTTTCCGCGGCGGCGGAAGGCGCCGGCAGTCTGCCGAAAGTTTACTGCGCCGATCCCCGGGCGCTGGCGTCGGCCAAGGCCCGGCTGGCCGCCGGTGACGCGTCGCTGCGGCCGGCGCTGGATCGGTTGCGGGCGGACGCCGACAATGCGCTGAAGCTGACGCCGCCATCGGTCATGGACAAAAAGCGCGTCCCGCCGAGCGGTGACAAGCATGATTACGTCAGTCAGGCGCCTTATTTCTGGGCCGACAGCAATGCGCCCGGACACTACATCCGCCGTGACGGCGAGCGGAATCCCGAGGCGGCGGCCGACACCGATGCCGGCCGGCTCGGGCGCGTCTGCACCGACGCGCATACGCTGGCACTGGCGTATTATTTTACCGGCGACGAAAAATACGCCGCCAAGGCCGGGGAAATCCTCCGGGTCTGGTTTTTGAATCCGGCCACGCGGATGAACCCCAACCTGAATTTCGGCCAGGGCATCCCCGGCGAGGTGGAAGGCCGGGCGGCGGGACTCATCGGCGCCCGCGGCCTGGTGGGATTGATGGACGCGCTGGGGCTGCTCTCGACGTCGAAATCCTGGACGATGGCTGACAAACAGGCGATGACGGCGTGGGTGGAGCAATATTATCACTGGCTGACGACGAGCAAAATCGGGCTGGGCGAAAGCGCGGCGACCAACAATCACGGCACGTGGTATGACACGCAGGTGGCGGCGCTGGCGTTGTACCTGGGCAAGACTGATGCCGCTCGCGAGCACCTGTTGAAAGATCGCGAGAACCGGATTGGCAAACAGATTGAGCCCGACGGTCGTGAACCGCGCGAGCTCCAGCGCACACTGTCGTTCAATTACAGCCTGTTCAACCTGCGGGCGCTGATCGACCTGGCGAGCATCGGCAAAAACGCCGGTGTGGATTTGTGGCATTACCAGACCGCCGACGGCCGGAGCATTTTGAAGGTGCTGGAATTCATGGCGCCGTACGCCGATCCGGCCAAGGAATGGCCGTACCAGCAGATCCGCCGGCCCGACCGGAGCGGCCTGGGCGAAGTGCTGCTCCGCGCGTCGGTGGTGTATCCCGAGGCCAATCTGACGGGGTATCTGAAATTTTTCCGGGCCGAAGAACTGGCGGCCGGCCCGGCCCGGCTGCAATTCGCCACCGCGCCGATCGGCAAGGCGCAGCCATGATCGGCGAGACACCGTGAGATTTTGCGTTGCCCGGCGCTTTACCAGGCGTCCCGGATCCCGCGCACGATGGTCCCGCCAATATTCAGGGCAAATCGGATGCAGAGGAACAGAATCAGCCCGGTAATGCTCCACAATATGATAATGGCCGGGCGATCCGCCCGATCATCCGGCTTGCGCATTTTGGTGAGGTCATCCCGCCACCGTGAAAGCATCTCCTTGCACCACCAGACCCCGAGCGCAAATAGGATGGCCTGAATGAGATTCCACGGGCTGAGAAACATATCGGTTTGACAGCTAATATTTAGTTGCCTCGAATTCTTTCAAGTTAATTTAATGCCGGACGTGGAGGCTGCGATTCCGGAATGCGCGGGCATCTCCGCGCTTTGAAGGCGGCGACGTATCGCTGCAGTCCAAAAATGACCCGACGGAGTCTCGCCCCACCGAAGTTAGAGCCTCCTCACTACAAGGATATTGAACGGCCGGGCAACAGAATGGGCGCCGGTGAAGGAACGTTCACCGACGCCCGAGGTACAACCATCGGAGGAGGACTCCTTAGCGGCCACGCGCATTCAAGCATGATTCCGGTTTCCGGTCAAAGGAGGTCCGGAAACAAGCCGGTGACATTTTGGAAAACCTGATTCCGTGGCCGACAGCACGCGGCGTGATAAACCCGGAGCGACGGGCACCGTCCTGATTTCGGAGGGCGGAGTTTTACGACGCCCAAAAATGGGGGGCTCGCGGAGCTCGCCCCTCCGGATCAAGACACTGCCGCGGTTCAGAACATCCACGCCACGCTCACCTTGAACAGCACCGGCGCGGCCAGCTGGTTGCCGGTGAAGTTCTGATAAACCGGGAACTCAGCGTCGGCGTAGATTTTCACCGGGTGAATGTGGAACTCGACGCCCGGCGACAGCAGGATCCGCTGGTAACCGGAATTGTCGGGATCCGCCGCCGCGCCGCTGTCGCTGGTCCGTTCGGAAAAGATGACCTGCGCGACCGGGGCGATCTTGACGCGGCCCAGCGACAGGCCCCGGTAATCGATTCCCGCCGCCGTATCCAGTTCCACCCCGGGACGGTACTGGGCCTGGATGAGCACCGGCACATCCAGTTGCAGCTGCGCGAACCAGTCCCACCACTGGTTCGGGTCCAGGTTGCCGCGGTAAAAACCGCCGAGCAAAGCGTCCGTGCTGCCCGTGCCGATCTGCGTGTCGCGGTCCACCACGTCGGGCCGGAAATTATAGTCGCCGGTGGGCAATTTGACGCCGAAGGTCACCCCGGCCGACAGGTCCGGGAAGAAACCGGTATAGATGCCCTCGAGGCGAATGTCGCCCAACTGGTTCCAGTCCAGGGTCTCAATCTTGCCGCCGCCAACGTCGGTTTTGAACGTGCGGAAGTCATAGGGCGCCTCGAGTTGCGCACCCCAGCGGTCGTTGAACAGGTATTGAAAACCGGCCGTGACAAAATGGGTTTCAATCTGTTTGTCGCTGTTGTTCTGCGACGGCGCCTCCGAGGTGCCGTTCCAGTTCCGGTCCTGGTCCTGGAAATCGTACTGAAGAAAGGCCATGCCGCCCTGGCCTTTCGGGAACATGGAACTGGTGGCCACATCAAACACGCCGCAACCGCAGGCGCAGGCCCAGCCTACACTCGGCGCCAGCACGCCTGCCAGCAAACCGCCGGCGATTTTTATCCCTTGCGAATCAATTTTTTTCTTCATCTGTTCTTCTTAAAGTTACGAGACACCGCGACAGGGCAGGTCTCAGGGTTAAAGGGAAATCGATTGCCTGCGCCACACGGCGCCGGCAATCGGACAACGATCATCAGGCGAAGAAACCGCGCGGCGGCGGCAGGGGCGGCGTCTGGACCCGGGAGTCCGCAAAGGCATTGGAGAGCAGCAATAATTGGAACTGCGAGGGCGCGATCAGGACAACATTTTGTTTCAAAGGCGGAAACTCCAGCTTTGGCGTCGGTGACGTACATTCAGTTTTCTTTCCGGATTGTTTGGCGGCCGCGATGGCTTTGCACAGGCAGCAGGGGTGCCGGCCGTCAAAGGTGCAGGTCACCGCGTCGGTGAAGGAGTCGTGGCGCAGGTTGTTCGCGAGCATGGTCGTCCAGGCGACCGATTGGAGCACCGCCCAATGAGCATTGGTCGCGGCCAGCAGCGCGACAATCAGCAACAGGTTGCCAAGGCGGACAAACACAACCGCACTGTTAATCAGGGTCGATTCCCTGTCAAGCCGGCGTGCCTTGATTCGGAGGGGCGAGCTCCGCGAGCCCCCCATTTTTGGGCGTCGTGGAACTCCGCCCTGCCAAAACAAGGACAGTGCCCGCGCTTGTCAGTTGGACGATTTACGAAATTCGGGTATCGTCATTGCAATTGTATCATGAACGAACCGGCACCTTTTCCCTGCAAAGGCCAGGTCTGGGAGGCCACGGACGCCTGCGACGCGCAGATTCAGTATCTTTTCAGCGCGCCGATCACCTTCAGCGGTTCGGGCAAACTCACGGCCGGCGAGCGGGTGCGTATTATGACCGAAACGACTGACCCGCAGCCCGGTGAGGTGAGTTTTTTGCCGGTGCGTTATGATGAGTTGCATGACAGTCTCGTTCCGGCCGGTGTTCGCGACACGCCGCGCTACAAGGCCTATCTGCTGTCGGCAAAGACGGGATATTTCCTTGAGCATTTCAGGCGGGTCGGGGATGGGGTCTGAGCCATATGCTGGAAACCGCGGCCCCGGTCGATTTCAACATACGGACTGAAATGCCAGCCGGGGGGCCTTTTTGATTCCAAAGCCGAGGGCATAAACCGTCCCCAGCAACACCCCGTCGGTCGGGTCGACCGGCAGATTCCCGCTATTTGCTGTCCCGCAGTTTTTCCACCTGCTTCACCAGGTCGTTGTATTTGCTGACGACATCGTTCCGGTCCTTCACCTCGTCGTTGTATTTCTGCACGAAGTCGTTGCGCTGGGCGACGAGGTTGGAGATGGCGGTGTTCTGTTTGTCGATGCCCGCGTAGGCCTCCTTCAGTTTCGCCTCCAGCGCGTCCACGCCGGCTTTGTATTGCGCGATTTCGTTGGTGGCGATTTCGCCGGCGGATTGCAGTTGGGCAATTTCGGCCTTTTGCGACAGGATGAGTTGTTCGTTGGTTGCGGCGGTGGCCTTCATTTCGGTGAGGCTGGTGTCCATCTGGTTGACCTGATGATTCAGCGTGGCGATGGAATTGGTGTAGCCCTGGATGGCGGCGTCACGGTCGTAGACCATCCGGTTGAGGGCCTGGATTTCGGTGCGCTGGACGGTTTGTCCGTACCATTGCCAGGCGCAGAGGCCGCACAGGCCCAGGGCCAGGACAATGCCGAGGTTGACTTGGAAGTTTTTCATAAATTAAACCGCAAAACACGCGAGCCACACGAAGATGGCCGCACAAGAACCCAAAGAGGAAAAACGCTCTTTCGCGCCCTTGGGGTTCTTTGGCGGCCTACCGGTTTTTGTTGGCTGGCTTTCATGGTTGAGCCGCATTGACGGCGATGGCGACACGCTGGACGCCGGCGCGTTTCACCAGGTCCAGGACGTACATCACCGAGCCGTGGGTGGCGTCGTTGGCGCCGGTGATGAACACGGGCAGGTTGGTGTTCAGGCTGCAACGGTTGGTCAGCAGCGTGAACAGCTCGGTGAAGGCGATGGGTTTGCCGTCGGTCGAAACCTGGCCGTCCCGGTTCACGGTCAGGTTCACGATGTCGGGCCGGGTCGAAGGCGTGGCGAGCGTGGCGGTGGGCAGGTTGGATTTGAGCGTGCGGACGATCTGCATCTGCAGGCACACCATCATGAACGACGCCAGCAGGAAAAACATGATGTCGATCAGCGGGATGATCTCCAGCCGCGACTTCTTTTCCGGGATGGGCGTGCGGATTTTCATATTGATTCCTCAGGGCTGGTTGCCGTCGGCCTCCGTCATGAACGAGACCCTCTGGATGCCGGCGGCGCGGACGGTTTCATAGACCTTCACCATGTCGCCGTGCAACGCGTCGCGGTCGCCGCTGATATAGACCGGCACATCCGGGTTGGCGTGGAACCGGTCCTTGAGGACGGCGGCGAGTTCGGGCGGCGAGACCCGCTTTTTCTCCAGCCACACCGCGCCGGTTTTGTCCACGGCGATGTTGATCATGTCGGGCCGGAAATCCTGTTTGGACTGCGAGGCGGGCGGCAGGTGGACCTTGATGTTCTCCGTCCGGCTCATTTCCAGCGCCACCATCATGAACGACGCCAGCAGGAAGAACATGATGTCGATCAGCGGGATGATGACGATCCGCGACCGGCGTTTCGGGATGGGCGAGGGAATCTTCATGGTCAATGCGTGATTCGTTGAATCGTTGAACCGTTGAACCGACGCGACCGGCGGACCCGATCCAACGATTCACGGTTTAACGATTCAGCGGTCGTTCCCTGGGCTTGCTTGGTCATTCGGATTCAGGTTTCAGTCGTTTCCGTTCAGTGGCTCGTGGCCTGGCCGGGCACCTCCGGTTTGCGGAGCTGGACGGCGTCGCCGGCCTTGCCGCCGCCGACCTGGACTTCGACGTTGGTCGCCGCCGTCTCGAGATCGAACTGGAGTTGCGCCACCCTGGCGGAGAAATAGTTGAACGGGATCAGCGAGAAGATGGCGATGGCCAGGCCGCAGGCGGTGGCGATGAGCGCCTCGCCGATGCCGCCGGTGACGCCCACGACGGACAATTCGGCGCTGCCAATGTTGAGGAAGGCGCGCATCAGGCCGGTGACGGTGCCGAGCAGGCCGAGCAGCGGCGCGAGCGTGACCAGCGTGTCCATGACGGTGAGGAACCGGCCGGCGCGTTTCAGTTCGACGCCCGCCGCCAGTTGCAGTGCGCCGACCAGGGAACCCGGCGCGCGGCCCAGATGATCCAGCCCGTGGCGGATGACGCGAACGACGGGGTCCGCGGAGCCGGTGGCGATCCGTTGGGCGGCCGGGACGTCGGCGTTTTCCAGCGCCGCCAGCACCTGTTCCAGTTTTTGCGGGTCGCGCTTGAGGCTTTCGCGCCACCACCAGAACGCGCGTTCGCCGACGACGGCGACGGCGACGAGGGCGCAGGCGAGGATCGGCCACATGACCGGGCCACCTTTGAGGAAGAACAGGAGAACGATGTTGGCGAACATAGGCTTTGGTTTGTTTTCAGTTTAATTGCAGTTGGTAGGTAATGCTGGTCTGGAAAAGCCGGGTGCCGGCGTCCGTGGGGAGACGCCAGTGGTGTTTGACGAAATCCGCCGTGGCGCGGTCGAGCACCGGATAGCCGGAGGACTGTTTCACGTCCGCGGTAACGACATTCCCCGCGTCGTCGCCGGTCAACACCAGGACGACCGTTCCCTGCTCGCCGGTTTGCAGGGCGATCGGGGGGTAGGGCGGTTCCGGCCGGTCACCGCCCGTGCCGGTGTTCTGGATGGAACTGACGTGGGCCGGGGCGGCTTGGGGCGGCGCAGCCAGCGAGGCAGGCACGACAAGCGTACCGGCCGTCGGGATGCCGAAGTTCACGTCCGGCGCATTGGGCAGGGCGACGAGGACGCGGGGCTGTTTGTTGGGTTGCGGTTGTTCCGGCTTTGGGGCGACGGCTTGAGGCGGCAACCTCGCCGGCTCGACCACCACCGGAACCTCCTGCCGGAGAGGCGGGACCCGCCGGATGGCGATGCGGCCCTGGCGCGCGCCGAAAATGCCGATCAAGAGGAACAGGAAGCAAACCGAATTCACCCAGGCGAGCTTGCGTTCCGGGTCGCGCCGGGCTGCGGGCAGGCACAGCCGCGCCAGCTCGTCCTTCAGCTCGTAGCCGGAGGCGGTTTGATTTGCCGTTGCGCTTTTCATGGAAATAATTTACCAGCTGTACGTCACGCCGCCGTAAAACGAGCGGCCGTCTCCGGGATGAAAGACCTGCGGATCCACCGGATTCTGCCCGTTGGGGATCGGATCCACGGAAGCCGCATAGCGTTCGTCCGTCAGGTTTTTGGCTTCAAAAAAGATCGACAACCGGGATTTTCCCCGGCCGATGGTCAGGCCGGTTTTGAATCCCAGCAGCGCGTAGGCGCCGGCGTAGAGCGTGTTTTGCTGGTCCACGGGGTAGCGGGACAGGTTGCACTGGACGTTGGGCCCGGCGTAGAAGCCGCCTGGGGTCTCGTACATCAGCTCCGCCCCGTAAACGTGGATGGGAATGGCGCCGAGCCGGTTGTTGCCGTAAACCGGGTCATTCGCGAAATGAAAATCGTTGAGCGTGTAGGTCTGACTCAGGGTCAGCCGCCGCCCGGTCCGGTCCTTTTCCTTTTGGGAGTTCCACAGTTCGACATCCAGACCGGCTTCAATTCCCTGATGGCTGGTGTGGTCGACGTTGACATCGCCGCGGTCGACGCCGTTGGCGTCATAAAGATCCAGCAGTTCATTCCAAACCCAGGAATGGTACAGCGCCAGGTCCCAGTTGAAGCGGCCGTATCCGCCGCGCGTGCCGGCTTCGACGGTCCAGGCATGTTGCGGGTCGAGGGGCGTGTAAGTGAGGCTGGTGTTGGTCCCGTCGCCGAAAGTGACCATGTTGTCAAACGACGGCGGCTGCCAGCTGCGGCTGAAATTGAGGAAGGCCTGGCTGTCGTCGTTGAACTCGTACAGCACCCCGATTTTGGGATTGAAGCCATAAAAGTGTTGTTGGGCCGACTGGTTGCCCACGGAGGTGTCATTGAACTGATCGTAGAAATGGCGCAGGGCGTAAATCGCCTGAAAGCCGGCCACCACCGAAAGCGGCTCCGCCAGGTACAACTGGTTTTCCAGGTAGAGCGGCACATTGACCGACAATTCCAGGTCACGCGCGATGGTGTCGCCTTTCTGGCCGGCATTGTTGGCGTAAAAGTGGTCCTGCTCGGTTTCAAAGGCCGGGCTGGCCCCGGCGGTAAGGCGGTTGCGTTGACCGAACAGTTGGCCGGGGATGACGGCGTTCAGGTTGATGCCGGCGTTATTCGCCACATAGGTCTGGATGCCCTGTTCGAAGTCGTTCGTGGCGTAGAATCCCTTTTCCTCCAGGCTCCGGCCCCACCAATAGAGCCCGGCGCTGAGTTCGTGGCCGGCGTTATCGTAACTGATCTTGTCGGCCAGCCGCAGATAATACCATTGCTTGCTGAAATCCTGGGCAAGGGCGTCCGGGTCGGCCTGCTGCGGGTTGTCCTGCATCTGCTGCTGGGTCAGGCCGCCGGGCAACTGCCGGTCCGTCTGGTCCGCCGTCAGATAAAAACGGTTTTCGAGCTGGCTGTTGATCTTATAGCCCAAATCCGTGAACAGGAGCTCCGTGTTTTCCTGGCTGTGATCGCGATACCCCTCGCGGTAACGGCCCGACACCGACGCGTAATAATCCAACGGCCCGTCCACCCCGCCGGAACTGACCTGGCCGCGCAGGAAGTTGTAGCTCCCCGCCTCCAGCCGGATTTGAAACGGGTCGGCGTCGTAACCGGTGAACGGAACCAGGTTGATCGCGCCGCCCATCGTCAGGGCGCCATATTTGAAGGCGTCGGCCCCGCGGTACACCTCCGCGTATTTCAAAGTGTTGACGTCAAAATCCTCAATGATCGTCTCGCCGTCGCCCTGGTTGAAGCTCATGCCGTCGAGCAAAAATTCCACGCCCAGCGGCTCGTCGTCCGACTCGATCCCGGAACCGCGGATGGAGACGCGGGACATTTCCGTGCCGTTTTCGCTCTGCAGGAACAGGCCGGGGACGCCCTGCAGCAGATCCAGAAAATTTGAAGCGCGGCCCTGGTTCATGTCCTCCGCCGTTTTGATCGTGAACCCGCCGGGGATTTGCGTTTTTTGTTCGGCCGCCCGGTCGGCGGAAGGCGAGGTCAGGGATTGCGGACGTCCGACCACCACCGTCCCCGGCAAAATCGCCGGCGCATTCGTCGGCGTCGTGTCTGCGCCTTTCAAGCGGGCTGGAACCAATGCTGTCATGGTCAAAATAAACGCCAGTGTTCGCTTCATAGGCATTCCTGATTTACAGAATCAGGAGTGCCCTTAAGTATCCCATAATCGTTACAGTGTCAGGTCACAAAAAGTGATGGTTGCCGGTGGTTTTGTTGGCCGGCCGCCATTCCCGCGGCCGGCCAACTGGATGTGGTTTAAAATGACAGGCTTACCGAGCCGAAGAAGCCCAGGCGCATGCCATACTGGGCGGCGTTGACGCCGACGCCGCTGCCGCTGCGCAGCTGGTAGATGTTGTCCGTCACGTTTACCACGTCGAGCCGCGCGGTCAGTGTGCGGTCGTGGGCGAGCTTGAAATTTTGCGCCGCGCCGAGATTGACCGAGTAATAGGCGGGCACACTGGAACCGTTGGGGATGGGAGCGGGAGGACTGCTGCCTGGGATGACCCCGCCATCCTGCCGCAAGCCGGTGCCGTAAACGGCGTCCACATAGACTTGCGTGCTGGTCTTGTCGGATTCCTTCCAAAGATAGGAGGTGCCGAACGTGCCGGTGACGCGCTGGTCGTGGTCCAAATAAATCCAATGGTTCTGGACGTACGCCAGTGAAACCGGATCGAACAGGAACTGGGAGGAACTCCAGTTCTCGCCCTGGGCGACCGAATACGCCACGTTGGCGTAGGTGGAAAAGCCGCCCAGATTGTAAGAGCTGGTGAATTCCACGCCATAAACCTGGCCTCGGGTATAGTTGAAGGCTGAAAGGATCAATGTTTGTCCAAACAACCCGTCATCCAGCTGATTCTTGGCGTATTTGTAATAGCCGTCCACGCCCACTTGCAGATGTTTGGTGATGTTTTGTGAGATGCCCGCGTCAAAATAATTCGAGCGTTCAGCCTTGACGGGATCATCCGTTTGAACCGCGGATTGGTTCGAAGTGCCATTAAAAGCCGCCACGTTGTTCTGGGATACATTTTCCAGCGGCGGCGGCGTGAAATAGTGGGCGTAACCCGCATGCAATGTCGTCGAGTCCGTGGGTTTCCAGACCAGGTTCGCCCGCGGACAGGGCTGATTTTCATGGTCGAAGGTGCTGTAATATTCGTCAAATCGCACACCATAATTGAGGGTGAGCTGGGGCAGGATTTTCCATTCATCCTGTAGATAGACGCCGGCGAACAAGGCGTGCGCAACGTTGTCTTGTGTAATGGGGAATGCCGGTCCCGTCGGATTTCCATTGATATCCACGGGAAACACGGTCGTGGTGGCGGCGGCGGTCAGGTATTCCTCCAGAAACATCACGCCGCCGCGGAGCGTGTGTTTGTTGCCGAGTTCATAACTGCCATCGAACTGAAATCCGCCCGAGTATAGATTGCGGTTCACATCACTGGCCACGCCGTTGAGGAAGAGGTCGCCGAACGGGTCGGGCGTGAAGTGCACGCCGCTCATTCGTGCGTAAACGGCCGCCTGATAATTCAGATCGCCCGCCGACTTCTGGTAGGCTGCGACGCCGTAATAATTCTGCTCGAGTTGATTTTCATTCAGGGCCACCGAATTGAAATTCGTCGGGTACATGTAGGTGGACCACGGTACGGAGGTCGGATCGCCCGTGGCGGCGGGCGAGTTGCCCGGCGGCAACCCCGGAGTGTTGGGAACCTGGTAGGAACTGTAAGACGCACTCCCCATCAAGGTGAGGCGGCTGGTGTCGCTCAAGAGGCGCGAGGCGTCAATGAACGATTTATATTGATAGGTCTGATCGTGAATGGCGCTCGAACTTGCCGTCGGATTTTCAATGCCGAGGGCATTCTGATCATAACTGCCGTCAACGAAATAGTCCCATTTGCCCTGCGCGTCGGCGTAATCGAAGCTGGGACGGAAGGTGCTGTAACTGCCGCCGTAGAGGGACATGTCACCGCCGTTTTGATCGGCGCCGCTTTTGGTGGTGATGTCGATGACCCCGGCCGTGCGGAAACCATATTGCGCCGGCAACGACCCGGTGATCAGTTGCATCGAATCCACAAAGCGCGGGTCCAATTCCAGGCCGAATCCGCCGGTGATGCCTTCCGGTAACAACACGCCGTTGATGCGGTATTGCAGGTTGGCGTGCTCGCCACGGACGTGTAGGTCGCCGTTCACCGACGAATCCTGCGCCACCCCCGGCGAACGCAGAATCACCTGATTAAACGGGGCGTTTTCGCCCTGTGATTGGGCCATGATTTGTTCGCTCGTGTGTGTGTAGGCCGTCGCGCCCAGGTCGGGCAGGATCGCGCTCCGCGCCTGGTTGAGTTTGCCAATGACGGTCATATTACCCAGTTGGGTGATGTTGGTTGAACTTTCGGACACGGCCGTATTGGTCGGGGCAACCAAAATCGCCGTGTTGGTCGGCGCCGCCGCCAAAACTGGACTTGCCGGCACTGGATTGTTGGTACTTTCGGAAGCCACCGAATCGGTTGCCCCCGTTGCCAACGCGTTGGTTGGGCTTTCGGCGGCAGCCACATTTGTCGAGCCGCCCGGCGGCACGGCATTCGTCTCCATTACACTGTTCGTCTGGGCCAGCGCCTCACCGCCACAGGAAAGCGCCACCGACGAAATCACTGCCAGATACACTCTTCGGTTTTTATATTTTCTTTCTGCAAAATTTTTCATAATCCTCCCGCAATTTAATTTTTAAAACACTTCCGCGAATCTTGAAGGTTCGCGCTTTGTAAAATGCCACACAGCATCCACAAAGATTTGGTTTATTGGGAAACGTCTCCAGACGAAGAGACTGCTCATCGTCCGGAACCGACAGGAATTAGGAAACCACGCAGGGAACCGGGGGAGCGCGACCGGGAGGAAGATTTTCAATCGTCGTGCTGAAAACAGAAAGTTCAATTTGCGGTGCTGCT